>ERZ780157.1686-NODE-1686-length-23231-cov-3.930316_pt1 | contig 23231 bp, 41 predicted proteins | sample MGYA00511169_ERZ780157 | MGnify/ENA primary metagenome ERZ780157 (study PRJEB29588, sample SAMEA1965149) | human gut metagenome | biome: human gut; feature: human-associated habitat; material: faeces | place: Denmark | collected 2008/2010 ... | reverse complement strand
CGGCAATGGAACGTCCAAACATAACTCAATTGAGGTGGGTTAAAGGATTCTGTGAAGAGGCGAGAAATGGAGAAACGGGGAATCATGATGGTGAGACGATAATCGCGGGAATGGTGTTGTGCTGAAATCAGAGTCAAGAAAGGGTATATGGGAGGGAGCAGTGATACGCCATGCTATGCATAGGACACGGAGGACGAGACTGGAGTGATTACTCTCGTGTTGGAGGAAGCGTGTTTTCTATTCTATGGAGTGAACACCAGATAGTAGTGTGGTGAATGCGCGAGACAGGGCTTGACATCCGTTTCGTTTTGACATCAAGGGAAGGAAGTGTGAATTTGGGTATATTAGTGCCTTCATAATACTTTGCGATGCGTTGTTGGAAGAGGGGAAGTGCAATACACACCTGTTCTGGATTCTTTGTTTCTCTCGTGAATTCGTGTATTCGCTGGTATTACAATGAATGTGCAGCGCATCAAATGACAACAAACTCGCATTTCAATGGAATCCAATGGATAACCGAAATAGCCCCGATTTTTGCTGGATGTGGCGGTCTTTTTGATTTGATTAGGTATTCGTTTCTCCTTTGGATCCATATCTTTGATCCGTCTTCCTGAGTCCTATTCTATGATGCATGAATGGGCTGTTCTTGTTCTGGGATTCCTCTTCATTGAGCTCTCTGTCTCGCAGGAAACGAAGTGGCAATGCAGTCAGCGGGAACTAGTTGGCGTGGTGAGCAAGCACCTCGATCCTGTGACTTGCACTCTCGATGGTGTTGGCACCCCCTCCATTTCTCCCTCCCTGCCTATTGGAATCGATTTCAACTATACACAGTCTTCCCCTAATGGGTTGACAGTGACCATTTCGGGTACTCCCACCGTTGCTAGCAAAACACGCACCTATACGCTGTCCTTGGAGTCCTTCCAATGCCATTTGAGTATTGCCGTTGCAGGGAAAGCGACCTACATTGACTATGGATTTGACTACGTGGTGGAGTACGCGGGTGTTCTCATGGAGCCCATTCCCTTGCGTTCTGACTCCGTTCTCTCAAGTTTTACGAGCAGCCCGGCTTTTCCACAGGGCGTCGTGCTTGATGAGTCAAGTGGTATGATATCGGGTACATTCCCTGCCGATTCACTGGGAGAGCTGGTGTATACGGTAACGGGCAGGAGTTCATCGTGCGAAGTGACGACAACGGTCAAGTTCATCATCAAAACTGCGAGCGAAATGAAAGAGAGCGGCTTCTCGTCCTGTCACTGGGTTGACGTTATGACTGATCTGCCTCCCATCGATTACTTCTACACGCACAGCGCTCAACTCTGCCAGCACGAAACGTCGTTCGACCTGTCAAACTACGTGTACCACGCGTTCTTGTACCCGTGGACTGGTCTCGACAACCGATTCTACTTCTTCTTCGCATCCTACTTCTACGGTTATCTCACCGTCCCCGTGACCGGAAACTACACCTTCATTCTCGAGGCGAACGACAAGGTAGCCATGTTCTTCGACTCGCTCGACACGCCCGTCATTGAGACGAAGGACATAGGCCTTACTGTAACCAAGGAAGTCACACTGACCGCAGGACCCCACCTGCTCGTTGCATCCTATTACGACAACTTCTCTCCTGCCGTCTTCATCCTGAAGGTCACTTCCATCGATGCTGGCTTTAGGGAGCGTGTGGTTGACTCGTCAATGATGAAAGTGGGGGGTCGTGGGCCATCGTTTGTCACCTATTCATCCACCCGTGGTTCTGTCAACGCTGACTTCCTGTTTGCCCCGGAGAGGAACTCTGGCGTTGTTGATATGTGGTTTGTTGCTCCCGAGCTCCCTTCCGGGTTCTTCTTCGACCCGCTTACGGGCGAGATCCGTGGAAAGACGCGAAGTGCCTACGATGGGTATCACACGGTGACGGCTGTTGGCAAGAACGGTGCCGCTTCTGTTCGCATTCATATTGTCATCGACGCTTCTCCCCTTCCTGGACTGCTCGCCACGTACTCCACGTTCATCGAGAACCAAATCTACTCGATTTGCAACATCCCTGCCATTCTTCCGCGCGACCGAACACTGAACGCGGCCAGAGTGGATTCTCTCATCCCCTCGTCCCCGTTCGATGACCTTTCTCACTCCATCCCCTCCACCAGTGCCAACTACGTTGAGTGGGAGGGCTATCTGTACTTCACCGAGCTCGGCGACTGGAAGATTCGTCTCGGCTGCGCTGGTGCGTGCCGTCTCTGGTCGAGGGATCGGCTTCTCATCGACCACTGGTACAACCTGCAGGAAGAAGACATGTTCTTCTACTACTGCGACAGCTACCGGACGAGCGAGGCGGAGTTGACCATCACTTCTGTCGGATATTACCACATCAAGCTCCTGTACACGAAGGGCGAGGAGAACGAGCGGATCCTACTGGAGTGGCTCCCCCCGCCGCTGTATGCGTGGGAGGTGGTGCCTTCATACAGGTTCTTCCATACGGCTCCCAGCGCGTTGTCGTACGAGTATGAGTACGCCGTGTATGGACGAGACGACGCGATTCCTCCCAACTCTCCTCGCCTCTCCGGGCTTGCGTTCTGCAACAACTATCAGATCACTCCTTCGCTTCCTTCCGATCTCTCCCTTGACTCCTCGAGCGGCATGATCACCGGCACCAGCTTTGTGGTTATGCCAGTCACTGTGTTCACTGTAAGTTGCACGTCGGATGTGGGCGTGGTGAACACCACTCTCACGTTCTCCGTTGTCATGCCTAGTAGCGATTCTCCCAAGGGTGTGATGACTGATAACAAGTCGTCCACAAGTGCAGTGAGAAACGACGAGTCTTCCAAGGATACTGTGAGAAAGAACGACTCTTCCATTAGTTCACTGAACCAAGAGTCTTCAAACTCTCCTTCTCTTGGCGCCTTCAAGGAATGCAAGGGCAAGTACGAGAACGGAACGGTTTGGAAGAACACGATGCTGGTCGTCAGACGACAGTCCGGAGTCTTCGGAATAACCCTGAAGAAGAACGGCAACATCGTCTCGTGCTCCTTCGGTAGAGTTGATAAGGATGGCTACGCCGTGATGTCGCCGTGCGAAAAACAGAGACTCGACCCTGGCACGAACTCCGTGTGTGGGGAGCCGATGGACGGAGTCGAGATTACGTTCAGTTGTTCCACGAAGGAGGGTTGTCGCAGACAATTCTTCCGCTCGCCTGACATCTACTGGCCCTCGCAGCTCATTCTTGATCCCTCAGGTCAACTGCCCTACAACCAAACCGTCCCATACCCAGAAGACGTTATTCCACTCACCAACGTCACACTCTCCGCGAACGAGATCACCGCGTATCGAGGCATCTTCATTTCGCCCGTGGAGATCTACCCCGGCGGCTGCTACGACTCCATCGCGATCAAACCGTCGTTGGGTTCCGACTTCACAATGGACCTGGAGCGTCCAGTGGTTAGCGGGTATCTCCGCGGAGCCGAACACACCGTGTACACCATCACCGCTTCGCGGGGAAAGAAAACTGTCCGCACGACACTTCAGGTCCATCTGAAGGACTGCAACGAGGAGGGGAAGACCTGGCTGTCCATGGCGTTCATGGCAAATGCGTTCTCCGGAGCCGCGTCTTACGAACTCTACAAGGACTCGATCGAAAGCAGTCACTTGCTGATCCGTCGCGTTGCGGAAAAGAGAGAGGAGGTGTACCAGGATACGGTCTGCACGGAGAAGGGCTATTACCTTGTCGTGATGAAGGGAGGCGATGGCGGCTGGAGGGAGGGCTCTTACCTGAAGGCGTTCAACGACAACAACCGACTGGTGGAGGCGTTCTCCTTCGACAAGGGGACTGGAAGCGAGGATGAGAAGCGCGGCAACTTCACGCTGACCTCGGGCTACGCGCAACTCAGTTGGAAGATCAACGCACATTCAAATCCGGGTGGCAAGTGGGCGTCGCCGACGTTTGACGACAGCGCGTGGGCAGACACGGGACTGAACAAGGAGCATGGTGCGTGGACGCAGAACACCGTTTATCTCCGCTACACGCTCACCATCGACGACGCGTCGTTCTACACGCTGGTGGAGTTCGGCGTGTGGATGAAGGACGGCGTCATCGCGTACTTCAACGGCAACGAGGTGGCTCGTCTCAACATGCCGGCAGGGAAGGCGAAGACCAGTACTGCCGCCAGCGACTCCTTCGACGCGTTCGTCATGCAGCCCTTCTCAGCGCCTGGCTATCTGCTGGTTGACGGCAAGAACGTCGTCGCTCTCGAAATTCACAAGCACCCCAGCACGAGCGACGCCATTCAGTTCCGCGGTTATGTGAACCCCATCGAGGGCGACTGGGTGTCTCGCGTGTACCGCGGCTGGATCTCGGAGCCCTTCTACTTCAACAAACTCTCGGAGTCCTCCGCTTCCGCGTGGAACCCTCTTACGCAGAAGAGCTGGACGAGCAGCAGCATTCCCGTGTGGACTGTGTACTCGTTCAACTACGGTCGCATGGAGTGGGTGAACCGTCTCTCGGTTCAGAAGGGAGCGGCGCTCTTCAACTGCAACCCGACTTCCATCCGTCTTTCTGGCTCGAACGACGGACTCGCGTGGAAGGAGCTCTTCGCCTACCAGAACTTCACGTTCTTCAACGGGTCGGAACAGAAGAGAGAGTTTATGATGATGAACCATCTCGACCTGTTCTCCAAGTACAAGTTCGAGGTGCTGGACAGCGACTGCGACAGACGGCGCGTCTCGCTGTCAGGACTGGACCTGATCGCCACACCGCTCACCTACTGTGTGATGAGTGACGGGTTCCCTGGCGTGATGCCTGGAGAGACCTCCACCGCCGCGTGTCCCTCCGGCTTCATCGGCGACATGTACCGCGAGTGCCGAAGTGGAGAGCCAAGACCCGTTTGGGGCAAGGTGGTGAAGGAGTGTCGTTCGACCAATCCTCCGATTGGGCGTGTGTACGTGGACGTGGCGTTCTCGATCACCAAGGAGAGTGTGGACGCGACGAAGAAGGTGGTGAGTGTTCTCACCACCGCCTTCTCCACCGCCTCGAAGATCCGCGAGGACAGAGCGGAGCTGTGGAAGGTGAAGGATGTCTCGAGCGACTTCCCGAAGGAGGCGAGTGTGAGCGCGTTCTGGATCCGAGTCACAGCGAAGTCGAGCGAAGCAGGCGCCGTGCTGGAGAGCGTTTCGAGCTCGTTGCACGCGTTCCAAGTGCTGCTGAATACGACGTACAAGATGCACTTCGTTGAGGGAGCCGATCTTCAGTTCTTCCTGAAGCCTGTATTGCGAGAGAGAAGAGCCAACTGGCTGTTGTGGAGTATTGTTGCTGTCCTCGTGGTCATTGGCTGTGTGGGAGCTGCGTTGGTGTGGTTCCTCATGAAATCAAAGAACGGGAAAAAGAGCGTGAAGCGTCCGACGAAGAAGCAGAGTGCGGAGGAGCGCGTTCTTAAAGCATCTTTTGTGAAACAGTAGTTGTAGTTGCGTATGAGACTGTTTTCTAAACCATTTCTCAGGATAGCGGATGATTTGGAATGAACAACGGGATAAACGGTGAAAATGAAATCGTACAGAACGTATAATTGAATGGTAGAATGAAGGGTAGGCTCTTGAACTGAACAAGGATTTGGTGTGGACTGTGAAGGAGAACATGGATATCGGACGGTTTAGCGATGCTGTGAAGTAGTGATCGCATTTTGGACTGAAAGAATAGCTATCTGGAATTGCTGAGCAATAACCTGGAATACCTATCGAAACATGTAGTCGATAACAATAGACAATCGAATTGAATGATGATATGTTGAAATGTGTACTATTCATTGTTTGATTGGTTTGTGAAAGCAAACAGCTATTATGAACTGAATGGGATGATAACAGTCACTGTGAAACCCAATTCCACCCCAAAACGCACCTACTCACTCAACAAACACAACTCACTTCACACAACAAACACAACTCAACTACACTCACTAAACTCCATCTCCCTCGCTCCAACACGATACACCACGAACTTACCCTCCACAAACGAACCAGGAGTCACCACCTCACAACCACCATACTCCAACAACACTTCGCGTCCTCTACAACCAACCAACAACTACTCTCAACACACAACACAAACACATACCACGTCGGGCAAAGGGAACAGACGCAAACATCCCTCCAACGCGCGAGAACGAGGCGCCAACTCTTGCGACAACGGCAACAAGTGACCCTGACGAATCACTGTCTTCGCCATCTGACCATCACAACACACTCAAACACATCACGAAAGCGTAGGGATCCTCTGTCGACACGTTGTTTATCGTGTTGCGAGCCAATCGATCCAACAACTCGTCGCAAAACACACAGATCTCCTGACTCAACACGCGAACACTCACAATCACTCAACACACTCTCCCTTACCGACACGGATCGCTCCCAAACACCAAGTGGTCGGGATGAGCGGCGAACACGCCACGAAGTCTCTCGGTGAATCGCGACGGAATCTACACCTCATCCAACACAACATCACACACACCACTTCGAGGGAACATCCCTCCCCAACCCACGTCACCAACTCCACCAACCAACACGAAATGAGACTCCTCCACCAACGCGGGGTACGACGACAACACGTCGCCCAACGCATCGAACGCACTCAACACATGACTCACACCCAACGATCGCGACGACACGAAATCGCCCAATAGAATGAACGTCGGTTTCGGACTCACCACACTGTACGCCTCGAACACGCGACGCAAACGATTCAACACATTCACGTCGTCCAGATGAACGTCGCGCATCATCACCACCATCATCTCGCTCTTCTTCTCCTCACCCAACAACGCACGCTCCTTCTAACAATCAACAACAGCACATACACACACTTCACTTCCACGCATCACACCCAAATACTCCACCTCGCGGAACAATTTCATACTCTCCTCGCGTCTCTCATACGGCGGGTGGCTCACAGACTGACAATCAATCATCACTCATTCACTCACCTCCACGCGAAACACACTCCCACGCATCATTCCCACCAACAACAACACCATTCCCTCGCAGAAGTAACCACTCCCGAACTCCTAACCATCAACACAACAACACATCCAACACGCTACACGACAAATCAACCAACACCATTCCATCTCCATCCTCCAACACGAACTCACTCGCGTTCGACGGGTTTCGAGACAACACGCCCAACAGACTCACCAATCCACTACTCTCCATTCCCAACAGACTCTCCACCGACACCAACTACACTCAACACAACACAACACACTCACAGCAGGCATATCGCCCCAGCCCTTCTTACGATTCACACGACCCTTCACCAAACACAAACTAGTCCTCAACAATTCAAACATATAACACTTCTCATACACACTACTCACACACACATCACACGCGTACAAATACTTTGACTCATTACGCTCACTACACACTCACACACTCACACACTTCATTACCATACCACTCGACGACTTCCACTCTCCACACACACCAACGGACTATTCAACGCATCGAACACTTCCACTATATCTTCCATTCCACCGTCATCAATCTCCATATACTCTTTACACGCTCCATACACTTCTTCGGCTCCTACTACACTTCCTACACATTTCAACATCCCATCAAAACACATACCACTCACACACCTCTTTGATATTCGCAAACTCAATTCATTCAACGCACACACTTCATCTTCGCAACTACACACATCACAATACCATCAATACAACATACCCACTCAGGTACTCCTTCAATGCATTCATACCATCTCTCCGGAGCGATAGACCCAACAACCGGAACTTTTGAACGATCTACACACTCACAACACAACACGCAACACACACTCTACGCTCCATCACACATGCAACCCTGTAACAACAAACAATACGACAACACTAGAGTACAACACTAATCCAACTTCGCGGGCAACACACTGTGCGTCAACACCGAGTGCACCATTCCAGACACCGTGATCACGCCACCAACGATCGAACACAGCGTCGTGTAGAACTGAAGCAAACCAGTGCGATACTCGCGCTTCGTCATGCGGATCGGCGTCACTTGGTACTTGAAGAACACGCCAGGCGACGCACGGTTGAACAGAGCAGGACCATCCAACAACTGGGTGTACTCTGTCACACTGTACTCGTAACCACGACGAATCGAACCATGGAGCGGAATCACTTCGCTCGGAATCAGTTTCAGGAAGTACGTCACGTGGTTGAAGCCTAACACTCACCACAACACACAAACAATACTCTCGTTCATGTTCTTACTGTAACTGTCCAACGTGTTCTTCTCAACACTCCCACAACTACCAAAACACAAACGGTGGATCACGTGGGAACAGTTGAATCCAGCCAGATCGCGCGCGTCGTACAAGTGGTTGTGCTTCACATCAAACAACACAACTACACTCACCCCACCAAAACCATACGCTTCACTCGACAGCGCCACGTGGAAATTGCCCTCACCCTACACATCACTCAACAACAACAACACGAACGGGATACAGAGAGAACGAAGCGGACAAGCGACAACCACCTCCAAACTCGCCACTTCCAGACTCTATCGGTCGCTTATCCATTTCCACATTCACAGGTTCGCGCGTTTTCGTGTTCTCGAAGTGTAACGATACCACTACAAACTCAAACACATCCCACTATCCCACTATCACATGTCATCTCCAGGAACGATATGTCCAACGAAGAGTCGATCAAACTGCCCAACTGCGACTCCACGTTCAAAGTCGTCACACTCTTCGTTTGTACGAACGAATAGCACTGCATCGACGTCAACACCAACAACAGAATTCCACTCACTATCGATACTGTTCGTAACGCAACACACAACGCCTCTCACTCAAACCACCCACACTCGTCTTCGTTTGCAGTCCATCGATCGCCTTGCGATAGAAATCGTACTTCTTGATCCCACTCGACATGAGAGAACACTTTGTCTTTCAAACAAACACTCAAACTCATCTGACCACGCACCAATTCGACATAAGACTCACAATTCTTCAACAAGTCTTCGTGACTTCCACTTCCCACCACCACACCATTCTCACACATGAAGATCACGTCACTATCTACTATCGTACTCAAACGATGAGCCACCGTCACCACGGTACACGGATGACCACTACGCCAACGCTTCAACGCCTCCAAGAACTTCTCTTGGTTCTCGCTGTCCAACGCACTCGTCGCTTCGTCCAACAACAGAATTGACGATTCTCATCGTCTTTCTGGGACCATTATCGCATTTCTCGGTTCTCCATTAGCCCAGTAATCGTCTCTCCTTGGATCATGGATTCATCGTTTGGTATTGGAATCGCATCTCGTTTATCGTAGATGTGGGGGCGTATTGTCAGCAGTGGATGAAGTCCCAGCCCGACGTCCTTGTACGTCCTTGTGAAATTTGTTGTATTGAATAACGAATTAGTGTCCCCGGAGACGAAAGAGGCAATTAAGAAGGGGATTGAGAAGATCGATGAGATTCCGGAGTTCTATTTGAAGGAGGAGGAAAAGAAAGAGACGATGGAAAGGGATGCTCCAAAGCTGGCTGTTTTCGGTTCATATCATGGATAGAAAGGAGAAGAAGCATAAGTCGCATCACAAATCGAAGAAGGAAAAGAAGGAAAAGCATAAGAAGGAGAAGGAGAAGGATGCAAAGAAGTGAGTGTTGTATCATAGTATTGTGCTTGTTCAACACTGCCTATCAGTAGCGAACGTAGTATATCGAAAGGAAACACACGAGAGGTATGGTTTGACAGGAGCTGAGCAAATCTAAAGGAGCTGTTCGTCTTCAGTTACTTCCACAATTGCGTTGTCATTTTGAATTGGCTGTTTCTCCAAAAGCGCCTTCTTGTCTTGGTCGTTCTCTGCGTTTTTGTTGCTCTGTATACGCTCCATAGCGTAAGAGAAGGAGCCTCCCACGACAAGGAGGATGCCCGCCAGACCCTTCGCGGTGATGTGCGTTCCGTAGAAATAAGCGCCCATGAACGTCTAGCCATCAGAGAGGGAAGGAACTGGGACCTGAATGCAGTTCTTCATCACACCCGAGATGTTGTGAGAGAGACTACTCGTGTACTGAATCTGGAGGTAGGTCGTGATTCCCACGAACAGACCAATGATGCCCGCTAGAAATGATAGGGACGGTCAAATGCATACAGACACAGATCCACATATAGTAATGCAGTGTCAATTCGGATCGATGGCTCCAGATAACCGGAATTTCCCCATTAATCTACGGTAAATCGAATGGAGTGCAAGTACAAGACAAAGGAAGGGAAGGATAATACAACTATTGAAATTCGTGTAGAAAGTGAGAAGCCAGCTGTTGTTGACGACGTTCGACAAGTAGCGCTTCAAGTATATGGTATAGAATGTGCCGACCGCACTCGCTCCCAAACCAAACAGAGTGCCCTTGAGTGAGAAGTTGACCTCTCCGTCCACGCCAGCAATGTAGCTAAGCGTGAGACAAGCCGGTTGCACATACCCGACGACTACGGTAATACAGGAAAGAACTGTACGAAGAGTAGTCGTTTCGCCAAACAGAAGGTAACTAGACGTCAATGGCTCCTTTCGCTTGTACTTTATGAGTGGAATCATAGGGATTCCGAGTGACCGCGATATCTGATAGAAGGACACTTCGACATACTTCAAACACAAGTTGCTCATAGTCACCATCAAACAATAAAGGATAGAAAGTGGGAAGACGCGCAAAGCAAGATGCCATGAAAACCTGTGAATGAACACAACAATCCACGATCCACTTGATATCCGGAAACGATTTCGCGATCTTGGAATACTTATTGAATTTGGAGAAAAGGTACAAAGCAAACGTCGGCGCAACGAACTGGATAAAAGTGACAAAGTATGGAGCATCGAAGCTTTTCTTTAGGTTTGTGTAAACGAATCTGCGCAGTTACACATCACCAACACAGGAAGAATACTTGTTCATGAAGATGGCTGTCCAAGAAGTGCACCAATACAGCAAAATCACTCCTGCAACCTTGTAGAATGGGGCTTCCTTTTCAACCATGTCGATATATTAGTGTAAGATTTCTTTTTATCCCCTTTTCGAGGATTGAGTTTGCCATAAACCGGCTTGAAAACTGTTCATCGACTCAGCCAAATTGCATCCTTTTTTAGGTTCTCCTTCAATTCAAGCACTTTGCTTTCCTCGGTTCAAGAGATTGCAATGGGGAAGAGTATGCATGCATACGGCAATATAAGGACTAGGTAAGAAGCAGCGGAATGAGGCAACCGAGATCGAAATAGAGTCATTGAAGTCAATTTATCCTGACGAGTGCCAGATTCAAAAGAAGGAAAAGGGCATGGATGTGATCAGCATGTTTGTACCGGCTGTCTTTGGACGCGAATCCCATGCTTCTGTGGAGTTGGTGTTTAAGATTCCGCCGGAATACCCAAGAGAGGCGTAGGATTGTTTCTTGTCCTCCATGTTTAGCCCTATCGTGATTGTGAGTGACGCAAAGGGACTGTCAGTGGATGATGTACTTGATTTGGGTAGTGTTGATGTCGTCTAGGAATTGTTGCTGAAGAAGGACATCATGATAAAGAGCAATGAGTTGGCAAAGAAGGGAGACATATTCCTGTTTGATCTGATCATGTATACGCAGGATTTCCTCCAAGCCCATAATGACGAGGAAGTGGTTCAATCTGTTTGCTTTGAAGAGTAGATGCGACTTGCGAAGGAGCAGGAAGGCATTCGATTGTCAAGGAGTGACAGCAATTCAAGGTCGATCAGCAAGGATTTGGGAAAGGCCAATACAGCGAATCTTGTCTACATGCTGTTGTCGTGGTAATGTGTAGGACTTCAAGGACTATCGTGATCGAATGCAGCAATTCCGTCTCTCTGGAGGTGGCAGGATTGGTGGGTAGTGATTGTTAGAGCACTTGATGGATACGTACTTTGCAGGAGAGTATCGGCAAGACCCAGGGGATATGACCATGATGCGAACAGGAAGGATAACTCGCGAAGAATTGCCCACGGCAGTGGCAAATGAGCTAGCCGTGGTACCGGAGACAGACGAAGCTCCGACCAACTCAGTGAGTCGTTTCAAGTCCGATTTCATCGTGAATTCTGTGATTGGACGAGGCGGGTTTGGAAGCATTTATCTGTGCACGAGCCGCTGGGACGGCATGCAGTATGCTGTGAGAGAGAGCGGAGGCGATGAGCCCTAGATCAAAGAAATCCTGCTGGGAAAGAGGGACATGAAGAATCGGAAGTTCCTGCGCGAAGTGCGTGTGCTCGCACTGATGAAGAATCGATACATCGTTCGCTACAACAGCGTAGGTGTGTGCGGTGGTGATGACGCGAAGTGCTGGATCGAGACGGACGACAAGGTGGACGAGGACAAGGACGACAGTATGATGGACGACGAGTACGACTACCACATGAACGACTCCTTCACCTGGGGTAAGGAGAGTTATCATCTGAACCAGTACAAGGAGAAGTCGAAGGGCTTGCTGGACAAGCAGGGCATTCTGCTGGACCAAGATGTTGGGGTGCGGGAGTTGGGTGAGGAATAGAACGAACTGAGCCTGTCGCTGCATCCCTCGGTCCCGCTGAGTAGCATTGCGGAAGACGCGTTCGACTATTCGGAGGACAACGCGAAGACGTCCAGTGATTCGGACGAGTATTCGAGCGAGTCGTCAAGTGACAGTTACAGCGACAGCGAGTCCACAGAGGAGAGTGACTCAACAAGTGATGACGAATCCACTGAAGAGAGTGAGTCGAGTGACAGCGAGACAGAGTCGACGGACGAATACACCCTCTCTTCTCAAGGCACAAGAACGCGATCCAACTCGCAGTTCTCCCATCCCTCGCAGAACGAGAGTCGCAAGGTATCGACGGAGAGCGGTGCCAGCGCCAAGTCGCACTCACGCCACATACTGTTCATCCAAATGGAGTACTACAAGAACGGCACGCTGGCGGACCTGATTCAGAGCGGCACAGTGGCTGTGTTTGTTCTGCCTCATCGCTAGCTGTACACCAACAAGGCAAGAATCTGGAAGATTCTGAACAACGTAGCCATGTTCTCCTGTCTTCACCCATAGCTGCTCAACGGGCTTCAGTACGTGCACAAGTAATCCTGTTCTCAGGTCGTGAGGGATAGACTGAACATCGTTCATCGCGACCTCAAGCCCTCGAACATCTTCTTCGACGACGAGGGGACGGCGCTCATCGGCGACTTCGGGCTTGGCTACTTCGCCTTGAAGGACTCCTCCGCCAGCATGGACAAAACCCCGACCGCTTCGGACGGCACCGGTAACACGTCTCGTTCTTTCTCTTGATGGTTGTGACGTGTAGCGGCGGGCACGCGTGCTTACGCGCCTCCGGAGCAACTCGAGAGAGACTCCGAAGCACACGACCGCTTGTCGGGAGTGGATCACGTGACGACAAAGGTGATTGCGAGTGGGTGTGTTGAGGCGTAGTCCGACATGTTCTGTCTGGGGCTGATTCTCTATGAGATGCTGCTTCCGCCGTTCAAGACGTACTCCGAGAAGGACGTGGTGTTCGCCAACGCGCGTGTTGGGAAGTTGGACACCTCCGTGAAGGGCAGCATCTACGAGAAGCTGATTCTCCAGTGTCTGGAGGTATGCGCCGTCAATGCGCTTCACTATAGTACGACCAGAACAAGCGCCCTTCGGCGGACGAGATGATGGAGACGCTGATGATGAACAACGGCGACATGGCGGTCCCGAAGGAGTCGCTGGACATGATCCTCTCCTACATCAACCGCGCGGAAGTGCGTGTCCGTCGCTGCGCTCACGAGTAGAACTACATCTTCCCCACCGTCGTGAAGGGCCTGTTCAACCGCGTAGGGGAGTCAAAGCACGTTGACTGTAGGAACCCTCCAAGGGCGAGATGGGCAGCTTCTACGGCGACCTTCTGGGAGGCGAGGGCGCTCCGTCGTTCATCAGGGACCTGATGTACCGAAAGCAGGAGCGCGTAGGAGCGACTCGTGGTGTTGAGTGTAGCGACGCATCTACGACGACTTGAAGGAGTGCCTCACGCCCATCATCGAACGGTGTGGCTACTCCCCCTTTGACTCTCCCCTCGTTGTGCCTGAAACGCCCTACTTCCGTTATCTGTTTGTGGTGTGGGTCGGATCTGAATTGCAGCTATCCCAACCAGTACAGCATTCTCGACTCCTTCGGCACGCCCTGCTTCATTCGGGCGGACCTTCGCACGAGCTTCCTGGCGTACATCATGCGAACGCCCAACACACGCGTGCGTCGCTACGAGTTCGGCAACGTGATGCGTATGAACCGAGAGTGCAGCAAGAGCGCGACGCAGGAGTATGCGAGTATCGATGCGATATGGAGACAGAAGTGGTCGACGAGGCGAGGGGTCACGGTTAGACTGCACCAGACGGAGTTGTCGGTGATGTACTCGTGGGAAGCCGTGCTGGTGAGTTGCCAGTTGCTGAAGTCGCTCTCCATTCTGCTGAATCGCTCGCTCCTTCTCCACGTGAACCACGTTGGCGTAGTGCTCCCTCTCCGTGCTCACCGTCAGATCCTCTCCACCCTTCTCGAGCAGTACGGCGTCGTGGACATGAACATGAAGAAGCAGGTGGTGGACAAGCTGCGCGGGCTGCTGAAGCTCCAGATCGCGTCGCTGAGCAGCACGAGTGAGTCAGCGAGAAGTGCGTGAGTTGTAGAGTCGTCGGTGGCGGAGAGCGTGAACAACCACCGAGGCGTGATGTGTTCTCTCCCGGTGTGAGTGACGTGTAGCGAGAGCCAGATCGCGTCCATTCTTCAGATCGACGAGAAGGAGGCAGCCATTCTTCAGAAGTTCCTCTTCTTGGATTCGGACCCGAATCAATGGATTGCTGTGGTGGCGGTGCATCGATGTGAGGCGTAGGAGGTCCGGCTCGTGGTGGAGGAGCTGATCGAGTACCGTAAAGACACCATTTCGGACCAGGATGCTGCCTTCTTGTTCACGTGTCTGAAGGAGATGGAGTCGTTCATTCAAGTACTGCACACTGTAGTCTCTGCCGCGCTGGCTTCATCGTAGTACTCCTTCTCCGGCGTCGCCAAGAGCATCGTGTTCGACTTCTTCCTGCTTCCACAGGGACGTGACCAGAACTACCACTTGTACTACGCGTGCTTCGTCACGGACAAGAAGCAGCCGCGAATCGTGTCGTCGGGGAACCCTCAGGCGTCGAAGCAAGAAGGGAACAACCGGTTTGTGCTCCCACAGCAACGTCACTTGTCAAACCAGCAGGAGATCGACTACATCATTCTTTATGTGTGGACGGGACGGTTGCGTGAGGTGTAGGGAGGTCGATTCGACCGCGAATTGTGCAAATACGATAATGGCGACTTCCACCCGTTTTTGAGGAAGCCGAGCTCCGAGGATCGAATTGGAATCACGAATGTGTCGCTCCACATCGAGAACATCATCACCCTCGTGCTGGGCACCAAGCAATACGTCCAGTCATTCCATGATGATGATGAGTAGTCGTTGTCACTGAAGAGAGTGTTGTCGAACATCACTTCTCCCTCCCTCCTCGTCGTTCCCAGTCCCGACGTGGGCAACTCGCTGCTGGATCTGTACCTGTCGGAGCTGTGCTGGAGCAAGAAGAAAACCGTTGGCTTTCGTCTCCCCCTTCATTGTAGTGTTCGTGGTGGGACCTGACCAAGCACAGCATCATTCAGGACTACCGCACGTACTGCATCGACCACCACATTGAGTACGTGCTCCAGCACAACGGGTCGTCCGACGTGGGAGAGGAGGTGGAGAGTGATGTGTAGAATGTGACTCTGCTTCGCTGTAACGTGCAGAAGAAGTCGTTTGTGAGCATCACCTCGGGCACGGTGGAGAGCGTGTTGAGTCAGATTCTGGACCACAAGAGGAAGAAGAAGGAGGATAGCTTGCCGAGTCGCAAGCAGTCAATAGACATGGAGGCTGTGAAGGAGCTGCCACCGATCCAAGGCGGGAAGGAGGAAGAGAAGGAGGAGGAGAAGCCTCTCGTGTTTTTGAATTCGGAGACGAGAAAGAAGGAGAATTGTGAGAGCGTTGTTCGCAAGTTCTTGCGAGACGCTGGCTTTGTAGTTGTGACGGAGAAGAGTGAGAGTTAGGACGAGGCTGCTTACGTCATTATGATCAAATCGAAGATCGGGAAGGTGAGAGAGATCGTGTCCCACATCGTTGCGAACGAGACCATGACGGGCTACCTGCCCAAGTCGACAGCGATCGAAATCCAGCACATCGTGAAGGAGAAGAAGATGAAGTGTCTGGTGTTCGCCTCGTTGGGCGACAACATGTTCGATGTCATCTACTTGGGAATGATAAGCGATGTGAGTCGCATTGCGGATGACGTGAGGAAGAAATGAATGTGTTTCGTTGGACAAACAGCCCCACTAAACTGAAATGGAATCACCATTTCGATTGTTGTTCAGTCCGTACTGCGACCGCACCTTAATCAGCGTTCTCTCCGTGTTCAACCGAACCCTCTCGTACGCGTAAGTGCAAGAGCCCACGACAACCATAATGATGCCGATGGCGCCCTTCAGCGTGATCGTGGTGTGGAAGATCCACGCGCCAGCGAACGACTACACTCAAACAATCCCATCAGTCCGACCTGAATGCAGTTCTTCATCACACCCGAGATGTTGTGAGAGAGACTACTCGTGTACTGAATCTGGAGGTAGGTCGTGATTCCCACGAACAGGCCCACGAGACCCGCTACATGTAAGAAGCGTATAGCACGCAAACAGAGAAAGATGGTGATGAAGTAGGAAGGGTTGATGTTTTGGACATTCGCCTTCAGCACTCCCACCTCCCCATTCAGCTGAACGTAAAACGGTTGTAACAGGACTACGTAAATCAACAGCGGCATAACGAGGCAGCTGTTGAAGTTGTTGTAGAACGTGAGTTCCCAGCGGTCCGGCATCACATACGACAGATAGTACTTCAGAAGAATCGTGTAAAACGCTCCGACAATACTCGCGCCCAATCCAAAGAGCGTTCCCTTGAGTGAGAAGTTGATCTCACCACCAATGCCAAGCGCATAGCCAATCACGATCACGAAACAGGACAGAACAATCCGACAAGTCGTCTTTTCTCCAAAGAGTACGTAGCTAGAGTGAAATCCTTTCGACAATACTACTTTATGAGGGGAATGATTGGAATCCCAAGAGAACGCGAAATCTGGTAGAAGGACACTTCGACATACTTTAGGCACAAGTTACTCATTGACACCATGGCGCAAAACAAAATGGACAGGGGAAATACAGAAACGATGTCATGGAAAGAGAATCTAGAGTAAACAGGAAGAGGGAAACGCACTGAATCTTTGGAAAAGTATCAACTATGTGGAACAATTGATTGATGAAGGAAAAGGCAAGCAGTATCAGCGAAGGCGACAGGAACTGCAAAAACAGCACGAAATAGGGGGCTTCTATCCGATTTTCCATATACGAGTAGATCCATCTACGGAATGAGATTCAGCGAACCGGACGGACTTGTTCATCCCTATTGCCAGCCATGATACACACCAGTACAGAAGAACAACCCATATAATTGTCTTATACGAGTTTCCCTCTCTACGGAATATCATGATTCCTTGAATATGCGAGTAGTTCACTTGTTCGTTGAGATGTGGGCCCCCCGTTTTCCCAAGTGAGTATTCTCAACGAAAGCAGTTCGATTGGAATGCAATTCTGAGATTGTGAATTGAGGGAGAGACGAAACAACAAACAACAACTAGCTGCGAATGGAATCACAGAGAAAGCGCAAGCACTTCTCATACGAATAGTAAAAGTGGTGCCACATCATAAATGGTGACAAACGAATGATCTGAGGGAAGTCATACGGATGAAGCCTCAACACTGCGGGAGCGGGTTCTGCTCGAGTGAGTTGAAGACAGGACAGTACCGACGTCATCGCCTAGTTGTAACGGACAATCAATCCCACTCACTCCAAAGCAACTCTTTTGCATTTCATATCTCTTGTACTCCTTCTCATTCCCAATATACGGATGATAGTAGAACACGGTGCCTGGAAGATAGAACTCGCCAATCTCGCACACTCTCTTGCTATTCCGAGTGGACTGATCTTCTCCAGCGGACTGTCTTTTCTTGTCCTCAATTTGAGAGTCCAGCTCCTCTCCAACACTCGTCGTCCTCTGCTCCTGACCACCCACGAAGGAAGACACCGCACTCATCGTACTATCAGCAAGTGTCACAACACTGTCCAAACCCCGCTTCACCGTGCTCATCACACCTTGAATGGAATTGATCCAGTCATTCATTGTCGACTTGTTTTCCTCTTCTATCGACTCATTCCTTTCAATGATTCTTTGAATCCGATCCATTAGCTCGTCGATACACGTCACGCTCAACCGCGGCACAATGTCGTCTTCGTTCACCAGGCAGTGAACAAACTCCTCTCCACGGTTCTTCACGCTCATTGTAAGAATCGGAGGAGACGCAAAGGCGAAGCACTCCACCGTACCCACGTCTTCGCCAAACGGATGCTTCGTGTTCCAGAGAATCGCGACAAGAGCCGCAATTCCCGCTCCCAGAGAATGACCGACCGTTTTGACTCGATAGCCCGGGTTCTGCTTGAGTCCGCTCCGAATCGACTCCAGCACGGCGGGCTCGTTGGCGATCATTTTGCTGATCAGACCGATTCCCTCGTGGACAAAGCCATTCTCCCAGACCAGACTGCTGCTACTCATATCGATCACAATCTCGTTGATATTCTTTGTTCCACGCACCAGCAGTGTGATTGCCATTTGCTGGTGGTCCACAAGAACGAAGTAGGGCGGAGGCGTGACAACAGAGGACGCAGTCGTGATGGGATCTCCTTCAAGACAGTAGAAAAGCAGATCCTCTCTCGCCACATGGACAAAATCCAGAAGGAAGGTGAGATAGGCTTCATCACCCGTAATCACTGTCGGAATAGAAAGCACTGTATCCGCCTTTGTTGTGAAAGGAATAAGGCCTCCATAGGAGGCGACAATCCACTCACTGTAGTGGATGAAGCCCAATATGATGGGGTCCGTGACATCCACGATAGTTCCCCTGATGTCAATGGGTTCCTACGCGTGAAGAACGGATCGAAGAGGAAACCTGCTCCTTCGTTGCAGTCAGTATCGCGCTCATGAGGTCCATTGCAGAGACATTCAAGAGGTGCTGAAAACGAGGAAGGAAGAGATCACGGAGAAGGGTGTACGCTCTGCATTGATTTGACAACAAATGCATCCTACGATTGCATAGACTCCTTTATCTGGAGGAACTGTGAAGACATCGTAATCCCTCTCTCTTATCCGAAATAGGACAACACAATATTGGAATGATCGAAATGAAACGAATTCCTTACTGATTTGTTAAAGAAACCAGTGAAGAACCGGAATTGTGTGAAGACCATATTCTGGTTGCGACTCTGTGGGTGATGATATTCCGGTTCCAATCACATGCGTACATCCTCCTTCTGGTTGAGTGGCAATTGCCGTAAGTGGTTATACCTGTGGCATTGTGATGGTAGAACTGTATCAGTCTCACTAGGGATAGAAACAAGAGAAACGAACGACTCGAAAGGAGAAACCGAAAACACGAGTATTTCTGGAGTCCAGAATTCGGAATGGCCCCATTATTAACGTAACAGGAACAGAATCATGCCATACCAGCCCATTTCGTTGAAAGGAAAAGTAATCAAAGACGCGTACCGGATTACGGGCCATTCGGCTGGAATCCGAGCTATGATTCAGTGGAACTCGTATATTATCAGTGGAAGCGATGACAAAACAATCAAGGTGTTTGCCGGGTGATGGATTGAGTGATAGATATGGGACTCGAAAACGGGCAATTGCATAAAGACGCTGTTTGGTCACACAGAACGAATTCTGTGCTTGGCGATGTGGAACGGTTATCTTGTCAGCGGCGGAGTGGATACCACAATCAGGGTTTGGTTTATCTTGAGTGTTTAACTTTCAGGTTTGGGACATTGTCTCTGGAAAGTGCAAGAAGGTTATCCGTGAGGTGAAATGCGACGCCAAGTGTTTCTGTGCCACGAAGGAGTGTCTCTTTATGGGGGGGAAGGACGGAAAGATTCACGTTGCTTTCGTGAATTCCTTTCACCGGTAGATGTGGGATAATCAGTTCCATTACAAGGGTTGCATAGAGGCTCACTCGGACTGGGTCAATGACTTGCTCATTTACAACACCAAGTTCCTCATTTCGTGCAGTGATGATAAGACGGTCAAGGTGACCCTTCATGTCCTTCGTCAGTCGTAGTTGTGGAATATTGCGACGGAGAAGTGCGTGTTTACACTGTCGGGACACAGCGAGGGAGTGCAGAGTCTGTGCACGTTGAATTCGTATCTTGCGAGTTGCGGCAGTGATTTCAACATCATCGTACCTTCTTTCGTTTCTCTCTGATGATTCGATTTGGGAATTGCGGACAGGAACCCGAGTCACCGTTCTTCAAGGTCATTGCGACATCGTGAGCAGCGTGTGCGTTTACAAGGACCGCTACCTGCTCAGCGCCGACTACAGTAGTCTGGTGGTGGTGTGGGACATCAAGGACAAGTTCAAGCGCGCCTACGAGTGCACGCTCCACTCGGACGCGGTGTTCCACCTGCTTATCGCGAACGACTGTCTGTACTCCTGCAGTCGCGACGGATCCATCGTGGTAGTCGGCGCGTGTCTCGGCTGAGTCGTAGAAGTGGCCGCCCATCCAGTCGTTCACGGAGCTGATCTCGCTGCTGAACAAGCGGATCACCGTGTCGCAGCTGGCGGACAGCGACACGATGGAGACGGAGACACTGAAGGTGCTTCACGGTGGGAGCTTCTCTGTCCCTTCATTCTAGAGCAGATCTCGCGGCTTCAGATGGAGAACGAGCAGCTGCTGCAAGACCAGCTGGACCTGCACGCCGTACGACCGCCCTCACGATGTGATGACTAGAAACTGAAGAAGGAGTACCTTGTCCAGACCGATCTTCGCAAGCAACTGATGGACAAGACGCAGGAAACCACCGACATGCGCAAGGAGACGATGGCGCTGCGCGGCGAGCTGGCGGAGCAGAAACAACGACTGTTCAGCGAGATCAAGACACTGGCGGAAAAAGTCACGATTCCGCTCTACGACGTTGCTGGCTGTCTCCTCTCCTGACGCATAGCTAAGCACCACGTCACTCAAGGCGCACGGCGTCTATTCCGACGTGTTCCTGGGCTCCTGGCAGTACTGCGACGTGGCGATCAAGCGGTACAAGGACTACGTGATCACGCGCGACTCGCGCTACGACTGGCTGAAGCGCGTGAACGAGTGGCGGTCGCTGTGTCACCCCTCGCTGCTTCCCGTGATGACTCTCTTTCTCGCTCACCTCTAGATCTTCGGGTGCATTCTCCACGAGCAGCAGGCCCTGTCCCTCGTCATGGAGTCGTGTCCCGGCTCGCTGTCCGACCTGGTTCTCTACTCGCAGTCGCACTCGCCGCTTCCTCTTCTCCTCAAGATCGACATTCTGATCCACGTCGCGAGCGGACTGGCGTATCTCCACCACCACTCTCTCTTCCACGGCAATCTCCACCCCGACAACATCCTTGTCTCGTCCAACCTGAAGCCTCGTCTGACGGACATTCAAATGGTTGGGGTGGAGCAACAGTATCTTCACAGGGAGTTCAAGACTCCGTTTTCGGCTCCCGAGGAAAGGGATCCTTCTTCATCCCACGCTGCGGCTGGTGATGTTTTTGCTATGGGAAGGATTCTCTTGTGGCTGCTTAGAGATGGACGCAGTCTGGATGACGATTTGGCGGACATTTCGATGGAAGCGGTGAAGCTGATGATTCGGGGGTACACAGCGGAGGAACCAAAGGTAGTGGCGGAGAATGGCTGTGAGTCATAGAAGCGTCCTCCCATCGACCTTGTTCTTAAGGACTTGCTGCAGTTCAAGACGGTTGTTGAAAAGCAAACGGAGTCGTCCTACCCCGACATGACTTTTGTATACAACAAGAACGTTGGATGCTACTTATACTAACCAACCAGCTCTATTATACTCATTCCCTTTGTTGCTCTTTGTTGGAAGGATACGTCTTTGTCTTTGATTGTATGCGTGGAGTTGCAGAGTCCCTTTAACTCGCAAACAGAAGATGGACTCTCAACCAATAGGAATGAAGGAAAACTCCAGGAAAAATCTTGCAAAACCGGAAAACTAACAACCGACTCTTCATACTATTCTTGATGGTCGATCAATCGAATTCCTCCAAGGTATTCCCAGACGAGACAATTGACAATGAAAACACTTGTCAATTGACGCTGGACGAGCAACCTACAGTTGCCAGAAAGGTCCGTTGGAGTGACTTGTTGTACAAGTATGCAACAAGGAGAGATCGCGTCAAGTTTTGGTGCGGCTTGTTGTGTATTCAGAGATTTCTTTTCCTAAACTGCAGGCGCCTTTCTGTCCGGTTTCATTCTGCCGTTCAGCTATGTTTTCCAGGCAGATATCGTGAATCTCAACAATGAAGGCGGATCGACAATGGGTCAGATTCTGAATGTCACGTACATGTTCATCGGAGTCATGATTCTCACTGCTCTCACCTCCTACCTTGAAAAGTGGTGTCTGAATGGTTTTGCAGGCATGGTTCAAACTGGTGAAATAATGGTTCAGAAAGCATGACGCAACGCTTCAGGGAGAGGTACATCCATTCTTTGCTGCAGCACGATGTCGAGTTCATTGAGAGCATGAAGCCGGGAGAACTGGGACAGAATCTGGCAGAAGAGTCGAGTCGCATTATCAACGGCCTGGGTCCTTCACTCGGCCAGTTGGTGAACTCGATTTCCGCTTTCCTAGCTGGCACCATTCTTGGCTTTTGGCATGTGCTTCTTGATGGTACGGTTGATGCGTAGAGTTGGCAATTGACGCTGTTGACGTTGGTCGCTTCCCCAATCGTGGTGTATACCGGACTGAAGTACGCGAATGCGATGGGGAACTGGATCGAGACGCTGATGAAGGACCACAAAGAGGCAGACGGCATAGCGGATGAGAGTCTTCGCGGAATCAAGTCCGTGATGTCTCTGAACGCAGAATCGAAGTTCACTCGCCACTACTCGTCGATCATCCGCCGCTGCTGCGTGACGCTTCTCCGCTCGCTCTACAAGGCGGGTGCTTGGCTGGGCACGATGTCCTTCTCCAACAACCTCGCCATTTCCCTCGTATACTTCTCCAACACGTATCTCATCTACAATCAGCGAAGACGCTTCCACATGGAGCTCTTCGAGGCGGG
>ERZ780157.1682-NODE-1682-length-23271-cov-29.231694_pt1 | contig 23271 bp, 19 predicted proteins | sample MGYA00511169_ERZ780157 | MGnify/ENA primary metagenome ERZ780157 (study PRJEB29588, sample SAMEA1965149) | human gut metagenome | biome: human gut; feature: human-associated habitat; material: faeces | place: Denmark | collected 2008/2010 ... | reverse complement strand
AAGAACAAACTCACCAAATAAAAAAAACGATATTCGGGTGGGTTATTTTGTTATAAACGACCTGATTTTTTAACATAATATATAAATTTACGATAATATTGGTCGATTTTTTGCCAAGCAATAGTATATTTTCTTATACCATCAGAAATTGAATCCATATCAAATGGCATATTTTCTTCAAAGGCACTCATAAACTGCGTTGCAAACCACAATGCAAGATATGAATTTTTAATATCTTCTTTATGAGTCCATCTTCTTTGTTTTCTGCTACGAATAATTTTAAGACATAGTTTATAATTTCTATGTATTAATCATCATCATAAAACGCAAAATATAAAATTAAGGATACGAGCCAAAAGGGCATTGAGTACCTACATTCTTTTTTACATCTAACATGAGTATTATAAGAAATAGGTATGTCAAAAATGGACATATTAATTTTGTTAATTAAATTAATATTTGGTAACCCCTCGTGAAAAACAAATGAATAAACCGATGTTTGATTCTGATTTTGAAAAATACGAGTGGTTAATGAATAACGGGTGTACCAATCCTGAAGATAGGAAATGGCTCGCAGATTATATTAGAAGTAATGAATACAACAACTTATATGGAGGTTAGTAGATGAAAACAAATGTATTTGTAAAAACAAAAAATGTAAAAGGCTTTGTAGCACTAATGTCAGAATTAGAAAATCTTCCACTAAAAATTCCCAAAATAGCACTTGTAACAGGCGATTTTGGTCTCGGTAAATCAGAAACAATTAAATGGTGGTCATTTAAAAATGATTGTATTTATGTAAGAGCGAATCAGGGAATGTCGAGCAGATGGCTATTATCTGAAATAGCTGATGAATTGGGCGAAGAATATTATTGGAATTCACAAGCTACATTTAATTCAATTGAGAATCATCTTTTACAAGAACCAAAGACAATTATAATTGATGAAATAGATTATTTAATCGAAAAAAATACGGTTGAAACTTTAGGAGATATTCACGATAGAACGGGTTGCCCGATGGTGCTTGTCGGTATGGCAAATGCGGACAGGAAACTTGCAAAATATCCTCATTTGGTAGACAGAATTTATAAAACATTTAAATTTGAAAAATACACAACTGAAGATATTAAATTGATTTTACAGGATTTGACTGACATAGAAATCACAGAAGATGGACTGAATTATTTAACAACAAGAGCTGATCAGTTTCGTCAAATTGTTAAATTAATAAATAAAATAGAGAAAAAAGCACTCATAAATCAAATTGAAGTTTTAGATGAAATAATATTAAAGGAGCTATTAAATGAAAGACAAAGTATTGCGACTGTGTAAAAGACTCGATAAATTTACATTGGATGAGATTGGAACAATATCTGAATTGAATTCTGAAGTTTTACTTCCGTTGTTAGAAATGTTTGTTAAAAATAAAAAACTCATCAAAAAAGGTAAGATTTATCAATATAATAAAAATGCAAGCAGTTATTTGGCTAAAAATAGACTACCTCAAAGATATCAGCACCACTCAAAGCAAGATAAGTAATAATTTTTTCTCTATATGAGCGAAAATTGTCAAAGTCAAATTTTACATCTCGCACTTTTGATTCAATTTTATCATTAAAATTTGTAATTGTAATTTCTACGCTGTCGCCGCGAAGATATTTTATAAGCGGTCCGACTTCTGTTTTAACCTTTTCTAGTTCAAAGAAGTCCAGGTTATTATAATAATCTTCATCAGCTAATGTTTTTAATAGTTCTCTTTTATCAAAAACATCTTTAATACTTGCTTTTGTAAGCAGAGCTTGAGCTGTTTTTAAGAGTTGAACTTGTTGCTTAGAGGAGTCAACTTTATCGTCTAACAGCGACAACTGCATAATACATAAACGAAACTCTAAAGATTTTGAATATGTGTCATCAGTTGTGTCTTGGTCTATAAGCTTTAATAAGTTAACTCTTATATCGTATAAATCTTTCTCTGTAAGGCATTCTAAAGCTTTTTCTGTCTTATATTTATCAACATAATAGAGCCTTGCATTTACATCAATTCTGTTAGTGTCTAAGTCTGCAATCTTTTTTGCCAAATACCTTTTTAGCTCGGTGTGATATGCTTTGTAATTAGGTTGTTCTTGATAGGTAATATTTTGCAACTTTGTTAAAATATCAAGCTTCGTAGAATAAATTTTTTGATTGAGATTTAGCTGATTTGATGGATCTTTACCTTCCGGATTCATGTCAAAATATTCAAAATTATTACAATAATCGAAGATAAAGAAGCCTTGTTTGTCGCAATAATCCATACGAGTATCGTCCATAGAACGACCTTCAAAATAATCTCTCGAAGGCGTTATAACGTGCAAGTTTTTACAGGTTCTTGTGCCACGTCCCCACATTTGATCAAATTTAATTCGAGATAAAACGCGCTTAAAAAATACAAGGTTGACTATCTCCGGAATATCTACACCTGTGTCCATCATATCAACAGAAACAACAATTTGCGGATTAGAGTCTTTTTTTGCAAAATTGTCTTGTCTCGTTTTATTTTTCTTTATTTGCGTATCAATAACCTGGCAAAATTCATCACCAAGCGCCGGATATGTCTTCTTAAAGACCTCGACAATTTTAACCGCGTGATTGTGGTCGACGGCAAAAATTAAAGTTTTACCGATTTTATTTCCGTTATCAACCCTTAGACCATTTGCGAATAAATCAGAAAACATCTTTTTAATAGTATCTTCATTAAAAAGATTCTTTCTAAACTTACTTCCATCTACGGCATCAGGTATTTCTCCTTCTGGAGTTAAAAACAGCTCTTCATATTCAACCTTTTCTTTGTCACTTAAGTCAGCATATTTTAAGCCGTTCTTCAGAATATTAGAGGTTTTATCAAAGGCACGATAGCTAACAAGATATTCAAGGTTAACAGCTTCTTCAAATTTAACTTCAAAAGTCGGCTCATCTGTATTTAAATCTAAGATTTCATAAGTAGAGCGGTCAATTGCTGTGCTTGGCGTTGCAGTTAAACCAATTACGAATGAGTCAAAATACTCAAAAATGGCACGATAAACATTAAACAAAGAGCGGTGTGCTTCATCTACGATAATTAAGTCGAAGTGTCCGACCGAAAATTCTTTCTTTGGCTTATTTAAGAAATTAAGCATTGAATTGTAAGTACAGATGCAGACGCGTGCCGTAGTATCTCTATTAGGATTCTCAGCCGATATATCGCTAACAACACCATCAATATATTGCATAAACGGCTTTAAGGCATTAGAAACAAGATTATTGCGGTCAGCTAAAAAAAGAATATTTTGCACCCAATCATTATTGATTAAAATTTTGCTTAATGCAACGGCTGTTCTTGTTTTGCCGACACCACAAGGCAATACAAGCAAGCCTTTTCTGCGCATTTTGCCACCGACATTCGTAGAATCAATCATTTCTTTAATTGCTTCAATGAGTTTACTACGGTTAATAATTGTTTCGTCAACTTCCTTATTTACAATAGCATTACGAGTGTCTTTAGTTCCCGGCTTCTGCCTTTTTATCATTAGCTCTAAGTCATCTAATGATGCAAAGTTACCAACTTCACGTGCCGGATACTTGATGCTATTTGCTCCCGATATAGCTTTGAAGAAAAAAATACTCTGATGAAATCTTTATTAATTCCGATAATATCATTTATTCGTAACGCTTTGCAAAATGCTCCAAATGATATTACTTTTGAATATCCGGTAAAAATACTGGCTTTTCCCACTAACGCCTTACTGCCGCTTGATGTGCAAATTACTGCTCCTATTAAATCTAAAACTAAATGGAGTGATTTGTTTGATGATTTTGCGGAATATAAGCGAGGTTTTAAGAAAATTACAGAAACAACCATCAATCAGAATCGGGGATATTTAGAGACGGTTTTTTATTTGATGAAAAATCCTGTTCTTGAAGATATTACCTATAAACATTGCTTAACAGTATGTAAGTTAATCAGTAAAGTTCCGTTGAGGTGGAAAGACCGTTATAATAATGCTTCATTATTAAAATTGGTTAATGAAGTTGATGAAAAAGGGTATGAAACTTTATCAACGGCATCTATTAGAAATCACTTGATGACATTTAAGGAATTTTTACGATTTGCGAAAAAACGACGGTATATTACAGAAGCATTTGAATATGATATTGATATTCCTAAAAAAGAAAAAGGTAAAGAAAGAGAAAGTTTTTCGGGTAGTGAATTAGTTAAAATTTTTAATGTAAGAACTTATAATATTTAGCGGCATCATTATTAATTTCACAGCTAAGGACATACCAAAACAACTTATTAAGATTTAATTTTATTTCCTTGTCCATTATGATTTCCTTTCTTTTTGCTTTTTTAATATTTTTCTTAACAGCAGTGCCTGATGTAGAATATTTCCTTTCCGTTCTAAGTATTGTGATTTGTTTATAACTTCGGCTAAAAAATCCTCATCATTTCCTTTTAATAAAGGTCGTGTAAAAGGGTTTTGGCACTCAATAGCCAGAGCGAGTTTAGAAAAACGTTTATAATCGCAACCAAGCAATTTTTTGCATATTTCATAAAGTTGTTCTTGATATAAAAGCTTGCCGTTGGTTAAAGAAAAAATATTATAAAAATTATCTGGAATGTTGGATATATCTTGCGGAGAAACATTTCTAGTCCATCTGGATATTCTTAGCTCGGCAATTATGTTACATAAGTTTTCAATATTAAGCTTATCTGAATTATAAATTTTATTTCTAAAGGTTTCTTTTGAGTTTTTTTCTTTTAACCTCATAAATTTTTCAAAATTTTCAATGGTTAATTCATCAAAATTATTAACCATTTTCCACATTAAAATAACTTCTTTTGAATATTCGGAAGAAGAGAGATCTTCAATTCTATCAGCCGTTATATTGCTGATGTCATTTTTATCGGAAGCTAAAATATGGATTAGTTCCGGACAATGAGCGGAAAAGTAGGAACACAAATCATATTTTACAGGATTAATTTTGGTAATATCCAATATATAGGCAATGTACGAATAAGGCAAACATCCACAAAATGACGGAATTTTTATTCCGTGCTGTTTCTTTAATTTCATAAGAGTTAAAAAAGCTGTTGCCGTTCCAAATTCTTTAATGTTTTCAAGTTCTTGCTTTAGACGTTCAGAATTGGTGCTGGCTAAGGGAGCTTTCTTTATGATTTTTTCTAACTTTTCAAAATTGTTTAAATTTTTATCTTTATCTGTTTCTATTCTATACAAGTACATTTTATCACCGTTTTTTCTGTTGTTTTTGACGATATAATGCATTAACGACAAAATCTGACGGGGATTTTATAAGATACTTTTAAAAATCATAAAAGGAGATTTTTATAGAAAATATAATATTTAAGCTATTTAGTCCGCACACACAAGGCTTCCGAGGAAATAAAAAAACGGAGCATTGCAATATTTTCCGAATGTCTACAAAAAAAATATTGCTGTTATTTTATAATAAAATTGAGAACAGAATATAACTTGGTTAATCATTTCTTTGCGAGCTTCTCATAAACTTTGCTGTATTTTTTCATAGATTTTTTTACGAATTTTATAACATCATTTGTAGGAATAAACTTAGTTTCATTTTTATTTCTACTTATAGACTTAAATATACGACTTATGTTTTTCAACATTTTATTTCTCCTTTCTTTTTAGAAAATGAGCAGCTGAAATTTTTCCTCTTTTTTTACCTTTGAAATACATTTATCCCCCATCATTTTTTGACGATATAATACATGACCGACAAAATCTGCCGGGATTTTTATAAAATATATTTTTAAAATTTAGAATATTTAGGATAATTAGCTTTATAGGTAATATAAAAATTTTAGTCTGCTTCAATTACGGATATGGCTTCTTGAAATTTTTTCGGAGCTAAGTGCATATATCTCATCGTCATTTTTATATCAGAATGCCCCATTAGTTCTTTTATTGTATATACATCAACTCCCCCCATAGCTAGCCTACTTGCAAATGTATGCCTTAAAGTGTGAAATACAACTTTATTTCGCGTGTCCGTAATGTTATCATTAAAACCAAGCTTTGCAACAACTCTATCAAATTGATTTGAAATTTCTTTTATTTTTTCTCCTTTTGTGTTTGTGAAGACATAAGAAGAAACAGCTACCGTATTTTTCCGTTGAACAAGCATTTCATATACTTTATTGGTCATATTAGCGTATCTGTTAATAATACCTTTAGGATCTCTTATGGATAGGGTTTTGGTTTCAAAATTAACGTCCATCCACTCTAGAGAGAAAATTTCATTTGCCCGCAGTCCTGTATCTAAAGACAATAAACATATATCATGCAAAGGAGAATTTGTCATTAGTGCAAGAGTGTCTAGAAGTTCCTGGATTTCCTCTTTACTTAAGAAACGAATACGACGATTATCTTTTTTTATTCTTTTTACTTTAGAAGCTGGATTTGTATTTAAAAATTTTCCGGCATTTATGCCACTATTAAATACTTGTCGTATTACATCTAAAATATGATTAACGGTAGCCGGAGCTAGGCATTTTTCTTCTCCATTTGCTCGTAAAGCCGGAGAAAATAAGTAGTCTTTTAGTCTCTCGATATCTGCGGGAGTAATCTCATATATTTTTAAAGCGCCGATTTTTGGAAAAATATATTTTTTGTATAAGGATTTTTCATTAACCTGTGTTTTCTGTATCTTTTTTGATAAGTAAATCGGTTCATAAATATTATCCCATAATTCAGAAAAAGTGATGTTTCTTTCTTTTTCTGCAGCTTCTTCTGCTTCTTTTGCTTTTCTTTCCTGATTGGCCAATTCATATTTTTCTTTTAGGCTTTTGTATCCTGTACCATTTTTTATGTTTTGTTTTATAGCACAAACCGCTTCAAAAGCTTTCAGCTCAGTATATCCTTGACTTTCCCAACCAAAACCTTCGTTTTTAGTTTTCCCGTCAAATTTATAACGTATCATAAAATAACGGTCTTTACGGATTCCATTTCTTCTGGATGCATGTTCCCTATAGCGAACACCTGTATATTTTGACGGAAAATATTTTTCACCCATTTGTGCCACTCCTGTGCCATTTTTTTGCAATAAAAAAAGTGATTTTCTGTTACATTATGGAATACATCTTATAATAAAAAATAAGCAAAATCAATATATTTATTGCATATCGCTGATGATTTGTGATATTAAATTATCTATATAATAATACGCTCATAACCTGAAGGTCGTAGGTTCAAATCCTGCCTCCGCAACCAAAGATGAAAAAGACCAGTCCTTGTGACTGGTCTTTTTGTTTTTGAATTGTGCGACCGGATTTGAACCTACGGGAGAAGTTGGTTCATGCCAAGCGAGAGGTACCTTGAAGCTGTGGAGAAAATATCGACATTTTGTGCACTATTGATTGTTTTATGATTGCACGAAAGAAAATTGCATTTTATGGGAAAAAGGGTATATAGTGTTCATAGCCGGAGGGAGGGCGGCATTTGTGTTGAGATTGGCTGCGATGTTTCTGTTTCTTATTCTGGGCGGGTGCCGCAGTGTTGTCGTGCCGCCGGATTATGTTTACAAAGAAATTCCGACGCGGGACTTTACCCTTGCCAGCTGGCAGAAGATAACCGATCCGGCCTCCGGGTATAAAATTTATATTGAGGGTGACGGCTATGCTTTTGATGTGCGGGGCAGGGCGACAAGCGACCCGACGCCCCGGGGGACGCTGATGCGGGAGCTGGCATTTGGAGATGACAGCCCGAATGTGGTGTATCTGGCACGGCCGTGCCAGTATGTTAAAAGCGGGGTTTGTGCGCAGCGGCATTGGACAACGGCTCGTTTTGCGCCGGAAGTTGTTAATGCGTCATTTGCCGCGATAAAGACGATAGCCGGGGATAATCCGGTTGTTTTGGTCGGGTTTTCCGGCGGGGCGCAAGTTGCCGGTTTGACGGCGAGTGCCAAGCCGGGGCTGAATGTGAAAAAAGTCATAACCATTGCCGGGAATCTTGACCATTTGGCCTGGACGCAGCATCATAATCTGCCGCCGCTCAATGAATCCATGAATTTGGAAAGTTACCGCCGGCAGTTTGTTTGGGTTCCGCAACGCCATTATGCCGGCAGTGACGACGAGGTTATGCCGCCGTCTTTAATCCGGGCGTTTGTTGACGGAACAGCGCCGGTCATCGTGGTTGACGGAGCCAGCCATAATTCCGGCTGGGAAAAAATCTATCCGGAAATTTGGGCGGAACAGCCGTAGCGGTTGGTGTTTTGTGTGTGTCCGTTCGCTGCTTGTTTGGGCTGTATTTATGCCTTATGGTCGCCGTTTTCCAACTCGGCAAATTTTTGCGCCATGGTCGGGTTATTGCGGGTGAGGCGTTTGACGGTCAAATCCTGCGCTTTGTTGTTGGCCAGGCGCAGGTTGTTTTCTGAGGACATCAGAGCGTCTTTGGTCTTTTGCAGGTGGTCGATGGTCTTGTCTATTTCTTCAATGGCTTTGCGGAATTTGTCGCTGGCAAGCTGATAGTTGCGGCCGAACTTGTCTTTGAAGTCGTTCATTTCCGCCTCAAAGTTGGAAATGTCTATGTTTTGGTTTTTATATTCCGCCAGCTGTCTGCGGTATTGCACCGCATTGAGAGCCGCGTTGCGCAGCAGCGTAATCATAGAGATGAAAAACTGCGGGCGGATGACGTACATTTTGGGGTATTTGTGCGAAACGTCGACAATACCGATGTTGTAAAGCTCGCTGTCGGTTTCCAGCAGCGATACCAGCACGGCGTATTCGCAGCCTTTTTCGTTGCGGTCTTTATCCAACTCTTTGAAAAAGTCTTCATTCTTGTGTTTGGTGGCGGTGGTATCCATTTCATTTTTCATTTCAAACATGATGGAGATGAATTCTACGCCGTCCGGGGTGCTTTCCCGGAAAATATAATCGCCTTTGCTGCCGGTTTTGGCGTCGTTGTCTTTTTCAAAGTAAGCATTTTGAAAGGCGGTTGCGCGCAGACGGTTGAACTCGGTTTCGCAGTGTTGTTCCAGCGTTTCGCCAATCATTTTGGTGGACATTTTGGTCTTGAGGTCTTTATAAAAGGCGATTTCGGTGTCTTTGGCCTTTAACTGGAGGGCGAAGTTTTCCTTGAGGGACTGTTCGTGCAGGCGGCTGTCTTTTTCACTTTCTTTCAACAGGCTTTCGAGTTGCAGGATTTTTTTGTCTTTCTCGACGAGTTTGTCTTTTTCGGCGGCAAGAGCGGTGGTGACGGCAATGGTTTTAGATTGTTCGTTGGCGCTGATTTGTGCTTTCAGACGTTCGATTTCCTGTGTCAGGCTGTTTAAGGAACGCTCTTTTTCCATTTGCGCCTGCGTTTTGAGAAGGGAAAGTTCGTTGTCTTTTTCGACCAGGAGCTGTTTTTCGCGTTCTTGCAATTCTTTGTGAAATTCGGCATTGCGCACCTGGCCGGCGATGGCCGCATAACCGGATTCATCGACGGTAAAGACTGCGCCGCATTTGGGGCATTTTATTTCGGGCATGGTTAGTGAAGTCTCCGCAGATTGTTGTATTTATGACAGATGAAGACAGAATATGGCGAAGCGGCGGCGATGTAAAGCGCTTTGTCCGCAGGCTGTGCACGTTTTTGCGATGCGCTAAAAATAATGGGGGCAACATGTACCCCCTCATCTTGCGGCATTGAGCCTTATTATATATGTGTTGACCGTCTAATTAATCTCTGAAAAAAATTACGTCATAACATATATTGCAACTAATATAACAATATTCTAATTGAAAAGTCAATAATAATATTATAGTCTAATGGCAAATGAACTTAAAAATAGGAGTTTGTTATGAAATATCGTTTAGGTTTGGACCTTGGCAGCACTTCAATCGGCAGTGCGGTTATGGCGTTGGATGAGCAGAATAATGTTTTGGATATTATTGATGCCGGGGTGCGGATTTTTGATGTTTCAGAGGGTGCGGAAGATAGACGCCTTAAACGGACAATGCGCAAGAATTTGGTCAGGACCCGCAAGCGTTTGGCGTTATTGGCGCAGAAGCTTTTTGAGAATGGCTTATGGGTTAATGCTCAACCGGAAGGTACGGCGCGGCTGGCGGCAAAGTCTCCTTATAAAATTCGTTACGATGCCGTAACCGGGCGGCTGGAAAATCCAAATTATGTTGGCCGGGCGTTGCTGCATTTAGCCAAGCACCGGGGAGCCGGTTTTGTTTCTGCGGCAGAGGAGAGCGAGGAAGAGGTTCTTGAGGAAGGTGAAAAATCAAAAGGGCGGTCTTCGCCGTATGATTTGATGCTGAAACATCTTAAAGACAGCAATTCGGAAACCGTCGGGGCTTTTTTCTACAAAAGGATACAAGATAGGGAAAAACCGCAGAACAGAGTAGTGCGGCAGCGGGCTTATGCGTTAAAAGAAAAAATAGTTGATTATGCTATTCCGCGTTATTTGGTAAAAGATGAATTTCACAAAATCTGGGATACGCAGGCTCAGTATTTTTCTCAGATGCGCAGAGAGGGGCTGAAACAGGAGGTTTATGATATTTTGTTTTATGAACGTCCGGCAGCCCCTTATGCGGTGGGAAAGTGCATTTATTTCAGAGATGAAGACCGTTTGTTGAAGGCGCATCCGCTGGCTGAGCTGCGCCGTGTGTATGAGGAGGTCAACAATATCCGAATTGTGCATGATACGGGTAAACGCCGCCTGACACTGGAAGAACGGGACAACATCATTAATGAGCTTTTGTTGCAGGGGAAAAATGCCGGCAAACAAGCGATTAAGAAGTTGTTGAATTTGTCGGGGCAACAGAAAATTTCTTTGCAGGATGACCGGGTTATTAAGGCTTATCTTTATTCTCGCCCTGAATTTGCCGAGGTGGCATATTTGCAAAAACTTTCAACGGAAGAACTGGCCGCTTTTATTGAATTTTTGGCGGAACCAAAGAATCCTGACGACAGAAACGGACGTTTGTACAGTGAGGATGCCTTAATTCAGAAGCTGAAGCTGATTTTGGATATTGATGACGAGGAGGAAATCGGAAATTTGCTTGCCAAACTGCCCAGGGGGCGGGGAATGCTCGGAAAATCGGCAACAGAACTCTTGTTGGAAAAAATGAAGCAGGAGGTTCTTTCACACCGGGAAGCAACGGATGCGTTGTTGGCTGTGGACAAGCGCTTTATGGCAGCAGAAGAAATTGCCCGGGAGAAACAGGGAAAAAATTTTGCCCTTCCTTATTACGGCGAAATTTTGCAATCGGATACGCAGCCTTTGCCGCAGTTGGTTATTGACAATAACAAGACACAGAACAAAGATGAGGCGCAGTGGGGGAAAATTGCCAATCCGGCCGTCCATATGATGCTAAATCAACTCCGGCTGGTGGTGAATGATATTATCCGGATTTACGGTCGGCCTTATGACATTAATATTGAGTTGGGGCGGGATGTCGGTTTGTCGACCAAGAAAAAGAATGAGCTGGAACAAAGGCAGAAATCAAATGAAAAGCAAAATGAGGCGGCTAAAGAGTATTTGCGGCAGCATAAGCTTTGCATTAACGGAAAAAATATTTTGAAATACAAGCTGGCTATGGAGCAGGGGTGGTATGACGCTTATAATCCCGATAAAAGAATTCCGCGCGATTTCAGCGGTATGGAGATAGAGCATATTATTCCTCAGGCCAAGGGCGGTACTGATACATACAACAATCTTTGTCTGGTCAATCGCAATGATAATCTCAATAAAGGTGACCGTTTTGCCTATGATTATTTTGCTGAAGCCAAAGAGCCGGAAGTTTTGCGCGAGATTTTGAAAAATGCCCGCCGAAATATGCCCGGAAAAGCCTGGCGTTTTGAAGCAGAGGCGCGCGAACGTTTTGAAGATGCCGGCGATGAGGACGAAACAAACCGCTATTTGGCCGATACGCGCTATATGTCTAAAATGGCAGCGCGTTATTTGCGGGCGATTGTTGATTGTGATGACAGTGAAGATGTTATTCGTAACCGGATTTTGGCGGTTAAGGGCGGGCAGACGGCTCAACTGCGCAAAAACTGGAATCTGCAAGGGCTGGAATATGAATTGATGGGGTTGGATGTTCCTCGTTATGTTTCCTGCACGCCGTTCTGGCTGGAGGTAAATTCCGGAGAAGTCCGAGCAGGAGCGGACAAGCCTGATGTCGACGGAAGCTGGCGGTTTGTTGATAAGGCGAAAAATAAGGAATGGCTTTCCAAGCCGAGAATAGATCATCGGCATCATGCCATGGATGCGATTGTTGTGGCTTGTGTTAATCGGGCGATGATTAAAAAACTGGCTGACAGCACGGCGTTGAGGCATTTCCAATGTCCGTTGCCGCTGGCGGCGGTTGATTCTCCGGGAGCGTTTCGACGGAGGGTGCTTGAGGTGTTGAAAGAGATTAATGTGTCGCACAAGCCTAATCACAGTACCGCAGGGGAGCTGCATGAGGCAACAGGGAAGAAGGTTTTGTGTTTGAATCCTGATGTGCCGGGAGCTTTGCTTACTGTTTACGGCAGGAAGATTCTGCAGGTTGTTAAAACCGCTCGGGATTTGAACAAGCTTCTTATTCCCGAGACTATAAAAGACGAGTGGTATGAAGATATTGCTCAAGATAAGGAAAAACAGGCGAAGCTGGTTCGAGATTTTGGTTTGTATATAAACACGGCCGAACAAATTCTGGCGGAAGAAAATGAGCGGGCTGTGGCAGAAGGCAAAAAGGAAATTAAGATCAGCGAAGGCCGGATTATAGCGAAGGCTTTTCATATTATTCAGGAGAAAGGATTATGGAGGGGAGATAAATTCAAGTGTTATGAAAACTCCTCATCTCTTATTTATATCAAGAAGCATGGGGTTGCTTATAAATCAGGTAATAATCATTGTGTTGATTTTTATGTGAAGGATGGAAAAGTCGGCTGGGAAGTGATTAGACGCTTTGATGTTAATCAGGCGGGATTTGTTCCGGAATGGAAGAAAAGCGGCGGCAAAATTATCTGGTCTGTTCAACAAGGGGATTTGCTGGAACTGGATACGCCGGATGAGTGGAAGGGGTATACGGATAAAGACCGCTGTTTGGCCAGGGTGAAAAAGTTTAGTGACGGCCGTGTTACAATTGATTTTGTGACAGATGCCCGCATGACGTCGCCGAAAGATAAAAGCTTAAAATATATGTTGGTTGACAGTCTTGAGGACAGAGGATTGAGTTATTTTCTTAAAAATAAGGCGCGAAAAGTAGAACTGACGCCTTTTGGCAAAGTAAAGAAAAAACACAAGGTTTTGTGGAATGGCACGAAGGCAGCGGCTTGAAACTTTAACCGGATGGTCGATGATGTGGATAATCTGTATGTTTGATATTCCGGTCAGAACCAGAAAGGAGATGCGCAAGGCGACGCGTTTTCGCAATGTTTTGCTGGATGAGGGTTTTGTGATGAAACAGTTTTCGGTTTATATTAAACCGGTGAAAAGCCTGAGTGCCGGGCAGACTGTGACGAAGAGGCTGTCGCGGTTTATTCCGGATAATTCATCTGTGTCGTTTTTATATATTACAGATAAACAATATTTGATGACCGAAAATTATTTGGGAAAGAATTATGAAGAAAATGAAGAAGAGACTCGTGAAAAAAATGGCCAGTTGCTACTGTTTTAATGGTTTTGGGAAGACATTTTTATTTTATAATAACACCTTGAAATTATTTAATTTCAAGGTGTTATGCTATTAGATAGCTTATCAGAGATTAATTAGACGGTCAACTATAACAGGTTCATCATAGGCAACACCGATATATTGAGCTTATCAGAGATTAATTAGACGGTCAACTATAACATGCTTAATAACAGTTTTATTTACGCAAATAGCTTATCAGAGATTAATTAGACGGTCAACTATAACGCAACCTTTAACGCCCCAACGTTGTTTTTAAGCTTATCAGAGATTAATTAGACGGTCAACTATAACGATTCACCGGAGAAAGAGGCTTATTATCTTAGCTTATCAGAGATTAATTAGACGGTCAACTATAACACGTACATAAAACAAATCTTTAGGCGTTGTAGCTTATCAGAGATTAATTAGACGGTCAACTATAACTTAATATTGCAGAGACTGGATTAGAAATAAAGCTTATCAGAGATTAATTAGACGGTCAACTATAACTATTCAAAAGCGTACATATCGTCATTTATGAGCTTATCAGAGATTAATTAGACGGTCAACTATAACGGACGTCCCGCCGACTATTTTTCGCTGAACAGCTTATCAGAGATTAATTAGACGGTCAACTATAACTTTCATTGTCGTTATCTCTTAAAAACCAGCAGCTTATCAGAGATTAATTAGACGGTCAACTATAACGAGAATCAGAAACATTCCCCAACAAAGAATAGCTTATCAGAGATTAATTAGACGGTCAACTATAACTTATTGAATGAATTGCAGTTTACCGGCGACAGCTTATCAGAGATTAATTAGACGGTCAACTATAACTCAACGATAATACTCGTTTCCTGCGAAATGAGCTTATCAGAGATTAATTAGACGGTCAACTATAACAAAGCAAGAGAAGGAATAGCGCTTGTACCTAGCTTATCAGAGATTAATTAGACGGTCAACTATAACGTATTGACGAAAGGAGTAGTAATGAGGATAAGCTTATCAGAGATTAATTAGACGGTTAACTATAACAAAAGTTTGAACTTATCGTCAAACGCCGGCAGCTTATCAGAGATTAATTAGACGGTCAACTATAACTATCCGGCGAACGCATCAACAGTTCTTTTAAGCTTATCAGAGATTAATTAGACGGTCAACTATAACTTATTGAATGAATTGCAGTTTACCGGCGACAGCTTATCAGAGATTAATTAGACGGTCAACTATAACTCAACGATAATACTCGTTTCCTGCGAAATGAGCTTATCAGAGATTAATTAGACGGTCAACTATAACAAAGCAAGAGAAGGAATAGCGCTTGTACCTAGCTTATCAGAGATTAATTAGACGGTCAACTATAACACCTTTGCGATAGCTCCCCACATATTACCCAGCTTATCAGAGATTAATTAGACGGTCAACTGTAATTCAGTCGGTACATATCGGTCATTTGCCAAAGAAGCTATTTTTTTGTGTGGTGGTTTTAAAAACAAGGATATTTCAGCAGAACTTTTTTATTTTCGAAGCTGGTAACCAGACTGCTGACAAATTCATAAATACCGTCATTTAAGGAAACGGTTCCTTTTGCTGTTTCAACGGGGGTGGTTATGATTTTGGTCAGGCTTCGTTTTATTGCCGGTGTTAGTTCGATATGGTCGATATTAACCAGCTTGTTTAGTTCTTCAAATACAATTTTATCGGCCAAGGCACGAAAGGGTTCAATTAAATCATCAACCAGTGGCAGAGGATTACCCTGACTGCGGTGTTTCAGGCCGATATAAGGCAGAAGACCATTGCCGGCGACAGCTCGGGCGATGATGGCTCGCAAGACGGTGTAGGTATAATTCAATAAGATATTTGTGTCATCATTAAGGCGGTTTCTGACAAATTTTTTACCAAACAGGGACTTGAAATAAATTGCGGCAGCGATACCTTCATGATTGCGGGAGTCATCGCTCAGTGTTTTCCTGGCTAAAAGTTTCAGGCGTTCAATATTGGGGTGGTCGGGAAAAAAGTATTCCAGAATTTTAGCCTGATTGTAAATTTTGTTTTGGATAATGCTTTTCCAAAGATTCTTTTGCAATGGTTTGGAACAGTTTATTTGCTGACGGATACGCGGGGCAATCAGCCAGTGTCCGGTATAGGGCATTGTCAGCGTTGTCGGCAGATAATCTTTGCCGCAGCAGATGAGGCAGCCGCCTTGCTCGCAGACGGCATTAATAATGTTTTTAGTCAGGTTTATGTTATTTGCGGAAAGCAGAAGCGCCAAAATGTTATCCAGAGGGATTTCCTGTCTGATTTGGCTTGTTTTGTTTTCAACGACGAGAAAACCTCGGTGCAGGGACAGCGCAAAGCCGTCGTTCATTATTTCGATTATTTGTCGATCCATAGCCGTTGCTCTCATTATTTCTGTTACTCTGTAATAAAAGAATAGCGGCAAATATGAAAAATATGATTAACGGCGTTGTTAATATGGCGGGGAGGGTTAGTTTTGGTGGTTTTTGAGGAAATTGTAAATGCTGGCGCGGGAGAGATTCAGACGGCGGGCGATTTCGGCTTTTGAAATGCCGTCGGCCAGCAGTTTTTTGATTTCTGCTTTATGGTGCGCCAGTTTGGATTTCAGCTTTTTGCCAACCGGATGGCCGAGTTTGACGCCGGAGGCTTTAAGCGCGGAAAGTTTGCGCCGCGTGGAATAAGATGTGACGTTTTTTTGCAGGGATAAGGCGATGTTTATGCCTTGCATGATAAATGGGAAATCGGCTGCGGAAAAGTCAAAGGTCAGATTTTCGGCCGCGGATATGATTTTGTGTTGTGGCAGAAGTTGTTCAAGGTTGTTTTTTATTTCGCCTACCGTTTGTCCGAGGCGGATGATTTCTGAAACAATAATGGTGCTGTGGGGCGGAAGGCTTTCGGCACAGCTAAAGTCAGAAGCCAGGAGGAAGTCTTCAATGTTCAGGCTGTTGAGGCGGGCATAAGCGCTGATGGCTTGCTTTTGCGCCCTGATGATTTCTTCCGGTTCGTTTATTTTGATATAAGCAAAATTCATTCGGGATAATGTTTCGTGTTAAATTAAAACGGTCATTTTTATTTAACATACAGAAAAGGCTGCCAATAGTCAACAATGATAATGAATGCGCTGTTTATTTCCTCAGTTTTTTCTTTCGCATTAAATGACCGTTTTGTGTTAACTATTTTCTACAGATGAGAATGTTAAAGAAAATCAGACTTGACTTTTTGTCTAATTGTAGCTAAATTAAGTCTAATTAACAATTATTATAAACTTATATAATTTTAACTATTATGGATATTAGAGAAAAATTAAGAGCAAATCCTAAAGCTTTTATTTTGTTGGCTTTATGGGCGGTTAGTTTGATTTTTGTTTTTGGCAATGAGTTTACGGCTTATGTCAACCGGGATGCGGCGTGGCTTGTTTTGGCACTGCTGACTTGCCTGGCTGCTTTTTTGGTGTGTAATCGTTTTGGCGACAGCAAAAGCAAACCGGAGATTGGCAAACCGGAAGATGAGAAAGTGGATTATTCTCTGAAAGCTCAGTTGGATGAGGCGCTTTCTTCCCAAATGTCGCTGATGGCTTATGGCGGGAAAAAAGAGATTCCGCAGGAGCTTTACGATAAGCTGGTTTGCTGCGATGCGTCAAAAGACCGGCCGAACAATGTTTGTGAAACGGAGGGCAGCATCAGCCGTTTTCCCGGTGAAGAATGGCCTTGTCGTTTGGTAGATAGAATCTGGGGGGTGTTAATCGGTGAAATGGTGGTTTATAATCTTGACGATTATTCCCTGTTCGGCGCTGCGCGGCTGGCAGCTTATTTTCCCGGTGCGATTTTGTATAACAATATCGTGATTTTTTATGAGGGAGACGGCAGCCGCCAGTTTGAGAGAAAAGATCCGACTTATATTTATAATCAGGATGTTTCTTATGAGGATTGGTATTTGGCTGACGGCAATAAAATTAAGGAGATGTTTCCTGATTATGCCCGCTATCTTGCTGATGGAGGCGGGTGGTTACATTCCGGGATTGGGGGACTGTATTTTCTTGTCAGTTCTGATTTCAAACGGGTGCAAAACGCTTTTATGCCAACAGGGTGTTATTTGACTTTTACTTCGTTTCAGGCGTTGGCCGAAGGACATGGCTTTACTTTTGCGAAGACATTTGCCGATGGTTTTTATGCCCGTTCTCTGCGCGACACTTTTGTCGAGATTGTTTCGGCTTATCGCAACGGCGCTTTATCCCGGACAGCAGAAGCTGCGGCGGAAACGGCATTTTATGATTTGGAGTTTTCCGAGAAGCATTATGCGCAGTTTTATGTCGGTTATCCACGGTGCAGCTTTTCCAGGGCCAGAGAGGTGGCCGCAGATGTTGATGAAATTTCGAGAGCTTATTTGGAAAACAGAAAGTTGTCTCATTTCAACATTTTGCAAAACGGAATTTATCTGAATTCGGACTGGGATGTTAATCAGAGCCTGGATGGCACGATGATATTTCCGCTTGATATTTATGAGGCTTGGAGCCGTCCTTTTACCCAAGATGAACTGAAGCAATTGTTTGGTTATGTGACTTTGGTAAACTGCTATTCCTTTAAAAGTGAGAATTTTGCTCTGAAAATGCAAAAAGGATTTTGCGAAAGGTGAGAAAAAAACCGGGGCAACCCCGGTTTTTTTTGTGGCTTATTGGAGCGGAGGGGTTGCAAATAATCTTACCTTGGTTATGATACGGAACAAACGACAACCTGAGGAGAATGACATGAAAATTGCGATTGCCGCAGATCACGGCGGATTTGAGCTGAAACAAAAACTGATTGCACATTATTCTTCTTTGGGGGTGGAAATGAGCGATTTGGGAACTTATTCGGCAGAATCGGTCGATTATCCCGATTATGCCGAAAAAGTGAGCCGGGCGGTTTTGGACGGTGCTGCCGATTCAGGCGTTTTGATTTGCGGTACGGGAATCGGCATTTCAATTGCCGCCAACCGGCACAAGGGCATTCGCGCGGCGCTGCTTTACAGTGCGGAAACGGCACGTCTGGCGCGGGAACACAATAACGCCAACGTGGCGGTGTTTGGCGCGCGGACAATGACTTATGACGAGGTAGTCGAGCGGCTGGACATTTTTTTGAAAACGCCGTTTGAGGGTGGCCGCCATGTGCGCCGTATTGAAAAAATTGATGTTTACGGAGGATGTTAGAGATGATGGATTTTACGGAGAATTTGTGGGAAGAAGATGCGGAAATCGCCGATGCGATTGATAATGAGCTGAAACGCCAGCAGAACCAGATTGAACTGATTGCCTCCGAAAATATTGTGTCGCCGGCGGTTCTGGAAGCGCAAGGCTCGATTTTAACCAATAAATATGCCGAGGGTTATCCGGCACACCGTTATTACGGCGGATGCGAATATATTGATGTGGTGGAGGAGTTGGCGCGAGCACGGGCGAAGGAACTTTTTAACGCCGCTTACGTTAATGTTCAGCCGCATTCCGGTTCTCAGGCTAACACCGCGGTTTATGTCGCTTTGCTCAAGCCCTGCGATGTGATTATGGGGATGTCGCTGGATGCCGGCGGACATTTGACGCACGGCTCTAAAGTGTCTTTTTCGGGCAAGTGGCTGAATGCCGTACAGTATGGCGTATGCCGGGACAGCGGGTTGATTGATTATGAACAGGCCGAGCGGCTGGCGCTCGAAAATCGTCCGAAACTGATTATTGCCGGCGGGTCGGCTTATCCGCGGCAGATTGATTTTAAGCGTTTTCGCGAGATTGCCGACAAGGTCGGGGCTTATCTGATGGTGGACATGGCGCATTTTGCCGGGTTGGTTGCCGGCGGGGTGCATCCCAATCCGTTGGAATATGCCGATGTGGTGACGACGACGACGCACAAGACTTTGCGCGGGCCGCGCGGCGGTATGATTTTGACTAACAATTCCGAGATTGCGAAGAAGATTGATTCCGCTATTTTCCCGGCGACGCAAGGCGGGCCGTTGGAGCATATTATTGCGGCCAAGGCGGTTTGCTTCAAAGAGGCTTTAACGCCACAGTTTAAGGACTATGCCGCGCAGGTGGTGAAAAATGCCAAAGCTTTGGGTGAAACGCTGAAAAAGCGCGGGCTGGATTTGGTTTCCGGCGGGACTGACACTCATTTGCTGTTGGTTGACCTGCGGCCGAAAAATCTGACCGGCGATGTGGTTGAAAAGGCTTTGGAAGCCGCGCATATGACCTGCAACAAAAACGCCATTCCTTTTGATCCAATGCCGCCGAAAGTTACTTCAGGCATTCGTGTCGGCACACCGGCGGCGACGACCCGCGGTTTTAAGGAAACCGAGTTTATTCAGGTCGGCAACTGGATTGCCGATGTGACGGATGCCGTCGGGACGGCGGACGAGCAGGCTGTTATCGAACGTGTCGGCAAGGAAGTGGTGGATATGTTAGCGGCTCGTTTTCCGATATACGGCTAAAAGTTCGTAAAAGTGCGCTCTATGGATGCCTAATACAGAAAAAGAAAAAAATGCTAAGTTATAAGCAGTAAGCTCTGTCTTCGCCCAAGTGCTCGCCAATCGCTAATATGTACTAGCTCAGGAACCTAAGCTCGTTTCGGCTGTTATTACAGCCTTACTCACTAAGGTTTACTGAGATGTTACAGACAAAAAGCACCATTACTTTGGTGCTTTTTGCTTAGCCATTGTACACGCCTGTCGCATTTTTTTCTTTTCCTTATTATCCGTCTCATATATCGCACTTTTACAGCGGCTAAGGGGGAAGTTCGTATAGCACGTTATCTAGAGCGATTTTTTCCGGTCGTAAGTGTCCTCACGTACTTCTATGTACGTTGCGGTACTTCCACCGTTAAAATCTCTCTATCTAACGCACTCTCCGAACTTTTAGTAAAAGTGCGCTCTGTGGTCAATTAGTACAGATTTAATGGAACGGCGCCATTCTCTGTTTAACTGTTTTGAAAATCTGAGCATAAATTGTTTAATAATTATGATAAAGAAGTTGATTTCTAAAAATTTTGTAGTATGTTCGGTATGTTCATGCGGGCATAGTTCAATGGTAGAACGTGAGCTTCCCAAGCTTATAATGCGGGTTCGATTCCCGTTGCCCGCTCCATTATCTCCTTTATGGGAGATTTTTTTATGTGGCAACGGGAAGATTCCCGGTTTTTTTGTCCGGGGTTGAGCCGGAGGCTCTCACCAGACATACAGAGTTGAAAAAATGTGCAGAAAAATACCCGAAACCTATAGGCGGTTCGGGTATTTTGCTTTTTATTGGCGGTTTATTTTTTTTTGCACAAGGGTAAGTTTGCGCGTTGTGGTTGATGATTTTTGTTGGTATAACAAAAATGATGAATTTTATGCGGCGGAATGTTGTCTTAATTTATACGGCGACGCAGGATAAGGGAGGCGTTTTATGGAAAATAGCGGTAAAAAGTTTAGTTTTGCGGATTTCTTTTTTTCTTATGAGGGGACAATCGGGCGGTTGGCTTATTTGGGCGGTACTGTAGCGCTCTGTCTGATGTTTTGGTGTCTTGGTTTTTTGGGTGGAATGTTTATCCATTCTGATTTGGGGAGTTCTTTATTTATTGTTGTTTTTTCCGGAGTTGCTTTTTATTCTACTTTGGCTTTGATGCAAAAGAGATGCCGGAGTATGGGGGTGAACGGAACAGCCTATATTTCTGTTTTTGTTTTATTAACATGGGCGGATTTTGTTTTAAGGGCTTTTAGAGTGTCCGGGGTGGGAAATCTTTTATTTGAAGTGTTTTTTGCTCTTTTGACAATTGTTTGGCTTATTATCAGTTTTATTTTACTTTTCTCTAAAGCGATGGAGAAACCGGATATGTCGCAAAGGAGTGTTTTGCTGAAATATCCTCTCAGTTTTTGTATTGTGTTGGTAGCGGTTTTTTGGGGGTCAAACTTAATTGTCACTTATGCTATAAACAACGCTGTGAAACGGGATCTTGGAGAGGTAAAAACGTCCCAACGTTCGGACGACCATGATTTGTTTTTTGCGGTTGATTATATTTATCGTAATGTTGTGGAGTATAAAGAGTTTTGCCGCAAGCAAGGTTATGATATGACACATCTTCCTGACGCTTTTTCTACAAAATTTGCTGCGGAAATAGAGGTGCTTGACAGAGAGATGTCCAGTCATGGCGGGACTTTGAAGAGTCTTTTGGAGTATATGCGGAAAGATGAGGGTGCTGAGCCGAAAGAAGATATTGTTGCCGAGTTTGAGTATGTCAGAAAGAAGTTGATTCTTCAGAATGTTGCCAAGGAGGAAGGTATGTTGGTAGAAAATCTGCAATGGTCAGAGGAATACAACGATAGAATGACGATGGCGGAGGTTTGTTCCTATATAGATCGTGAGGGGACTGATTTGCTGCCTATGGACAGCGGGCCTGCAAAACAGAAGTTTTATCTGGTTGTTAAGCAGTTGAAGCAGTGGCAATAAAAATGTTAAAGCCTTTCGTTAACGAAAGGCTTTTTTCTTGCTGGAATGAGTATTGGCTGGGCGGTTTTATTTGCCGCTGCCGATAAATTTGGAGAGAATGCCGTCAGTGATGCTGTCGGCTTCGGCATCAATACCGGCGGCCTGCAATGCCAGTTTTTTCAGACAGGTGCTGACGATTTCGTCTTTGGTGGCGGTAAAACCCTGATTGAACAAGGTACCGGCTTTCATTTTGGCGCTGACTTCGTTGACGGCACAGGCGCGAAATTTTTCTTCGGCGGTGGCATTGCTGCCGACTTGGGTCAGGCTTTCCAGTTTGGCGCAGGAAGAGAGAAGGATAATGGTGGCTAAAACGAGTTTGAGTTTCATTTTTTTATGTCCTTTTAATTATCAATATAAGAAAGATCATGCGGGGTGAAGTTCCAGCGGGTTGTTTTTTGCCAGCCGCAGCCTGCGGTATTTTGCCATGAAGGCTGTTTGCACAGGGCGCGGTAGTATCGGGCGCCAACGGAACTTTGCGTAATGCGGGAAGAAACGTTCTGAGCCGTGTCGGTGACGGGGCTGTCTTCCGCTTTCAGAAAAGCCAGGCAGGCGGCCGCCGTTTCGTAAGAAGTCTGTCCCTTTCCGGCGGCAAGAGCGCTGCCGTTGCGGACATGGAGGCGCGTCTGGCGGATACCACAGCGGCGGTATTGTTCGCTGAGCGGCAGAAAGGCTTCGTTTTCCGGTTCAGCCGGCTGAAAGATGCAGCCGGACAAAAGGAATGCCGACATTATGGCACAGAATTTCTTCATCATGGAACATACTATAAGCAGTGGGGGTTAATTTTATATAAAAGCCTGGTCATATTTGTCGTTTTTTTTATCTTTTATTAAAATTAGTGATTGAACACTAAATTTTTTTATGTTATAGTATTTTTGTGATGACAAGTGTGGAGGGTATGATGACGAATATCAGCAAGATAATGTTACTGTCAATTTCGTGCATTTTTTGCTACGAAACGGGCAATGTTTATGCTTCTCTTATTTCCGGTATTGTACCCAAGTCAGGAACACACATAGACACACCACAACACCATCAAAGTGACTGTCCACACTTGTCACACCTGCGAGGTGAGCGATCAGTTCGCTGTTGGTTGTTCCGTACAGAAAGAAGCGCGATGCTTACA
>ERZ780157.1678-NODE-1678-length-23324-cov-6.145473_pt1 | contig 23324 bp, 23 predicted proteins | sample MGYA00511169_ERZ780157 | MGnify/ENA primary metagenome ERZ780157 (study PRJEB29588, sample SAMEA1965149) | human gut metagenome | biome: human gut; feature: human-associated habitat; material: faeces | place: Denmark | collected 2008/2010 ... | reverse complement strand
CGCGGTAGCCGTATTCCTCGGCGCGTGCACGCAGCTCGGTGCCGTGAAGCAGCTTGAGAAAGCCGAGCTGGAGTAGGTCACACGAGCCGTAGGCATCGTCGAAGGACTTGGCAAAGCGCGCGTAGCTCTCGTAGGGCAACCCTGCAATCAGGTCGAGATGCACGTGGATATTCCCCATTTCGTGCACCCGTCGGACGGCGCTGATCACCGCCTCGGGCTTGATATGGCGCGACACGGCGGCAAGCGTTTCGGGATGGGTGCTCTGCAGCCCGAATTCGAGCTGAATTTTCCCCTTTGGAAAGGCGGCGAGAATTTCCATGCTTTCCTCGTCGAGCAGAGAGGCGCAGACCTCGAAATGATAGCATTTGGTGTAGCGCTCATCGAGCAGGGCTCGCCAGATCGCGTTGGCGCGCTTGACGCTTGCGTTGAAGGTGCGGTCAACGAATTTGATTACTTTGCACGTGCCGTGGAGCCGCTCGAAGCGTTCCATGTCAGCAAGCGTTTCCTCCACGCTCCGACAGCGTACACCGTGAGTGGCAGAGGAAAGGCAATAGGCGCAAGAAAACGGACAGCCGCGCGAGGATTCGTAGTAGAGAATGCCGCCGCCCGTCTCACCCTCGCGGTAGAGCATGCCCCCGTGCTGGGTCATGTCTGTCGACTTTCCATCAATCACCCGAGAAAAGGACTGTCGGTCGCGAATCGTGCGGCAGAGTGCCGTCATCGCCTCCTCGCCCTCTCCGCAAACGATTGCGTCGATAAAATGCATGCCGTCGAAGCGTTCGGTTGCATAGGAAACCTCGGGTCCCCCCAGAACGATGCGTGCCTCGGGCAATATAGAATGAAGTGACTCGGCAAGCGTGAGCATTTCGGTCAGGTTCCAGATATAGCAGGAAAATCCGTAAATATCGGCATGCTCACGCCAAAGCGCCTCAAGCACGTGTGCACTCCGATCGCGTAGGCTATGCTCGACCAACGCAACCTCAAAGCCCTCTCGCTCCAGCGGCTGCCGCAGGCATCGAATCGCCAGATTGCTGTGCACCCACGAGCCGTTGAGCGCAAAGAGTACAACCTTCATCTCGCCCCTCCTTTCTGATCCGACCGCAAAAGGACAACTTCGCCCCCATTGCGGTCTTTTTTCTTTCAACAATACTATTATATCATGCTTTTACGTTTTTTTCAAGTCCAAGAGACGCGCGGAAAAATCTTTTGTGAAGCGTTCCTTTGCTTCAAAATCCATCACATCCATGTAGATCTTCTCCAGCGCAAAATGCACCTCACGCACACGATCCATCTCCTCGATTGCACCGCCGAGCATGGCGCGGCGCATCCGCTCGGCGTAAACCGCCGCCCCTCGGATCGGCTTCATTGCCGCCGTTTGCACGAAACGACGCATCGAAAGCCTGCGGTTGGGATAAGGGCATTCGTCGGGCTCTGCCACCGCAAACGCCGTTTTGCTCTCACACAAAAAGATACCGTCAAGGCGTGTGGGCTCAAGCGGATCGTGAGACAGCCGAACCGAAAGACCGCGCTCCACCGCACGCCGTCCGATCGCGTCGAGCAGATACTGTGCTGCACCGTGACAATCGTCGAGCAGATAGAGCGTTTCGGCTCTTGCAAAATATCCGTCAAGCCGCACCTCACCGAGCATTCCGATCGAACCGATCAGCGCCGGTTGCATGCGGTAGCCCTCCCCTCTCGGGATTTCACGCATGAGGCGCTCGGCAAACGTCTCAATCGCGAGACGGCGGATATAGGGTGCAACCACCTCGTCATGTGTGCGAGACATTGCTCCCGCCCCTGCAAGATAACGGTAGGCACGACGATACGCCTCACTTTTACGCCGTCCAAGCAGTTCAATCTCCTCGCACCGTTTGCCGAGCCGATCGGCATCCCAAAAGGCACCGAGGTTGACGATCTCCTCACGTGCCCCCGGCAGACGCGGCTCATAAACGTGCGGCGCGGTGGCGTCGAGCAGAGCAACGGTATGAATGGGTCCCGTCAGGATCACGCCGTCGAGCGAGGTGGGATCGGAGGAGCAGTAGATATATTCACTCTGCCAGCCCTCCCCCTCTGCGGCACGCGCAACGTCACGCAAAAAGCGGCTTTTTCCGGTCCCCGGACCACCCTTGATGGCGTAGACGCGCTCAATGCGCCGCGCATCAAAGCATTCCGCGTAGTAGCTGTGAAAGCCATCGGCGCTGTTGGAGGCGGCAAAGTAGGAGTCCTCGCCTGTTTTTTGAATGGTCATCTGCACATTCTCCCTTCGTTTTTTGGTAGCAGTATATGCATTGTCCTCCAAAACGTTCTTTTTTCGGACGCGCCCGCATATAGTGCAACAGAACAAAGCGAGGTGCTCTCATGCAAAAAATTGAAATCAACCGCCCCCCTCTCTCGCTGCCGCCCACCCTCTCCGCGCTTCTGCCGCATCGTCTGACCGATGCCCTTCGCCGCTCGACCGCCCCGCGTGTGGAGGAATTGCGTCTGCATGCCAACCGCGAGGCAACGGTCACAGCCGCAGGGCGAAGCTTTCCGCTCGGCGTTACGCTTGGAGCGGACGAGATGCAGACGCTCCTGCAGGGAATGTGCGCAGGCTCGCTCTACGCCCACAGCGAAACCATCCGACAGGGCTATCTTTCGCTCCCCGACGGCATTCGCGTGGGTGTTTGCGGAACTGCTGCCACCGACGCGGGACAGGTGATCGGTGTGCGCGAGATCACGGGGCTCACGGTACGTATTCCGCATCGCACAGAGGTGGATGCATCCCCGATTCTGCGTGCGCTTTCGGAGGACGGTAGCATGCGCGGAGCGCTGATCTTTGCGCCTCCCGGAGTCGGTAAGACCACGCTTTTGCGTGCGATCGCGGCGTTGGCGTCCTCTCCCTGCCACGCGATCCGCACGGTTGCGGTGGACACGCGTGCCGAGCTCCGCTTCGGGCTTGACGCACAGGATCTGCTTCTTGATATTTTGGTTGGCTATCCGCGCGCGCTCGGCATCGAGATCGCGGTGCGCTCGCTCGGTGCGCAGCTGATCGTGTGCGACGAAATCGGATCGGCAGAGGATGCCGATGCCATCCTATCGGCGGCAAATTGCGGGGTCCCGCTCGTCGCATCGACGCATGCACGCTCGCTCGGAGAGCTGCTCGACCGCCCTGCCATCGCCACGCTGCACCGTGCGGGCGTATTTGATCTTTACGTCTCGCTCTCGCGCGTTGGCAATCGCTTTTCCTATGAGATCAGCCGTCGGTGCGACGTCTCGGGAGGAATCGCATGATTGCCGCCAAGCTACTCGGAACGCTTGCAATTCTTGCGGTGGGCACAGCGACGGCATTTCGCTGCGCCGAGGGTGAACGGCGGCGGCTCTCGGTGCTCGACGCCTGGCTGGAGCTTTTGCGAACGCTCCACCGCCAGATTGATTGCTACCAAAGACCGATCAACGAAATTCTGGCGGGATGTGACCCGAACCTGCGCCGTGCATGCGGTGCGGGCAGGGATGCCGAAACGCTCTGCGAACTGCTCTCCGCCGCCTCTCCCCTGCTTGATACCGAGGTGAGGCGTCTGCTTGAAGGCTTCGCAAAGGAGGCGGGGAGCTCCTATCGGGAGGAGGAGCTGCGGCATTGCGACTTTTATATCCGCGTACTCGGGGAGCATCGGGACACCCTCGCAAAGGCGCACCCCATGCGCGTCAAGCTCGCCGTCACACTCTCGATCAGCGCCGCGCTCGGAACGGTGATCCTGCTCTGGTAGACCGCCTCGGGCTCGGTCGTGCGCCTCACAACGATTGGAAAAAGGATTGGAAAATGGATATTTCACTCATCATCAAGGTTGCGGGCGTTGGAATTCTCGTTGCGGTTGCCTCACAGATCCTCAACAAAAGCGGACGGGACGAACAGGCAACCTTCGTGACGATCGCGGGGATCATCGTCACGCTCATGCTACTGATTAGTGAGATCGGTGCACTCTTTGATCTGGTGCGCATGGTCTTTGGAATGTAGCAATGGAAATTCTCAAATATTGCTCGGTAGCGCTGCTCGTTTCCTTACTTCTGCTTGTCATCAAGCAATGGAAAAGCGACACGGTGCTGCTTGTACGACTTGCCGCTACGCTGGTTTTCGGGTACGCCGCACTTTCCGCCGCCGCACCGCTCGTCAACTACCTGCGAACGCTCATGGAAATGGGTAATGCCTCTGCGTATACCGTGATCCTGTTCAAGGCGCTTGGCATCGCGGTGCTGACGCACCTCTCTGCCGATCTTTGCCGCGAATGCGGAGAAAGTGCGGCGGCAAACGGCGTGGAGCTGATTGGCAGGATCGAGCTGCTTCTGCTCTCTCTGCCGCTCATTCAGGAGATTTTAACGCTGGCTCAGGAGCTACTCAATCTGGGAGGCGGAGCATGACAGGACGTATCAGCCGACTCATTCGCATCTTCCTGCCGATTCTTGCGCTCTGCCTCTGCCTCTCACTCCCGGTTTATGCCGAGGAGGAAACCGAATCACTCCCGACCGAGGAAATGCCCCCTGAATTCTCCGATCTGCTCAATGCACTCCCCGAGGAGCTGCGAGCTCTGCTGCCCGACGGACTCTTTTCCTCGGATAGCGGCGAGGTTGGAGACGCGGTGCAGCAGATGAGCGACCTTTCCTATCTGCTTGGCACGCTGCTCTCGCTCGTCGGTTTGCGACTCGGAGAGGCACTCGGGGTGCTTGCAGGCGTTTGCGGTCTGCTCCTCCTTTCCTCGATTCTGCGCAGCATACGCTCTGCACTCGGTGGCGAGGGGGTGAGCCGCGCCTTCGCCTTTTGCTCCACCCTTGTCATCACGCTCACACTTTTGCGCGAGAGCTACGTCTCGCTCGGCGGTGTGGTCGATTATTTCACAACCGTCTCCCACGTCACGCGTGCGGTCATTCCCCTGCTCGGCGTGCTCTATGCAATGGGCGGAAACGTGAGCACGGCGGTGGCATCCTCGGGAGGACTTGCAGTTTACATGACGGTGCTTGAGGAGCTCGTGGGCAAAAGTGTGATCCCCTTTTGCGGCATTTGCATGGCGCTCGCGCTCATCCATGCGCTCGATCCCTCGCTCCGCACGGGAATGCTCTCCACCACTCTGAAAAAGAATTACACCACCGCACTCGGCTTTCTGATGATGCTCCTGCTTGCCATGCTTGCGGCACAAACCACGCTCGGGGCAAGCAGCGACACCCTTGCCATGCGAAGCGTAAAATTTGCGGCAGGCAATCTCATTCCCGTTGTGGGCGGCTCGGTGTCCGAGCTTTTGCGCACGGTGAGCGCGGGGGTGGTCTATCTGCGCGGAACAGTTGGCGTTTGCGGAATATTACTGATCGCGCTAACCCTGCTCCCCACACTTCTGGAGTTGCTTTTACTTCGCGCAGTCTGGCAGATCGCGGCATCGCTTGCCGAGCTGCTCGGATGTGATGCCGAAAAAAAACTGCTTGAGGAATTCGCCTCTCTGCTCGGCTATTTGATCGCCGCGGTGAGTATCTGCTCCTCGGTGCTTCTGCTTGCGCTCACCCTGCTGACGCATTGCGCGTCGGCTATCGGATAGGAGGCAGGCTATGACGTCATATCTTTTCTCGCTCGTCGCCGCATCGCTCGCGGCAGCCGTGATCGGAATTCTATCGCCCTCCGGAGAGCGCAACACGCTCACGCAGCACGTGCGACTGATCGCTGTGCTCGTTTTGATCGTGCTTCTCGTATCACCTCTGCACGGCGCCATCCGATCTGTTCGCGATTTTCTCAACGGAGAGATCACGCTCCCCGGGCTCGACGCCCCCACCGAGGACTCCTACCGCGAGCAGATGGAGGAGGCTTTGGGCAACGCTTCAACCGAATATTTCACACAGGCGCTCACTCGCATGCTCGAAGGTGAGTTTGAAATCAAAACGGGAGAGGTGCGATGCCGCGTGGATTGGCAGACCGACGAAGGACGGCTCACTCCGAAGCGTGTCACCGTGATTCTCTCGGGACGGGCGATCTGGAAGGATCCGGACGCGATCGAGCGCTTTGTGAGCGAGCTTTTGGGATGCGAGTGCTCAAGTGCGATCGAATAGTGTGGGAACCCGTATAAATTTATTGGAAAGGAACGGCTAAAGGTGCCGGTGGGTGCGCTCATGTTTTCATTTTGGAAGAACGACGCGGAGGGCGGACGCGGAGGACGCTTTTGGATTTTGCTCCTGATGGGTGTGATCGGAGTGGGGCTCTTGCTCTTTGGAGGTGCTTGGGAGAAAAAGGGATCGGCGAGCACAACGGTTGAAACAACGAACACCGAGGAGGAACTGCGAGAGTACCAAGCATATCTGGAGCAGCGCGTAAAAACGATTTGCGAATCGGTCAACGGCGTGAGCAACGTCACGGTGATCGTAACGCTCTCCGGCGGCTTTGAGTCGGTCTACGCCACCGAATGGAATGGAGAAGGAGAGGCATACGTGATCGTTGGAAGCGGTGCCAATGCCGAGGCGCTCCTGCTCTCGCGTGCAACACCTTCCATCGAGGGAATCGGCGTGGTTTGTCGGGGTGGCGGAAACGACGCAAGACGACGCGAGCTGATCTCGTTGATCAGCGCGGGATTCAATCTTGCCTCCAACCGCATCTATGTAACCGAGGCACAAAAATAAATTCACACTCCATGCACATTTTCCGCACTGCCTGCATATTCTGCACTCCCCTATCATATATTGTAGCGAATAAATAAACAGGAGGAAGCTACCTATGAAAACCAAATCGACCGCACTCAGCGAAATTCCAAGGACAAACAAGTTCAAAGCCGTGATCCTCAAGATCGGCAGACGCAATCTCATCATTGCCTGCTCGGTGTTCCTCATCGGCGTTGCCGTTCTGCTCAATTGGGTCCTTTTTGCAGGCGCCGCATCCTCGGATGGCTATGACGGCTACGATCAGCCCAGCGGCAGCATCAACCAGACCCCCGGCAGCAACACCGACGGCGACTCAACCACCAACGCCACCAACACCTATTTCTCAGCAACTCAAATCAGTCGCCAGAAGGCACGCGACGAGGCGCTTGAGGTTCTGCAGGCGGTTGTTGACAACGTGGACGCAAGTGAGGAAGCCAAGGCAGAGGCTCAAGCAGGCATTGCAACGATTGCAGACGAAATTCAAAAGGAAGCAAACATTGAATCGCTGCTCAAGGCGAAGGGCTTTGAGGAATGCGTTGCTGTGCTCAACGGAGAAAGCATCACCGTTGTGGTGAGCGCCGACACGCTCCAGCCCGCACAGCTCGCGCAGATCAACGCCGCCGTTTACGAGCAGACCGGGATTGCACCCACAGGCGTGACCGTAATCAATAAATAAGCGCAGCAGGAGGGAGTCCTCGGCAAATGCATGCAGGCATTTGGAGGGCTCCCTCTCCTTCCTCTCTTTTGTTATAAATAGACAAATTTCAAAACCTTGAATTGTGTTCTGTGCGCATTTGGTAGAAGTACAAAAAAGTCGAAAGAAATACTTGACAAAAAAAGAAAAAAGCGATATAATGTTATGCAGTTAGCAAAGGCTAATCAATAGAGTCCGCTCGTCGGAGCAGAAAGGATGGCGCCACATGACGTTGCTTCAAGCCGAAGAAGGAAAAGAATACATCATCCGCGCAATCGAAACCGACGACGAGGAGCTGGACGCCTTTCTGTTTTCACTCGGCTGTTACAGCGGTGAGCCGATCACGGTTATTTCGCGTCGCTCGAGCGGCTGCGTGGTTTCGATCAAGGACGGCAGATATAACATCGACAACGAGCTTGCCGAAGCCATCGTGATCGGTTAAAAAACAAAAATAATCCGAGGATTATTTTTTTGCGCATGAGTTAGCGAGCGCTAACCACCAAAAAGCGCTTTTCCGAGCCCCTATCTCTTGTTTGTCTTTTAATTATGCATTTTCGGAGGATTTTCAACCATGAGAATTGCACTCACAGGCAATCCCAACAGCGGTAAGACCACTATGTATAACGCCCTGACCGGCAGCAACGAAAAGGTCGGAAACTGGGCGGGTGTTACCGTTGAACGCAAGGAGCATGCCATCAAAAAGGGCTATTGCAGCGGCTCGGAGGTGCTGATCGCAGTCGACCTTCCCGGCGCTTATTCGATGTCGCCCTTCACCTCGGAGGAAAGCATCACGAGCGCCTACGTCAAAAACGAGCATCCCGACGTAATCATCAACATCGTGGACTCCACCAACCTCAGCCGCAGCCTGTTCTTCACCACGCAGCTGCTTGAGCTCGGAATTCCGATGGTGGTGGCACTCAACAAAACCGACGTCAATAGGAAAAAGGAAAATAAGATCGACGCCGCCGCCCTCTCTGCAAGGCTCGGTTGTCCCGTTTTGCAAACGGCTTCCATCTCGGCAGAGGGACTTCGGGACGTGGTTGCTGCTGCCGTTTCGGTTGCAGGAAAGGCACAGAGCGCGCCCTACGTGCAGGGCGACATCGACCTGACCGACAAAAAGGCGGTTGAGGCTGCTGACAGACACCGCTTCGCGTTTGTAAACGGCATTGTGAAGGAGGTTGAGGTCCGCAAGGTTCTCACTAAGGATAGAAACTTCCAAGACAAGATCGACGCGGTGCTCACCAACAAATGGCTCGGCATTCCAATCTTTGCCGTTGTAATGTTCCTCGTGTTCCAGATTTCGCAGGCATGGCTCGGCGTTTGGATCGCCGAGGGCTACGTGTTCAACGAAGGAGCCGAGAACGAATGGGCGATCCCCGGACTCGTTACCTTCATCGAAATGTTTGGCGAATGGGTTGGCGGTCTGATGGCAAACGCAAATCCCCTGCTCACCTCGATCGTGGTTGACGGTATCATCGGCGGTGTGGGTGCCGTGGTCGGATTTCTGCCGCTGGTAATGGTCATGTATTTTATGCTTGCGCTCCTCGAGGATTGCGGCTACATGGCACGCGTGACCGTTGTGCTCGATCCCATCTTCAAAAAGGTGGGGCTTTCGGGTAAGTCGGTGATTCCCTTCGTCATCGGAACAGGCTGTGCGATCCCCGGCGTTATGGCATGCCGCACGATCCGCAACGAGCGTGAGCGCCGTGCAACCGCAATGCTCGCTCCCTTCATGCCCTGCGGCGCAAAGCTCCCCGTGATCGCACTCTTTGCAGGCGCCTTCTTCAACGAGGCATCTTGGGTTGGTACCCTGATGTACTTCGTTGGTATTCTCGTGATTTTCCTGTGCGCTCTGCTCGTGAACAAGCTCACGGGACGCAAAAACAAAAAATCCTTTTTTATCATCGAGCTCCCCGAATATAAGGCGCCCAGCCTTCCCAAGGCACTCCTCTCGATGTGCCAGCGCGGCTGGTCTTACATCGTGAAGGCGGGAACCATCATTCTCGTTTGTAACTTTGCCGTTCATCTCATGCAAAATTTCGGTTGGAATCTCCAACCGGTAGAGGACGCAAGTAGCTCCATTCTTGCAACTGTTGCCCTTCCCTTTGCTTACCTCTTCGCTCCGATTGTCGGAGTAGCCGCTTGGCAGCTTGCCTCTGCGGCAATCACCGGATTTATCGCAAAGGAAAACGTGGTTGGCACTCTTGCAGTCTGCTATGGATTCATTGAATTTTCAGAAGCAAAAGACCTGATGGGCATCGGTTCTGTTGCCGCTTTGGCGTTTTTGATGTTCAATCTCTTCTCTCCTCCCTGCTTTGCCGCGATCGGTGCAATGAACGCCGAGCTCAAGAGCAAAAAGTGGCTCTGGGCAGGCATCGGACTCCAATTCGGCGTTGGATACAGCGTTGGATTTTTGGTCTACTTCTTCGGCACGCTTTTCACCACCCGCAATTTCGGCTCGGTTTGGATGCCGATCCTCGGTTGGGCGATCGTTGGTCTGTTTGCCGCAATCCTTGCAATCCTGATCGTGAAGAAGAACAAGGAGCTCAAGGAAGAATACACACTTTCGCAGTTTATGAAGAAAGAAAAAACCACGGTTTAACGGAGGTCCTCACCTATGTCACCTGCTGATTGGATCGCCATTTTCGCGATCGTTCTGATCGTGGGCGGCGCAGCCGCATACATCATCAAAGCAAAAAAGAGCGGCAAGCGGTGCATCGGTTGCCCCGACAGTGCATCCTGTCACGCTCATAAGGATGACGGCGGCTCCCACGGCTCCTGCTCGGGCAGCTGCAGCGGCTGCTGCGGTTGCGGACAGAAAAAAGACTCCTGACAGTCAAAAACAACAAAAGGCTCTGCGTTGATCAAGCGCAGAGCCTTTTTGGTTGTCCGAACAAAAATCGGAGCAACACAACATATTTAGTATATCATATTTTTTTGCATTTGTAAAGACCTTTTTGGAGTAAAAGTCCAAAATCTGTGTTTTGTACAAAAAGTTATTGTAAACTTTTTACAATTCGCCAATTGCAAAGACAATTTTTTTGTGCTATAATAAGGGTGCAAGAAAACAAGGAGGTACGGTCCGATGTACTAATCTGTTATCACTCTTTTGAGCGAGGGCAGGCAGCAAAATCACAATAAAAACGGTTTGAACAGGGAGACGGCAGGAAAGCGAGAAGAAGAAAACGGATATATGTGTGAAACGAAAGCGACTTCCTCAACGGACGGAGGAAGATAACGTTCAAGCCGGTCTACGCGAAATCAAAAGTTAAGAGGAGCCGTCCGCACATCGGCGGATGAGAAATCCGCAACAGGAGCGCCTTCGCAGAAAAGAGAATGAAATTCGCCTTTTGCAACCAAAGCCAATCAACAGAAACAGACGGTATTCTCGTTCGAGAAAGAAAAAGATGATGTGTTTTGCGTGAAGCGGAAGCGTGGCAAGAGGTAGACTGGGAAAGAGAGGATTACAAAAGATGTTAGATACTAAGAACGAACAGAAGTGACCCTTGATTGTGGGCTTACAACCGCAGTCAAGGGTCACTTCGATTTTATCGGCAGCTCGGTCGACGGCGCAAAAAAATGACCGTTCCCTTCCCCAACGGCTCTCACGCCGTTTTTCTTTTTGTCCTTTTGCCTCCGAGCATCCCGACAGGATAAGAGCGGTGTTCCCTTTTTTATAAAAAGCCGCGGATGTCGATCGCAAGCTGCTCCTCCAGATTGATCAGGCGCTTGGTGATGTCCTTGGAAACCTCGTCGGCAGCCTCATACTGATTCAGATAACGGTTGAGCGATTTTACACCCATATTGCATCCGTCGGTGATCAGATCGGCAATCGTTGCGTCGGATTCCTTCATCCCGAGCTTGAAATTGGTCTTGATGGCGGACATCCCCTTGGCAATGGGGTTGGGTTCCTTTCCGTCATCCTGATATTTGTTCAAAAGCTGTTGCACCTCTCCCTTGAGCTGATCGTGCTCATGCTCGCAGGTATCCAAAAGAGAGCCGAGTCGCCCTGAATTCACGTAGGGACGAACGTCCCTGATCGCCTTGACACCCATTTTGATTCCCGCATCGCATTCGCGCAAAAGCTTGACGGTATCCTGTTCTATCATTTTCTTACCTCCTGTTTGAGCTATGGTATAGTATATCCGAAAATTCATTTTTTATCAGTTCAAAAGCAAAGGCAAAAAAGAGCAAAAAGCGTGTTTTTGCGGTAGACAAACCGCCGACTTTGTGATATAATGTTGATATCAAAAAAGCAAGCGAGGACCCAACACATGACAACCCCGAATTTCAAACGAACCAAGCTGGCATGCTATGCAGCGTATTTTACGATGTCGTCGATTTTTTGCGTGCCGCCACTTTTGTTTGTGACCCTGCGTGAGACCTATGGGATCTCCTACACCCTGCTCGGCACACTGATCCTGACCAATTTCTGCACCCAGCTCGGCGTGGATCTCATCTTCACGCTTTTTTCCAAATATTTCAACACCAAGCTCACAGTGCGCGTCATGCCGATCATCACCGCCCTGGGGCTTGCCTCCTATGCGCTCATTCCAACCCTGTTTCCAAGCGTTGCATACGTAGGACTGCTGATCGGAACGGTGCTCTTTTCGATCTCAGCGGGGCTTTCCGAGGTCCTGCTCAGCCCCATCATTGCCGCAATTCCCTCCGATAACCCACAACGGGACATGAGCCTGCTCCACTCGCTCTATGCGTTCGGCGTGTTTACCATGGTACTCATCAGCACACTCTTTCTCAAGCTGTTCGGCACCGTCAATTGGGCAATTCTGGTGCTCCTGCTTGCCACCCTCCCCTTGATCCCCGCCGTTTTGTTTATGATCTCGCCCTTCCCCGAAATGAGCAAGACCGAAGGGCAGACAAGCCTTTCGGGCACAAAAAAACGCACGGTTGGGCTGGCGCTCTGCGTTGGCTGCATCTTTTTGGGCAGCTGCGCCGAGAACACCATGAGCAACTGGATCTCAAGCTATATGGAGCTCTCGCTCGGAATTGACAAGACGCTGGGCGATATTCTCGGCGTTGCAATGTTTGCAATTCTGCTCGGTATTGCACGCATTTCGTACGCAAAATTTGGCAAGCGCATCGAGCGCGTTCTGCTGCTCGGCATGATCGGATCGAGCATATGCTACCTGACCGTGGCGCTCTCAACCAACGTCCCACTCGCATTTCTTGCCTGCATCGTTACGGGCTTTTGCACCGCGATGCTCTGGCCCGGAACGCTGATCATGATGGAGGAGCGTATCCCGGGAGCGGGTGTTGCCGCATTTGCACTGATGGCGGCGGGAGGCGACCTCGGCGCGTCGGTTGCCCCTCAGCTCATGGGCATCGTGATCGACCGCGTCTCTGCCGCCACCTTTACCGCCGAGCTTGCACAAAAGTTCTCGCTCACCGTGGAGCAGATCGCATTCAAGGCAGGCATGCTCGTTTGTGCGGTCTTCCCGATTTTGGGGACGCTTCTCGTGCTCTGTATCATGCGTTATTTTAGGAAAAACAGGATTACTTAATACCCGAAAGGAGTTTTCCAATGGCAAAGGGATGCATCTCGATTGATCGTATTCTCGCAAAGCTCGACGAGCATCTGCACAAAAACGATTATGAAGCCGCCGAGCGTCATCTGTCCTATTGGCTCACCGAGGCGGTTGCAAATCAGGATAGCCGCACCGAGCTGCTCGTGCGCAATGAGCTCATGGGGCTCTATCGCAAGCTCGGACGCGAGCGCGAGGCGCTGGAATGTGCCAACGATGCGCTTGAAACGGTCGAGCGCATGAATATCTCCCATCAGGTGGGCGCGGCAACCACCTATCTCAACGCCGCAACGGTCTACAAGGCGTTCGGCATGGCAGACCGCGCACTTCCTCTTTTTGAACATGCAAAAGCGGTCTATGAGCGCGAGCTGGAGCCCACCGACTCCCGACTCGGAGGACTCTACAACAATATGGCGCTCGCCTTGGTGGACCTTGGCAGATATGCAGAGGCAGATGCGCTCTACCATGCCGCAATCACGGTGATGCAATCGACCGAGAGCGGAGCCCCCGAAGTTGCCATCACCTATCTCAACATGGCAAGTGCCGCCGAGGCGGAGCTGGGTCTGGAGGGGGCTGCAGAGCGCATTGCCGACTGTGTGGAGCGTGCGGAGGCTTTGCTTGAGGGATACCACAAGCGCGACGGCTACTATGCCTTCGTGTGCGAAAAATGCGCAACGGTGTTTGATTATTATGGCTACTTTTTCTATGCAAAGGAGCTCAAGGCGCGAGCAAAGGAGATCTACGGCAATGCGGGGACTTGAAATTTCCGAGCGCTTCTATCTGGAGCACGGCGCCCCCATGATTCGCGAGCAATTCCCTGCGCTCGAGGGCTTGATCGCGGTTGGTCTTGCCGGGAGTGGTTCGGAGTACTTCGGCTATGATGACGAGATTTCGCGAGACCACGATTTTGAGCCAGGCTTTTGCCTGTTTCTGCCCGACGAGGCAGCGGTTGACCGCCGCGCCGCCTTCGCGCTTGAGCGTGCCTACGCCAAGCTACCGCGCGAGTTTATGGGGCTCAAGCGCTCTCCGCTCGATCCCGTTGGCGGCAATCGACACGGTGTGCTCCGCATGGAGGACTTTTTTCGCGAAAAAACCGGCGTGCCCGACGGCAAGCTCTCGGGAAAGGATTGGTTCTACGTTCCCGAGCAGGCGCTCGCCGAAGCAACGAACGGATGCGTATTTCGCGATGATCTCGGCCTTTTTACCGAAATCCGAAGGGGGCTCGCCTATTTTCCGCGCGACGTGCAGCTCAAAAAGCTGGCAGGCGCGCTTTTGATGATGGGTCAGACGGGGCAATATAACTACCACCGTTGTATCTCGCGCGGAGAAACCGCCGCCGCACAGCTTGCGATCGCGGAATTCGTCAAGCACGCGCTCGGCGCGATCTTTCTGCTCAACAAACGCTATACGCCCTACTACAAATGGACCTTCCGCGCGCTACGTGAGCTTCCGATTCTTGCGGAGCTGCATGCACCGCTCGAATATCTGCTCTCAAGCGGCAATACACCGCAAGATGCAGAGCGCAAACAAGAAACCGTGGAGCGCATCGCATCCGATATCATTGCGCGGTTGTGCGAGGAGGGGCTCTCGTCACGTATTGGAGATGATCTGGAACGGCATGCCTACGCCGTCAATGATTGCATCTCGGACGGCGAAATCCGCAATCTGCATATTCTGTTTGCGGTATAAAACAGAAAATTTTTCTGTTTTCAATCGGTTGACAAAACGAAAAAAATGGAGTATCATGGAGGTATCGGTAAAATAGGAAAAGGAAGGGTACTGTTCATGAAAATCTTTGATATACGCGACTACGGTGCGCGAATTTGCGACGAGCTTCAGACAGATGCAATCCAACGCGCCATCGACGATTGCTTTCTCGCAGGCGGCGGACGCGTAATCATCCCCTGCGGCGTTTATCTCACGGGTGGTCTGCGCATCCGCTCAAACGTCGAGCTTTATCTGCAAACAGGTGCCATTCTCAAGGGCAGCCGCGATTACCTCGATTATTTCGGATTTACCGAGGATCGCATTGAGCCCGTGGATATGACGCAGTGCCCCGAGGGCGTGGGACAAAGTGCATGGCCGACCAGCCGTTGGTGCAACGGCTTGATTCGCGCGCTTGATGCCGAGAATTTTGCCGTGGTTGGCGAGGTCGGTTCCTACATCGACGGTGTGAACTGCTATGATCCCGAGGGAGAGGAAAAATACCGCGGACCGCACGGAATGTCCTTCTGGCGTTGCCGTGGCATCCGCCTCGAGGGCTACACCTTCCTCAACAGTGCCAATTGGTGCCATGCGATCTTTCAGAGCAGCGATATCACGATCCGTGGGATCAAGGTGCTTGGCGGTCATGACGGCGTAGATCTGCGCACCTGCGACAATGCACTCATTGAGGATTGCGATTTCAGCGTGGGTGACGATGCGCTTGCGGGCTTCGACAATCACGACGTGATCATGCGCAACTGCATTCTCAACACCAGCTGCATTGCGGTTCGCTTTGGCGGAAACAACGTGACGGTGGAGGGCTGCCGTGCAACCGCATCCCCCTTTGGGCATCGCAAAAAGCTCTCGGACGAGGGCAAGAAAAACGGCTGGATGTCGGATAAAAATTGCCGCCACGCCATGCAAACGCCCTTCAGCTATTATTGCGACCACCGCGCGGTCATCCGCCGTCCGATCGAGAATTTTACCATCAAAAACTGCAGCTTCGAGCAGGCGTTCGAGTTGATCCGTGTCGAGTTTGACGGTCTGCACCGTTGGTGCTGCAATCGTTCCATGCGACAGGTGGCATATGAAAACTGCACGGTCAAGCGCTTGAGTGAGACCGGCATGATCTGGGGAGATGAGAACGAGAAGATCACCTGCCATTTCAAAAACGTGCATATCACCTGCGAGGCAGGCAGAGAGGATATTCCCCTGCTCGTTGCGGGTAATTTCGATAAGATCATTTTTGAGAATTGCACAATTGAAGGCTACACCGATCCGACGATTCTGCTCGGCACCGAGGGCGAGGTGGAGATCATTCGCTCCACGCCCATCACCCTCAAGCACGTGAGCTTTGAGGAATGCCTCAACGCACATCCGCACGGCATCTTCTCTGAGGACCTTAAGCTCGGAAGAAGCTTCAAATTCCGCTGATCTGCACATGTGGGGTTGACATACTGCGCTTCATGTGGTATACTCTCCTATGACGGAGAACGGCTCCGCGAGGGAACAAACGCAAGTCTTTACAGACCACGGAGGATACATATTATGAAAGCAACCAAAGATTTTCTGTTGCAGCTTGACGCGCTGTGCGAGGCGCACCGTCAGGCAATTTTGAACGCGAAGGATGAAATGCCGATTGAGGGCACAACCTATTACGTCAGCGCAGATGGAGATGATGCTGCCGACGGCAAAACACCCGAAACTGCATGGAAAACAACGGCACGCGTGTCGGCTGCCGAGCTTTGCCGTGGTGACGGTGTGCGCTTCCGTCGCGGAGATATTTTCCGCGGAACGGTGAAAACCCGCCCCGGCGTGACCTATTGTGCCTACGGCGAGGGCGAAAAGCCGCGACTCTACGGCTGGGACCACGATCTTGCCGATCCGTCGCTATGGACGCTCTTTGACGCCGAGCACCATATCTGGAAGCTCAACGAACTGATTTTGGATTGCGGTACGCTCGTGTTCAACGGAGGCGAGGCGCATTGCCGCAAGCTGATCCCTTCTTATATGCATTCCCAATTCGTTTGCCGCGACGATGAATCGCGCCCCTTTGTGATGGCGAACGAAATGACGCGCGATCTGGATATGGTCTGCCTCTACGAGGCACGCCTGACCGATAAGCCCTCCAAGGGCGAGGACTTCCCGATCCCGATCATCGACAGTGAGAGCTTTGGCGAGCTCTATCTGCGCTGCGATCGCGGCAACCCCGCAGAGGTGTTTGAAAGCATCGAGGCGGTTGTCAAGCGCACGGGCATTGCAATCGGTCGCAACGATCACGTCACGGTTGACAATATCTGCATCAAATACATCGGTGCACACGGCATCTCGGGCGGCGGTCACGTGGTGGGTCTGCACATTTCCAACTGCGAGATTGGCTGGATCGGCGGTACCATTCAGCACTATTTCGGAACCGACCCCAATTATCCGCAGGGCAAGCGCGGAAGCGTGACGCGCTACGGCAATGCCATTGAGATCTACGGCGGATGCGAGGACTATGACGTTTCCAACTGCTATATTTATCAGGTGTATGACGCAGGTATCACACATCAGGTGACAACAAACGGCAAGACCTACACCATGACAAATATCCGCTACCGTGACAATCTGATCGAGCGTTGCGTGTATTCCATCGAATATTTCCTGGAGAAAACCAAGGGCGACACCCAAAGCTACATCGACGATTGCGAGATGTCGGGCAATATTCTGCGCTATTCGGGCTACGGTTGGGGTCAGCAGCGCCATAACACCGACACACCCGCGCACATCAAGGGCTGGAGCTACGAAAACACCGCCTCCAATTATTCGATCCATCACAATATCTTCGACCGCGCCGCCTACCGTATGGTACACCTGGTGGCGATGAAGCGCGAGAGCTGCCCCGTGATGTATGAAAACACCTATGTTCAAAATCTTGGTATGAAGCTTGGTCAGTATGGCGCAAACGAAGCCGTTGAGCCGCCTATTCTGCCCTTTGACGGGCAGGTGGAGCGCACCGTTGCCGAGGTTCTCGGCGACACCGACGCAAAGGTCTATATTATTGAATAAGCCAATCGTAAAATAACAAAAAAGCGCGATCTCACCTCTGCGGTTGAGATCGCGCTTTTTGGGCATGCGTCCTTATCCTTCTGCCTGTCGTTTTTTCATTTTCTGCCAATTGAAAAAGGTGTAGAGATCGTTAAAAAGAAATGCAACAAAGCAGAAAACCACCGAAAGATAGCGCAGGTCGGTAATGCTTGCGAGCGTCCAGAGCACGATCAAAACCAGATCGTTGACGGCATAGGCAAGCGCGAAAAAAGGGCTGCGGCGTGCGGTGAGATAGACCGCAATAAAGCTGGTGGTGACAGAGAGCGTGCCCGGCAAGAGATTTGCCGTGCCGAGATAGCGCAGGATGAAATAAAACGCCACCGTGACGGGAATGGCAAGCGCCCACATCAGGAGGCATTCCTTGGCGCCCAGCACATTGACCGCAACCTCAGCCCTGTTCCCCCGATAGGGATTGCGAAGCCAGGAGATCAGCGCATAGACCGACATGGGCAGGGTCATGCCGATGTAGGTGAGCATCTCACCGTAATAGGTGAAGCGAAAGGAAATCCAGCCGTAGATCAGACTGAAAAGCACCATCAGCACCTGTCCGAAGGGATTTCCCTTGGCACAGAAGATCAACGAGGTGATCCCAATGAGCGACGCAATCAGGGTCAGATAGTTGACGCGATCGAAGATGATAAACGAAGCCACGATCATGGCAACCGACGAAAGCCACAAGCCAACCTCGAATTTTGTAAAATAACGAAATATTTTTGTCATAGGTTCTCTCCTCAAAAAAAGCATCCGTGCGTGCGTCTTCAAAGACCTAACGACGCACAAACGAATGCTTTTTGCATTTCCTACCCGGTGGCAGTTAATTTTTTACATTTATTGTTCGGTGGCAACGTCACCGTGCCATATTATAACACACGTCCCCCGAAAATGCAAGAGGAACATGTGAAAAAAACGAAAGTTTCGGTATCAACGCGGGCACATTCAATTCTGCGTGGAGTGTCGCTTGACAAACGAAACGATCGGGGTCGGGTCCTCGAGCGAGTGCGGATGATGTCCGCAGGTAGGCTTGATAACCGTTTCCACGGCAATTCCCCGCTCCCTGCAATAGTCGAGCAGAATGCCTGCATTCTCATCGAACGGAACGAGCTCATCCGACGCTCCCGCGACCACCATCAGGGGGATATCAAGCGCAAAAAATTCGTCGAGGTTGTCGATCGGATTTTCGCGAAACAGCGGAAGCGTGTCGGCATTGAGCGTATATTCGGCAAAGAGCTGTGCCTGCTCCGCACTCCCCTTGGGCGGCCAGGACTTCATATCGAGCACGGGGGCGTCGAGATAGAGCGAGGCAACGTATTCGGGATAGGAAAGGCAAAAATTGAAGGCATAGAGCCCGCCTCGGCTGAAGCCGAACAGGTGACATTTCTCGCGTAAACCGAACTCGCGCACCACGTATCGGTAGAAGCGGTGCATCATGCGGATCGCCTCGTAGCTGCCGTAGCGATCGCTCACCGAATGGTAAACGCGCGTGTAGCCGTCATCATATAGCGCACGCTCGGCTTGATCGAAGGCATGGAAGAACTCCGCCTTCCAAACCCATTCTCCGTTTGCATTGTCGGGAATCACAACCGCCGCACGGCGCCCCTCAAACTGAAATTCAAAGGTTTTCTCCATCATACCACCTCGTCAGACCCTTGTTTTTTCCGCCAACACACCGAACACCGCCAGATCGCAAAGCCCGATCTCCATGTCGCGGTTTCGGGACGTGATGCGCAGGCGGATGCGATCGCAAACCGCGTCCTCGAGAATGCGGTAGTCGATATTCTTCTCCTCGGCTGCATCGGAGGCATCGAGCAACGTAAACCACTCGCCCTGCCGCGCCCCCTCCAGCACAAAGCCGATCGGCACGGGAACGATTCCCTTGGCATAGTCGATGCCAACGTCACGCCAGAACAGACGCAGCGCACTCACGCGGTACGCCGCCTCGAGATCAAGCTCGATCCAGGGCTCGTTGTCTCCGTGTGCGGGCTGCCACCAGGAGCGGTTGCTCTCGTCTGTTGCATAGAAAGGATCTCGCCCGGGCGCGTTGCTCGATGCCTTGGGACGGATGCCGCCCGTGAGCGGATAGAGCATGGGTGAGTTGCCCTCTGCGGTGGGATTTTCGATATATCCCGGCACGTATTGCGGTGTGTCGGTGACTCCAAAGGGGCAATAAAGCTCGCCGTTTTCGTCCACGTCAACCAGATCCATGCCGATGCGTCGCTCATAATGATGCGTGCAGGGCGTGGCGATCGTGTAGAATGCCCAAAGAGAGCCGTTGGGTCCATGCTCCACGCATCCGTGACCTGCGCCCGAAACAATGCCGCTCGTATGAAGGGTGAGCGGATTGCGGCGCTGACATTGGAAGCCGTCGAGCGGTGAGTTGTCGGAATAATAGACCGCCATGCAGTAGTTTGCCATGCGTGTATCGGGTGCGGCGTAGATCATATAGTAGCGCCCGTTGTGCTTGAGCAGGTGCGGTCCCTCCACCCAGCCGAAGGAGGTGTCCTGTCCATGAAGTCCCATGCGCTCCCAGGGCTTGTGCTCGGCATCAAGCGTCAGGATGCGAACCGGACCGCGAATGATGTGGCAGGGATCGTTGGGATTGAGCTCATAGCCCACGATCAGCATCTCGCGCTCATCGCTCCCCTCGCGCCGCCAACGCTCGGTGGTGTAGAGGTAGAGACGCCCGTCGTCATCTGCAAACATGCCCGGATCGCAAGGCTTGAAGGGGGTGCCGTTCGGCAGGACGAAATCCCCCAGCAGCTCAAAGGGACCGAGCGGGTTGTCGGCAAGATAAAGCGGACAATTCCAGCTCGTGAGCAGAAATTTTCCCTTCCACGGAACGATAGTTGGACTGTATTTGGGACAATAGGGATCGGTGCGGTGATGCTTCCAATTTTGAAAATCCTCACTCACCCAAGCCATGCCGTAGCTGGGATAGAGATACCATTTTCCACCGTGATAAAACACCGTGGGATCGCTGATGGAGCGGTAGTCGGGATAGGTATCGCGCGCGGGCTTGTTTTCATGGTTGAACATGCCCGGCTCGCCTCGATACCACTCGTCCTTCCCTCTCGGAATCTGTGGGATCGGCAGCGGGTTGCACCAGGTGTGCGCGGCGGCACTTTTGATCTCCGTCTTATTTTTCATGCTCGTCTCTCCTCTCAAAGGTGTTTCTTCGGTCGGTTACTTTACCAACGTAGGCGTATTCGTTGCTCCATGGGGTATCACACTCTCCAACGATGCAGTTTCCGATCAGGCGGATATGACGGTGTACCGCGGGCGGCGGTGTTACACCTGCCTCGACCTCTGCCTTGACGTAGATCGGAGGCGCGGAGTGCTTCCCCGGTCCATAGGCGCAATCCACCAGCGTGTTGGCGCGAAAGAGGAGGTCGGTTGTGTAGCCCGACTCCATCCAAAAATTGCAATCACTCGCAACGTAGAGCACACTACCGCCCAATTTATAAAAGGCGTTTTGCTCAATGCGAATTCTTTTTCGGGTGGTGCAAAGGATACCTCTGCCCATGGAGGGTCCGAAATAACAGTTGCGCACGGTCAGGCGGGGGGTGCAGGTGGCATTCTCCACCACGTCACGTCCCACCTCAACGGTAGGCAATGACCGATCAAGTGTAAGGAGGAAATCGGTTTCGTTGACCTGCTCGGCTTTGCGCACACGGCGAGAGGCATAGGGGAGCATGGTGTTCCAACGGATCAAGTCGACTCGCTCCCCCGCACGAAATGCACGAAGCCCCCACGTGTTGGGATTTTCAAGGCGAACGAGCAGAGTGCGCCCCTCGGCCTCCACAATGCGCATGTGCGTGCCGTGAACGTTGACGAAATCGTCGTGTGCCCCCGCCGCGATGCAATGCTCAATGCGGATATGTCCGCTGCATCCCGAAAAATGAAAGAAATCGGCGTTGCAGGCGATCGTACGGCCCTCACCCGGTGTGCAGTCAAGGGCACGGTAGGTCACGTTCTCACAATATTGGCAAAGCAAACCAAAGCCGTGCATAAAACGAATGCGCAGGTTTTCCAGCCGCAGATTTTTACAGTATTGAAAAAGTCCGCCCAGCTCGTCCCGCCGCACGTTGCGCGTTTGAACGGTGCATCCCACGGGCAAGGATGCATTTTTGTTCTTCCAGACCACGCGTACACGTCCGCCACCGAGGTCCTCGGCATGCTCGATCGTGGGAATAGAGGGAAAACGGTCGCCTTCCTCGCGTCCAAAGAAGCGCACCTGCTTGGTTTGAGGATCACAGTACATCGACAAAATCTCACGCCCCTTGGTAGGCATCCGCCACAGAGGCTTGCCGCTTTGGTCGCGTTCGCCGCAGAAAAAGAGCTCGCCTTCCACAACCTCGTAGAGACAATCCTCCGCCATGCGCAGAATGCTCTCACCGCCGTCGGAGGATTCGATGCAATATTCATTCATAGTAGGACGCGCATAATCAACCGTGAGATTTTTGACCGTGACCCGTTCGCAGGAGTCGATCACAAGCGGTGTCATGATACCGTGGATCATGAGCGTGGCGCCGTTTCCGTCGATCGTAATATTCTTTTTGTTGCGCAAAAAGATGGCTGTTTTGCGCTCTCCCGTTGGATTTTCCGCTCGCGTGGCGGTGTTGCTTGCATGGTAGCCATGGAGCACCGCGCACTCGTCCTGCCGGATATCGTATTGCGCACCGCGCTTGAGCGTGAGAGTCTCCCCATCACGCAGAGCATCAATCGCCGAGAGCAGCTCCCGCATTCCTTCGTTCATGCATTCCCTCCTCTGCTCCCTGTCGAGCAGCTTGAGCCGAATTGAAGCACACGTTGAGACAACAATCTCAACAGTGTTTTTTCGAGGTTATTTTACCATAGAAAAACGGTCTTGTCAATCGTTTTTGAGGAAAAGCAAACGGGAAAATAATCAAGAGCATATCATAAAAAAGGGAAAGAGACCAACCGCATCACTGAAATTGGTCTCCCCCTCTATCAAGGCTGCAAACGCGCAAAATCAGCGGTTGCCACCGCAAGTGCTCAAGCGATCTGAACGATCACAAGATGCGCAGACACCGATTCCGTACCGCCTGCCACAGGGGTAATGGTAAGTGCTGCTGCATTTCCTGCAGGATTGCGAACCGTGAGAATCGAATTGATCTCTGTGGTCGACACAATCGCCGTGCCAACGATCTGCGAGCTGTCCGTGGCACGGCCCACCGTGGTATAATCCAGCTCCTGACCGTTGAGCGTCAGGAGAAGCTGCCCCGCCTCGGTGACGCTGACCTGAAACAGAACCAGATAGGTGCCAATAGGCGCAAGATTCACCGACACGTCATCAAGACGCCCGATATTGGTGTTGGCGATCGGACCGTTTCGCGGAAATGCTACATCAGCCCCGGGAACTACCGTTGCGGCGTTGTCGGGCGGCATCAGAGCGTAAAAATCGGCATAGCTCAACACACCGCCGGGAATCCCCTGCAATCCTTGCGGTCCTGCGGGACCTGTCTCACCAACGGGACCTTGTGGTCCTGCGGGACCTGTCTCACCAACAGGACCTTGCGGTCCTGCGGGACCTGTCTCACCAACGGGACCTTGCGGTCCTGCGGGACCTGTCTCACCAACGGGACCTTGCGGTCCTGCGGGACCTGTCTCACCAACGGGACCTTGCGGTCCTGCGG
>ERZ780157.1674-NODE-1674-length-23393-cov-6.001628_pt1 | contig 23393 bp, 19 predicted proteins | sample MGYA00511169_ERZ780157 | MGnify/ENA primary metagenome ERZ780157 (study PRJEB29588, sample SAMEA1965149) | human gut metagenome | biome: human gut; feature: human-associated habitat; material: faeces | place: Denmark | collected 2008/2010 ... | reverse complement strand
ACGGCAACCCGCTTCACACGATTTTCTGTTTTACTCTGCACCTGACAAAGTATATGTCTTAACTGCCACAAACCGCATTGCTATGCGATTTATCCCACGTTGCCGTCCGCCGTTTTGCTATACTGCGGATAACCCCGACTATTCCAAAGGCGGAACTTGAAGCGGCTCACAGCCGCAGTCGGAACTTGGAGCGGCACATTGCCGCAAAAACGGCAGGCACATTTTATCCGTGCCTGCCGTCTTATTTTTATCAATATCACGCTGTCAAATCGCATTGTAAAGCCAAATAATCGCTATACACGGCAACCCGCTTCACACGATTTTCTGTTTTACTCTGCACCTGACAAAGTATATATCTTAACCGCCACAAACCGCATTGCTATGCGATTTGCAGTGCGTTCAGCCCCGCCGTTTTGCTACCCAACGAAACGCACCGACAATTCCAAAGGCGGAATTTGGAGCGGCTCACAGCCGCAAAAACGGCAGACACGTTTTATCCGTGCCTGCCGTCTTATTTTTATCAATATCACGCTGTCAAACCTCATTGTTAAGCAAATAATCGCTATACACGGCAACCCGCTTCACACGATTTTCTGTTTTACTCTGTGCCTGACAAAGTATATGTCTTAACCGCCACAAACCGCATTGCTATGCGATTTGCAGTGCGTTCAGCCACGCCGCTAAGCTATCATGCGGATAGCTCAACAGTTCCAAAGGCGGAATTTGAAGTGGCGCATTGCCAAAGGCGGAATTTGAAGCGACACATTGCCACCCGCCGTTTCGCTATCGCACGAAACGCACCGACAATTCCAAAGGCGGAATTTGGAGCGGCACATTGCCGCCCGCCGCTTAGATCATGCTTTCCTGCCAGCAGTCAGGCGCTGTAAGACCGAGCATCTTAACGATGGTGGGAGCAACGTTTGCCAGACCGTACTTGGTGGGAACGCCGGGAGCGTACTTTGTATCGTCCTTGATAGTGTACTTGACTTCCTTATCATAGATGATGAAAGGAACGGGGTTGAGCGAGTGGGCTGTTCTTACCTGAACCTCACCCTTCTTGTTCTTTTCGAGCATCTCGTCTGCGTTGCCGTGATCGGCGGTTACTACGAGCGTAACACCGTACTCATCGCAAACCTTGATAAGTCTTGAAAGACCGAGGTCAACCGCTTCAACACCGATTATTGTTGAGTCGAGGCTGCCTGTGTGTCCGACCATATCGCCGTTGGGGTAGTTGCAACGGATAAAGTCATACTTCTTGCTCTTTATTACTTCGATAAGATCGTCTGTTATCTCAGCGGACTTCATCCACGGACGCTGATCGAATGAAACATTGTCAGAAGGGATCTCCTTGTATGTTTCAAGCTCTTCGCTGAACTTATCGCTCTTATTGCCGTTCCAGAAGTAAGTTACGTGGCCGTACTTCTGTGTTTCGGATACGGCATATTCGTTAAGACCTGCGGCAACGAGTACCTCTGTGAGAGTGTTTGTAATCTCGGGAGGATTTACAAGGAAGCGTGCAGGAAGCTTTAAGTCTCCGTCATACTGCAGCATACCTGCGAAGCATACGTCGGGCTTTGCGCCTCTGTCAAATGCAGTGAAGTCGTCATCGTCGAATGCCATTGAAAGCTCGATAGCACGGTCGCCTCTGAAGTTGAAGAGGATAACGCTGTCCTTGTCAACTATCTTACCTACAGGCTCGCCGTTCTCAGCGATTACGAATGCAGGGAGATCCTGGTCGATGATGCCGTCGTTTTCCTTACGGTAGGTTTCAACAGCTTCCATAGCTGATGCAAACTGTCTGCCCTCGCCCTTGACGTGAGTCTTCCAGCCAAGTTCAACCATAGGCCAGTCAGCCTGATAACGATCCATAGTAACCTTCATACGTCCGCCGCCGCTTGCTATCTTACCGTCAAAAGCGCCGTCCGCATTAAGTTCCTTGAGGAAGCTCTCAAGCTGTTCAATATATATCGGAGCTGAAGTAGCGGGTACATCTCTGCCGTCGAGCAGAATGTGTACTCTTGCCTTTTTGATGCCCTCGTTCTTGGCTTCTGTCAGCATCTTGAACAGGTGCTTGATATTTGAGTGAACGTTACCGTCCGATAAAAGACCGATGAAGTGCAGGGTGCTGTTGTTAGCCTTGCAGTTGTCAACGAGTTCTTTCCAAGCCTCAGACTGATACATCTTTCCGCTTTCGATAGATTCGTTAACAAGCTTTGCGCCCTGTGAGTAGATCTGACCGCAGCCGAGTGCGTTGTGACCTACCTCTGAGTTGCCCATATCGTCATCTGTAGGCAGACCTACAGCGTCACCGTGAGCCTTTAAACGAGTGTTGGGGCATTCTCTTAAAAGTCTGTCAAGAGTAGGAGTGTTGGCGAGTGTAACTGCATCGCCAAGACCTGTCTTTGAAAAGCCTACGCCGTCCATAACAACGAGTAAAACGGGTTTTGCCATTTGTTTAGTCGTCCTTTCGTAAATATCCGATTTTTGATTAGCCGTTTACGGCAGCCTTGATGATAGTTGTGAAATCCGCAGCCTTGAGTGAAGCACCGCCGATAAGACCGCCGTCAACGTTTGTCTTTGAGAGCAGTTCTTCAGCGTTCTTTGCGTTCATAGAGCCGCCGTACTGGATTGTGATCGTTTCTGCAACATCTGCGCCGTAGAGCTTAGCGAGTGTAGCACGGATGAAAGCGCAAACCTCTTCAGCCTGATCTGCTGTAGCTGTCTTGCCTGTACCGATAGCCCAAACGGGTTCGTAAGCGATTATACACTTCTTGAGGTCGTCTGCGGAGATGCCGAAGAAATCAAGCTTAATCTGACGTGCGATAACTTCTTCCGTAATGTTGCATTCACGCTCCCAGAGAAGCTCGCCTACGCATACGATGGGCTTTAAGCCTGCTTCAAGAGCAGCCTTTGTTCTCTTGTTTACTGTTTCGTCTGTTTCGGCAAAGTACTGACGGCGCTCGGAGTGACCGAGTACAACATATTCAACACCCATTTCAGCGAGCATATCAGCTGAAATTTCGCCTGTGAAAGCACCGCTCTTTTCAAAGTGGCAGTTCTCAGCACCGATCTTTATGTTTGTGCCTGCTGTTACAGCGAGAGCTGTTTCAAGGTTTGTAAAGGGAACGCAGGCTACGACCTCAACGTCCTTTACATCAGCAACCATAGGCTTTAATTCTTCTAAAAGAGCCTTAGCCTCGGGTCTTGTCTTATTCATCTTCCAGTTACCTGCGATAACTGCTTTTCTTACTGTCTTTTTCATGATACAGTGTTCCTTTCGTTTTTTATTATAAATTGCTTATTACACAACAATAAGGGCGGAGAATATCCGCCCTCGTTATTTTTACTTGTCCTGAATGCAAGCGATACCGGGAAGTACCTTACCTTCGAGGTATTCAAGAGAAGCACCGCCGCCTGTTGAGATGTGGCTCATCTTGTCTGCATAACCGAGGTTGATAGCAGCTGTAGCCGAGTCGCCGCCGCCGATGATTGTTGTAGCGTCTGCCTCTGCAAGAGCTTCGCAGACAGCAACTGTACCCTTCTTTAATACGGGGTTTTCAAATACGCCCATAGGACCGTTCCATACAACTGTCTTAGCTGACTTTGCGGCATCAGCGAACAGAGCCATTGTCTTAGGACCGATGTCAAGACCCATCATATCAGCAGGAATCTTGTCAGCGTCAACAACGCTTACTTCGATCTCAGCGTCGATAGGATCGGGGAATTCCTTTGCAATTGTTGTATCAATGGGAAGAAGGAGCTTCTTGCCGAGCTTTTCAGCCTTTTCAATCATTTCCTTGCAGTAGTCGATCTTCTCGTTGTCAACGAGTGATGTACCAACTTCATAGCCCTTAGCCTTTAAGAATGTGTAAGCCATACCGCCGCCGATGATAAGTGTGTCGCACTTTTCGAGGAGGTTTGATATAACGTTCAGCTTGTCTGCAACCTTAGCACCGCCGAGGATAGCAACGAAAGGTCTTACGGGGTTTTCAACAGCGTTGCCTAAGAACTCGATTTCCTTGTTCATAAGGTAGCCTACTGCTGTTTCCTTAACAAACTTTGTAACGCCTGCTGTAGAAGCGTGTGCTCTGTGTGCAGAACCGAAAGCGTCCATTACGAATACATCGTCGTCAACGAGATCTGCAAGCTCCTTAGCGAATGCTTCACCGTTCTTTGTTTCTTCAGCGCCGCGGAAACGTGTGTTTTCAAGAACAACTATCTCGCCGTCCTTCATTTCTGCAACTGCCTTCTTTGCATTCTCGCCTACTACCGTATCGTCCTTAGCGAAAACTACCTTTGTATTAACAAGCTCTGCAAGTCTTTCTGCAGCAGCCTTAAGAGAGAACTTGTCCTCGGGACCGTTCTTCGGCTTGCCGAGATGTGAACAAAGAACTATCTTTGCGCCGTTCTCAACTAACTTATTGATTGTGGGAAGTGCGGCCTGGATTCTGTTGTCGTTTGTGATCTTGCCGTCCTTCATAGGTACGTTGAAGTCTACACGAACAAGGACTTTTCTGCCCTTTACCTGTAAATCTTCTACATTCTTCTTGTTTAATTTGCTCATGGTAATGATCCTTTCGCTTTTACTTTATTTGTATGAGGCTGTCCTCAAGAAATACAAATTTCACGCATATTTTTATACTTCTGCGCTCATATTTTATTTTACCAAAAAAGCGGATAAAATGCAAGTACTTTTTATAAAGAAATCGAATAAAACAGCACGGCGTAAATCCGCAAATTTTTCAGTCCGTCAGCACATTTGAATATATCACTCTTTTTCGGGGCGTTACATTGCACTTTGCGAAAAGATCGCTTACCGTCACAAAAGTATATCCCTGCCTTTTAAGCTCCGGTATTATCGTATCGAGCGCCTGTACCGTGCGGAAATTGCCCTCCATATCGTGCAGAAGTATTATCATACCGTTTTGCGCCTGAGCGATTATACGCTTACTGCGTTCTTCTGCGGATATTTCGTCAAGCCAGTCCTCCGCACCGTTTCCGCAGATAAATGTCAGCGGTATATCGTCATACATACTGTCGCAAAGCGCAATATACGGCGGACGGAAAAATTTCGGGGCGACACCGCCTGTTATCTGCTTTATTTTGTCGTTCGTGTATTCAATTTCTGCCTTTATTTCTTCGCTTGTCTGCTGAGGCATCGCACTGTGCGTCCTGCTGTGGTTGCATATCTCACAGCCGTACTCAAAGCATTCACGGGCTATCCTTGCGCTTTCCTCGTTTATGTTATCGCCTACAAGGAAAAAGCTGCCCGTAACGTTATGCTTTTTCAGCATTTCAAGCACCTGCGGTGTTGTGACCGTGTTCGGTCCGTCGTCAAATGTAAGCGCTATGTACTTATTCTCCATCTTCTGCTCCTTTTTTTCTTGCAGGATACAACACATCTACAAAGCGGAACAGCGACAGCGAAAATACGATATTTGTCACGCTGTTGCAGAAATAATATCCCATGAAATTAGTACCCTCGACCGAGCCGTAAAAAACGAAAACGCTCGAAAAGTATATAAGCCCCGTAATAAGATATATCGCAGGACATATCATAGCGGCTTTTCTGCTCATTGTACCTCGCACAAGCTGTATCATAACTATCGAGTCCAGAAGAAGAAATATATCCATAACAAGATACAGCATTACATTATCTTCTCCGCCGGAAACAAAGCCGTTTTCCGATATGAACGACAAGTCATACACAAGGCTCGGCGCTATGCCTATAATGCACATATAGGGGATAAGGGTGAACATTTTTCTGCTTTCCCTGTAATAAAAGACCGCTACAGAAACAGAAAACCACAGATACATTATAAGAGTAGACGGTATAGATGCCGCATACGCTCCGCAGTTTATACAGCCTGCCGATATAATGTGCGGCATATAGTCGATTATCTCAAATACGCCCTGCACCCCGACAAGCAGTGACAGCACAAACAATAGCAATGCGTGTGCCAGCAGAAATGTTTCGCTTTTTTCGGCTTGCGTTTTATTGCTCAGCATGAATTACCTCCGTTTCTGCGGACCCAATATCAACAAGACATTTTTTCCGCCATTTGCCGCCCTTATATCTGATAAGACACATTACAGCTGTCAGCACCCAGGTAAGACAGGTCGTTGTCCATACCGCCCACATTCCCACTCCGGGTATATTAACAAGTATTGCCGCAAAGCCTATTCTGCCTACTACCTCGGCAAGTCCGTTCAGAAATGCAAACCCTACATCGCCCGCACCGTTTAAAAGTCCTCTTGTCGTGTGGATAAAGCCCAGCGGAACATAGAAGCAGGCAGACAGCAAAAGCGCCTTTGCGCCTATATCTATAACCTGTTCTTCGGCAACGAAGAAGCCGACTATATATCTGCTTGTAAAAGCAAACACACCGAGCATCAGCAAGCCGAAAGCGGTCGATATAAGCATTGAACGGTGATAGCCTTTTACCACTCTGTCCGGCTTTGCCGCTCCGACATTCTGACCCGCAAAGGTCGAAAGTGCCGTGCCGAGCGAATTGAAGGGCTGTTGTATAAGCTGTTCCACACGCATTGTCGCAGTGTATGCGGCAACTACTATATCTCCGAATGAGTTTGCGGTCTTCTGAAGTGAAATCATCGACACGGAAACAAGCGCATTCTGCAAAGCTATGGGAGTACCCGTTTTCATACAACGTACAAACTGCTCCCTGCGAAGCCTGAGATGCTCTCTTTTCAGCCGGAAATATTCGTTTTTCTTTACCGCAAACAAAATACTTCCGACAGCGGAAACTCCCTGTGCGATAACTGTAGCGAGCGCCGCACCGACTACCCCCATACCGAATACCATTACAAAAAGCAGGTCAAGTCCTACATTCAGTATACTTGCGACAATAAGAAAATACAGCGGAGTTTTTGAATCTCCGAGCGCACGAAGCACCGAGTTTATCCAGTTGTAGCCTGCTACCGCAATCGTTCCGGCACAGGCTGTACGCATATAGTCCGCAGCGTTTGTGAGTATGTTCTGCGGAGTGTCGAGCATCTGCAAAAGAAGATGCGCAAAGGCTACCGAAATAAGCGTCAGCCCCAGCCCGACAAAGCCGAGCGCATAAGCCGAGTTTGCGATAAAACGCTTTACATCGTCGTGCCGCCCTGCGCCGAAGCTCTGCGCTATCAGTATTCCCGCACCTGCCGAAAGGCCGTTACACAGCGTGTAAAACAGGAACGTTATCGAGCCTGTCGCACCGACCGCCGCCAGTGCCTCGTGACCGAGATAACGTCCGACTATTACCGAATCGACTATATTATAAAACTGCTGGAACAGATTTCCCGCAAGCAAGGGCAGAGTGAACATAAGTATGTGCTTAAGCTCACTTCCCTGCGTCATATTTCTTACATATTTGTTCATATATTCTACCGTACAACATTGTTTTATTTTGTTCGGGCAAAGCCCATAGATATAGAGATTATAACCCTTTTTTACAGCACTGTCAATAACGCATAGTGCTTAATATATTGTAACTGTGTACAAATAAGGACGGGGAATACTGTCGGAATGACGAAAAATGTAACGTCGGGAATTGTCGCACCGCCGTGAATATTGACAAACGGTGCGGAATATGACATAATTATCTTGGATAAGTATCCGGTAAACAAAACAGCTGAGATAATCCGAAAGGAAAAGCAAATGAAATTAAGAAAACGGATAATCGCCGGTTTTCTGTCGGCACTGTTCATATTATGTTCCGTGTCGCTTCCGGTTGCGGCGGCGGCTGACCCGTACACCTGGGACGGCACCTCTGTGCTTGCGGCGGACAGAACCTATTACATAAAAAGCAATATAACACTCGGCAAAAGCCTTACTGTACCGGCAGGTACTGTGATGGTGCTGCTCAGAGGAACATCCGTTACCGTGCCATACGGTATTACCCTTGATATAAAGGGCAGACTTGTTGCGGATAACGGCGCATCGCTTATAATAAACGGCACGCTCAATACCTACGGCGGTTCTGCTCTGGATATTGACGGTACGATGTCTGCAAGCGGAAGATCTGCGGTTTCGCTGTCGGGCGTTACACTGCTTTCCGATACGGCACAGACGGCATTCGCAGGCACTCTTGATGTGAATTCGGACTTTACCTCTTACGGCGAGATAGGTGTGACAGGCACTGTACGCTTCAATGCAAAAAGCTATATCGGCGGAAAGCTGGAGATAAGAAACAATGCGCAGGTCATAAACACAGGCGCTATGACGCTCGGAAACGATTGTTCATATACGCTGAAGGGTATGTTCACAAACAGCAAAAACGGCAGCGTCACCGACAACCGCAGAGCTTATGACAACTCGGCAATGTCTGTCGAAACTATATCGCTGTATACAACAGACGCACTGACGGGAATTGACGTTTCGTGGGCGCAGGGCGACACGATAGACTGGGCAAAGGTTAAAAGTTCGGGCATCGACTTTGCTATGATACGTTCAAGCCGTGGCAGGATAAGCGACGATTACCCTATGACAAGCGATACATATTTCCACGAGAATATGAAAGGTGCTATGCAAAACGGCATTCCTGCCGGAGTGTATCACTACTGCTATGCCGAAACGGTAGAAGAAGCGAGAGATGAGGCTAAATTTGTACTCAGCCTTATTTCCGGCTATGAGATAAGCTACCCCGTAGTATTTGATATAGAGGATCAGTGGTATGTAAAGAACGGCTATTCAAAGCAGACCCTCACCGCAATGACGGAAGCGTTCTGCAAGGAGATAGCAAACGCAGGCTATCTGCCTGTCGTATATTCCTACGCTTCGTTTTTCAACAGCTACCTTGATATGACGGCGCTTTCAAAGTATCCCGTGTGGGTGGCTCACGTTGACACCGACAAGCCTGCATACAGCGGAACATATTTTATGTGGCAGTATTCGTGGGAGGGCAGTATCAGCGGAATCGACGGCGATGTTGATATGGATCACTGCTATGTTGACTTTGATGCGTATACAAGGAAGTTCGGGCTGAATGGGAGGAAATGAGTTCGGATAACAGATATAAAAGTATCGGCGGCCCGGTAACACTACCGAGCCGCCGCTTTATATTGCTTTATATAACCGCTTAATCTGCGTTTTTGTTTGTCATTTCCGATTCAGGTTCAACCGGCAAAGCAACATTCTTCTGCCAGTATCCGTACTTCTTCCTCTTTACAACAAGGAACATCAGCGACAGCAGGAAAGCGAAAAATTCCGCCACAACATTCGCCATCCATATACCGTCAACATCGAAAATAAGGGGCAGTATAAGGATGCTTGAAACCTGGAATATAAGCGTTCTCATAAATGACACAGCCGCAGAGATAGCACCGTTTCCGAGTGCGGTGAAGAACGATGAGGTGAATATATTGAAGCCTGCAAGCAAAAAGCACAGCGAGAATATCCTGAAAGCGTGACGTGTCTGCTCGTAAAGCTCTGCGTCATAGCCGACAAATATCTTTGCGAGAGGGCTTGCAAGCACCGCCGACAATGCGACAAGCGTAACTCCCGCTATTGCCGCAAAGCAAAGGCTCTTTTTGAGCATATTGTTCAGTTCATAACGGTTCTGCGCTCCGTAGTTGAAGCCTATCACGGGTGCGCATCCGATAGCATATCCGACAAATATCGCTATGAAAATAAACTGCACATACATCATTACGCCAAAGGTCGAAACGCCGTTTTCGCCTATGTATTTCATAAGCTGGAAGTTGTAGATTATACTTACGACCGATGAGGAAATGCTCGACATAAGCTCCGATGAACCGTTCGCACAGGCACGCAGGAGCGGTCTTATCTCAAGCCTTGTCTTAGTAAGACGCAGTATGCTTGAGTTCGGACGGAGAAAGTAGATAAGAGGGAATATTCCGCCGACACATTCGCTGATGCCTGTAGCAAATGCCGCACCTGCAACACCAAAGTCCATAAGACCTACAAATACAGCGTCAAGTATGATATTCGTACAGCCTGCCATAATAGTTGAAATAAGTCCGAGCTTCGGCTTTTCGGCGGCAATAAAAAAGCTCTGGAATACGTTCTGGAGCATAAAAGCTGTTGTAAAGGAGATTACTATTCTGCCGTAAAGCACACAGTCGCCCAGCATTTCGGGAGTTGCACCGAAGAACACCGCAACGTTTTCGGTAAAGATAAGACCGAATGTTGTGAGTACCGCACCGAGTATCACCGTCAGCATTATCATCATTGTGAAATAGCGTTTTGCCGTCTTTTCGTCACCCTCGCCGAGCTTCTGAGAAACAAGTGCCGTTCCGCCCGTGCCGACCATAAAGCCCACACCGCCGAGTATCATTACAAACGGCATTATAAGATTGATGGATGCAAAAGAGGTCTTGCCGGCAAAATTAGATACGAAAAAGCCGTCAACCACGCCATATATGGATATAAACACCATCATAGCCACCGACGGCAGTACAAACCTGAAAAGCCGTCCTGCTGTAAAGTGATCCGAAAGTTTTATCTTGCTCATTTTCCCTTTGTCCTCCTTTTGTATCTTTATATTTTCGCCGTCTGACTTTTAAGAAGTACGCTGTACAGCTTCATGAGTGCAGTCATATTCTCGGTTTCTTCATCTGTCATATTGCCGAGTGCGGCGCATTCCGCCTCTATCACCTTATCTACCGTCTGCTCGCACAGCTTTGTTCCGCTTTTTGTAAGGCTGATATTCTTTGTGTGTGCACCTGCCGGAGTAAGCGTTATATACCCCTCGCTTTCGAGCTTTTTCAGTGCGGAGTTCACCGTCTGCTTAGGCTGATACAGCACGGTGCAGACATCGCTCTGCGTTATGTTGCCCGGTTCCATACGCAGTGTGTACAGCGTCCAGAAAGCCGCTTCAGAAAACCCGTAGCGCTTTGCTATATTCCGGTAGCAATCATCTATTGATTTCAGTACATTGTTATATTCATACAGTTTTTTTCTGTTGTTTTTATTATCCAAGCTGATTCTCCTTGTCGGCAAATGTTTAAGTCCGAAATCGGACTGAGTGATATTATAATCCGATTTCGGACTATTGTCAAGAGCTTTTTGGCAAAAAATAAAAACTGTGCCTGAAACAGACACAGTTTTGCTGACAATTTTTATTATCGCCTTACACCCTTGTGAACAACCCGTAATAACCGTTTATACGGGATGCAAACTGAATTTTTTCACCGTTTTCGATAAAGCCGATCCTGCCGCCCATATCATTTTCAGGGTCACGCTCAATGCCTTTATCTTTCAGATAATCTGCCAGCTTTTCAACAGAATCCGCAGGCGGACACATTATAATTTTTCCGCCGTCTATCTCTGTCGCATTCTCCGAGCCGCTTATAATTCCGAAAAATGCAGGGAACGAAGAAAAACAGTTGAAGGTGTTGAATTTTGCCGCAGAAAAGACAGATGATAACAGCAAAACGGCTGATACTGCCACAGGTATTGCGATGATAATGATACGTTTTCCGATCTTGGTCATAAAGTGGACTCCTTTCAATTTGCAGGCATTGCTAAAGCATTGCATTTGCTATTACCTTTATAATAGCATATTATGTTTTTTTTGTCAAGCCCATCTTGCATTATTTTACTGTATTGTGCTAAATTAGCTGTAAATTGTACTATGATCTCCGCTTTACCGGAAGCGGCATAAAAATTATTCACAAAAGTTCATTTTTGTGTCGGTTTGATATTGACTTTAGGCTCGAATTGTGTCAAAATAATTATATTAATGTAAATTCGGCGTTTTTCTGCAAAGAAGCGGTAAAACGCCTTATTGTTGCAAAGCGGAAAGGCGAGAAAAGTAATTGAAATACGATGTAGTAATTGTAGGAGCGGGACCTGCGGGCATCTTCACCGCAATTGAAATGGTCAGAAACGGCTCAGACAAAAAAATTCTGATAATCGAAAAGGGCGCTTCGGTAGAGAAAAGAAGCTGTCCTAAGGCAAAAACAAAGCACTGTATGAACTGTAAGCCCTACTGCCATATCACAACGGGCTTTTCGGGCGCAGGCGCATTCTCGGACGGCAAGTTGTCGCTGTCGTGCGAGGTCGGCGGAACGCTCCCCGAGCTTATCGGCGAGGAGCTTGCACAGGAAACCATCGACTACACAGACAAGATATATCTTGAATTCGGTGCGGATAAGCACGTTGAGGGCGTAAGCGACCCCGACAAGATAAGAGATATAAGGAAGAAAGCCATAAACGCAAACTTGAAGCTGGTTGACTGTCCTATCCGCCACTTAGGAACGGAAATGGCGCACGAGCTTTATTTCAAGATAGAAAAATATCTTATCGAAAGCGGAGTTGAGGTGCTATTCGGCAAGAACTGCGAGGATATTATAATAGAAGACGGCGTATGTAAGGGTGTTATCATTTCAAATGCCCGTGACGGCGGCGAACAGGAAACCATATACGGCGACGAGATAGTAGTCGCAACAGGCCGTAAGGGTGCAGACTGGCTCGAAAAGACCTGCGAGGCGCATAATGTAGAGCATACACCGGGTACTGTTGACATCGGCGTAAGAGTGGAAGTCAGAAACGAGGTAATGGAGGAGATAAACGCCGTCCTTTACGAGTCAAAGCTCATCGGCTATCCTCTGCCGTTTAAGAACAAGGTGCGTACATTCTGCCAGAACCCCGGCGGATTTGTGAGTCAGGAGAACTACGACAACGATTTAGCCGTTGTAAACGGTCACTCATATAAAGAGCTTAAGAGCAACAACACAAACCTTGCTATACTTTGCTCACACAATTTCAGCGTACCGTTCAACCAGCCTATCGAATATGCGAAGAAGGTCGGCGAGCTTACCAATATGCTCGGTAACGGTCACATTCTTGTACAGCGTTACGGCGATATTCTTGACGGAAAGCGTACATGGCCCAAGGAGCTTAATTTCTCCAACGTAAGACCTACCCTGCCCGATGCGGTTGCAGGCGACATCACGGCGGCTATGCCTTACCGTACAATGACTAACATTATCAATTTCATAAAGGCTGTGGATATGGTCGTTCCCGGTTTTGCAAGCCGTGAAACGCTTTTATATTCACCCGAACTTAAATTCTACAGCAACCGTATAAAGATGGACGAGCATTTCAACACGAACGTAAAGGGACTGCATTGCTTAGGCGACTCAAGCGGCTGGACAAGAGGACTTATGATGGCGTCTGTAATGGGCGTGCTTATGGGACGTGAATTACTGAAATAAACGGAGGAAATGTAAAATGCAGTTACTGGAAGAACGCATAAACAAGGACGGTATAGTAAAAGAGGGAAACGTACTCAAGGTTGACAGCTTTCTCAATCATCAGATGGATATTGAGCTTTACAATGAGATCGGCAAGGAGTTCCGCAGACTGTTCCCCGACAAGAGCATAAACAAGATACTGACTATAGAAGCGTCGGGCATCGGCATTGCGTGCGTTACGGCGCAGTATTTCGGATGTCCTGTCGTATTTGCGAAGAAGGCGCAGAGCGTAAACATAGACGGCGAGGTATATTCCACATCTATCGAGAGCTTTACGCACAAGCGTACATATAACGTAATAGTCAGCAAGAAGTTTCTGTCGCCCGATGACAACGTGCTTATAATCGACGACTTCCTTGCAAACGGCTGTGCTTTACTCGGCCTTATCAACATAGTAAAGGGTGCAGGCGCAAGTATAGCAGGCGCAGGTATCGTTATAGAAAAGGGCTTCCAGAAGGGCGGAGACCTTGTCCGCTCGAAAGGCATCAGAGTAGAATCGCTCGCAATAGTTGACTCGATGAGCGTTGACGGCGGCTGTATTTTCAGACACTGAGCCTATTAAGGCAACACCGCACAATTAACGGCTATCGCCTTTGCCGCACGCTAAGCTTGCATATTTTCCGCCATCTTGCACAAATTTCGCTTGACAGGCGCCAGCCTGCCTGCGTTCAATTTATACAATCTGACGAAAAATCTGACTAAGCAATCGCACGACAATAATTATGCGGTATTGACTTGTAAATAACCGTATTTAGCGGCAAAATGCCGTTAATATATCTTTTACTGTTTTAATAGGGAGGAAAAACATGAAAAAGAAACTTATCGCCATTTTACTGGCGGCAACCTGCGCACTTACAGCAGGACTCACAGGCTGCTCCGGCAATGCCGCAACAAGCGGTACGGATGAAAGCAAGACTTCCGACGCACAGAGCACAGGCGACAGCACAGCCAAGAGCAATGTTGTAGCAGGCTTTGTTTACATCGGCAAGATCAACGACGGCGGTTACACACAGGCTCACGATGCAGGCAGACTTGCAGTTGAGGCTATGGGCGTAAAGACCTTCTACGTTGAGGACGTACCCGAAACCGTTGCCGACACTAAGGAAGCTATCCAGACACTTATCGATGAAGGCTGCAACCTTATTTACACAAACTCATTCGGCTTTATGGAAGGTACAGACCAGATGGCAAAGGAGCATCCCGATGTAAAGTTTGCTCACTGCTCAGGCTATATGAGAGAAGACAATATGTCAACCTACTTCGGTAAGGTATATCAGGCTCGTTACCTTGCAGGTATCGTTGCAGGTATGAAGACAAAGAAGAACTACATCGGTTATGTTGCCGCTAAGGGTATCCCCGAGGTTATCCGTGGTATCAACGCATTCACACTCGGTGTACAGTCTGTAAACCCCGACGCTAAGGTAGAAGTAGTATTCACAGATACATGGTATGACCCCACTGTTGAAAAGCAGGCAGCACTTGAGCTTCTCAACAAGGGTGTTGACATAATCGCTCAGCACCAGGATACAACAGCTCCTCAGGTTGCCGCTGAAGAAAAGGGCGCATACTGCATCGGCTACAACTTCCCCACATCAGACGCTGCTCCCAAGGCTTACCTCACAGCCGCTTGCTTCGACTGGAAGACATTCTACACAGACGATGTAAAGAAGGCTATGGACGGTACATGGACAAGCCGTGCATACTGGGAAGGTCTTGCCGCTAACATGACATACCTTGACAAGCTGACAGACCTCTGCGCAGAAGGCACACAGGAAAAGGTCGATGCAGCTAAGAAGGCTATCATTGACGGCACACTCGAACCCTTCACAGGCCCTCTTTACGATCAGGAAGGCAACAAGAAGGTTGAAGACGGCGTTAAGATGACAGATGACGAGATCTGGAACATGAACTGGTTTGTAAAGGGCGTAACAGGTACTATCCCCGCATAATCTACAGGTCACAGAATCTTAAGACTATTAAAGACAATACGAGCAGTCCGTTGCGGCTGCCCGATTTGTCTTTTTAAAGCACCGGAATATCTGCGATGTTTTAAAAAGACAAATCGCTATTTTCAAGGAGGTTATATGGCAGACCCTTATATAAAACTTGAACACATAACCAAATCGTTTGACTCGGTATACGCAAACAAGGATATTTCCGTTGACGTATACAAGGGCGAGATACTTGCCCTGCTCGGCGAAAACGGTTCGGGCAAGAGTACCCTTGTAAATATGCTCAGCGGCATATATACGCCCGACAGCGGTACTATCTCGATTGACGGTAAAAAGATGCACTTCGGCTCTCCCGGTGACGCTATAAAGGCAGGCATCGGTATGGTACATCAGCACTTCAAGCTGGTCGATGTAATGACCGCCGCAGAAAACGTGGTAATGGGTCATATAAAGCATTTTGTCACATCGAAAAAGCGCATGGCTCATCATGTGAACAAGCTGAACGAGAAATACGGCCTTAACGTTACCCCCGACAAGAAGATATACAATATGTCTGTCAGCGAAAAGCAGGCTGTAGAGATAATGAAGGCGTTCTACCAAGGCGCAAACGTTCTTATACTTGACGAGCCTACAGCTGTGCTTACCCCGCAGGAGATAACCGCACTGTTTGCTATTCTCAGAAAGATGAAGGAGCAGGGCTGTACGATAATCATTATCACTCATAAGATGGCGGAGGTTATGGATATTTCCGACCGTGTTACCGTTTTGCGTAAGGGCGAATGTATCGGTACGGTAAAGACGAGCGAAACCACCCCTCAGCAGCTTACCGAGATGATGGTCGGCAAGGCAGTAACTCTTGAAATAGAGCGTCCGCAGTGCTGTGACTATAACGCAAAGCCGATGCTTTCCGTGAAAAATCTCACGAAGAAAAACACAGACGGCGTAAACGTGCTTGATAACGTGAACTTTGACGTATACGGCGGTGAGATACTCGGTGTCGCAGGTATAGCAGGAAGCGGTCAGAAGGAGCTTTGCGAGATAATCGCAGGTCTTGACAAAATGACTGACGGCGATATTGAGTTTGACGGCGACAGCATAAAGGGACTCGATCCCAGAGCGATAATCCGCAAGGGCATCAGTATGAGCTTTGTTCCGGAGGACAGACTCGGTATGGGTCTTGTGGCAGGAATGAGCATAACGAACAACGTTATCCTAAAGTCCTATAATCATAATCCCGGCCCGTTCATAGACAGCAAGTTTGCAAAGAAGCTCGCAGAGCAGATAGTACATGATTTTGATATTTACACCCCGTCGGTAAACTACACGGTAAAGAAGCTGTCCGGCGGCAATATACAGAAGGTGCTTCTCGGCAGAGAAATATGGCTCTCGCCCAAGGTGCTTATAACCGCTTATCCCGTAAGAGGTCTTGATATAGGTGCGTCATACAATATATATCATATGTTAAACGAGCAGAAGAAAAAAGGCGTTGCCGTGCTGTTCATAGGCGAGGACCTTGACGTGCTGAAAAGCATTTCCGACAGACTTATGGTAATACACGACGGTGAGATAATCGACATAGTAGACCCCACGACCGTCACTAAGGAAGACATAGGTCTTATGATGGTGGGCGACCATATCAACAAGGGAGAGGAGAAGGCCGTATGAGCATGATACAGATTTCAAAGCGGCAGAAAGGCACATCAAAGCTCGTTGACGTTCTTATAAGAATAGGCGCTATCGTGCTGTCGCTGATATTTATCGGCATTGTTCTTGCCATAATGGGTTATGATCCTTTCAAGGTTTTCGGCAAAATAATACAGACCCCGTTCAAGCGTTTCAAGGACGTTATGAACAAAACGATAATGCTTACCACTCTTTCGCTCGGTATAGCGATAGCGTTCAGAATGAAGTTCTGGAATATCGGCGCTGAGGGTCAGTTCTATATGGGTGCATTCGGTGCGGCATCAATGGCTTTTATGTGTCCCGATCTGCCGCCGATACTCCTTTTACCGCTTATGTGCGTTGCAGGCTTTGTCTGCGGCGGCATATGGGCGCTTATCCCTGCGGTTATCAAAGCAAGATTCGGTGCGAGCGAAACGCTTGTAACGCTGATGATGAACTATATTGCGATAGCCTTTATAAGCTACCTTCAATACGGTCCGTGGAAAGACCCTGCGGCACTCGGTGCGGCAAAGGTGCCTAACTTCTCGGAAAATGCGGTACTGCCCGATGTATTCGGCATTCACGCAGGCTGGATAATAATGCTGGTACTCGTAATTATTATGACGATATTGCTCCGCTACACAAAGCTCGGCTATCAGATAGACGTTATCGGCGAAAGCGAAACCACCGCAAAATATGCCGGTATGAATACGGTTAAAATACTGGTGATTGCAGTTCTTATCTCCGGCGGTCTTTGCGGAATGGCAGGCTTTATGCAGTCGAGCGCCGTTGAGAAGTCGATAACCGATTCGATGTCGGCAGGTCTTGGCTTTACTGCGGTAATCACCGCCTGGCTTGCAAAGCTGAAGCCGCCCGTTATCGTGGTTGCGTCGTTTATGTTCTCGATACTTCTCCAGAGCGGAAGCTCGCTTCAGGTAATGAAGATACCCTCGTCCATTACGGAAATAATGCAGGGTGTCATAATATTCTTCGTTCTTGCGTGCGAGTTCTTTATAAACTATAAAATATCGCTTCGCAAGCATACCGCAGTAAAGGAGGCTGAATAATGGAGATTCTTCATCAGATAGGTCTGTTTTTACAGACCGCCATTCAGACAGGTACTCCGATACTGTTTGCCATTGTCGGCGGTATACTTTGTGAAAAGGTAGGTCATATGAACCTCGGTGTCGAGGGTATGATGCTTATGGGTGCGTCGCTCGGCTTCGCAGTTGCGTGTGCTACGGGAAATCCTCTGCTCGCTATGCTGGCGGCAGGTGCGGCAGGTGCGGCAGGTGCGCTTATATATGCCTTTATAACCGTCACGCTCAGAGGAAATCAGGTTGTTACCGGTCTTGTGCTGACCATATTCGGCACGGGCGTTTCCGGTCTTATAGGCGGCTGGGTATCAAGCGAACAGATACCCCAGTCGGTAAGCTCGGCATTCCGCCCTGTAGAAATACCGCTTTTAAGCAAGATACCCGTTCTCGGCGAGGCTGTTTTCTCGCAGGATATATATGTATGGCTCGGACTTGTCATAGCCGTGCTTGCGTATTTCTACCTCAACAAGACAAAGCTCGGACTTTATGTAAGGGCGATTGGCGAAAATCCCGGTGCGGCGGACGCTTCGGGTATAAATGTTACGCTCCATAAGTATATAAATATTCTGCTTGGCGGTTTCCTTTGCGGACTCGGCGGCGCTTATCTGTCAACCGCATTCCTGACAACCTGGCAGGATAACGTTACGGCAGGCGCAGGCTGGATAGCCGTTGCTCTCATCATATTCAGTACATGGAATCCCCTCAAGGCGATATTCGCCGCCTACCTTTTCGGTATGCTGAGAGGTTTAAACTACAAGATGCAGGGCTGGGAGATACAGATACCCTCGCAGTTTTTAACAATGCTCCCTTACATCGCCACCATTATAGTGCTGATTTTCATAGCAATGAGAAAGAAGAAAGAGAATCAGCCGCCTAAGGCGCTCGGTGAAGCGTACTTCAGGGAAGAAAGATGATATCAAGGACGGGTTTTCCCCGTCCTTGTTTTGCGGTTGAACTTTCAACCGCATTTTTTTATTCTCCGACAGACAAAACACATCTGTCAGTTGTATTACATTCAAAGAGAAAAAACTCAGGGGGAACGATTTATGACGTCAGATTATTCTTCCGAGAGCATAAGAGAGCTTTATGAACGCAATTTCGACACTCTCTACAGGGTGTGCTATATGTATATGAAAAATATACAGGATACAGAAGACGCTGTACATAACGCTTTTCTGAAAGCAATCGAAACAAGAAAACAGTTTGAAAGCGAAAACCACGAAAAAGCATGGCTTATCCGTGTTGCTTCAAATATCTGTAAGAATATGCTCAAGGCGGCGTGTAGAAAAAACGAGCCTCTCAACGACAATATTCCCGACAGCAATATAAGCAATGAAGCAAAAGAGCTTCTCAGCGAGCTTTCAAAACTGCCCGACAAGCTGAAAATACCTGTGTATCTGTTCTATTATGACGGATACTCAAGCGAAGAAATAGGACAGATGTTGCATATTAGCTCTTCTGCGGTCCGCACAAGATTGCAGAAAGCGAGGGAACAGCTGAGAAATGTCCTCGGTGACGAAAGGAGCGTTGAATAAAATGACAATTAAACAGGCATTCGATGAAGTAAACGCTACAGACGAGCAGAAGAAAAACGGCCTTGACAGGCTGTTGCAAAGCGACAAGAAACGCAGCTTCATACCGCAGATAAAACGCTATGTTGCGGCGGCCGCAGTAGTAGTCGCAGCAGGCACGGCAGGTGTCGGAATACATTTTGCGGTAATAAATAATCAGGGCGGACCTATAAACGTATCAATAGGCGACAACAGCGCCGCCGACAGTGTTATTACGCCTTCGGAAAACACAAAGGTACATTCCGAAAAGAGCGGAATGACTTTCATTGACGACAAGGCATTCTGGGCACAGCTTGGCAGAATAACATATTTCCCGGTAGACATAACAACGGCTGTTAATACAGAAATCTATGCAGCAGATGATTTTGACAGCATTTTCTGCACGGATAAGCAGGTTCAGAGCGAAATACTTGATCTGTTTGATAATGCAATTGACATTACGAATAAATATATTATTTTTCCCAATATTAACGAGGCAGTCGGCATATCATCGGATATGAGTGCGCAGGAAATTGAAAAGTTCAAAAACAACAGTGCCAACTACTTTACAGGCAGAGCTTCTTATAATGACGCGCGCTTTTATTATGCCGACAAAGCGTATTTCGGGTTTGACACCACAGAGGAATTTATCAACGCTGTATCACAGGTATACACAGGGGGTAACTCGGACAAATTTGAAGAATATTTTTTTGAGTACTGTCCCGATTATATCCAGCCGGCGGATAAAAATAACACAAAATCAAAGTTCGGAATAAATATAGACAAAGAGTTTCCTATACCGGAGCTGTACTCGGCGCATACGCAGTATTGCACGGCATTTTATACCGATGAAAGCCATAATTCTCTGATCCTGTTATCGCTTACCGCAAAAGACGGCGCAAACAACAGCAAAACGTTTGAGCTTGAATATATATCCATGAAGTATGTTGACGGAAAACTCCGTATAGTCGTTTCGCCTTATGACTATATATTTTTGAATTCTGTTTGCTACAATAATTATATGTTCAATTTCGGAATTGAAAACAAAGCGGGAACAGACGCAAAAACCATTGATATAACCTCTGTGGCGGGTGACAGCGACAACTTATCTCAGCCCGAAGAAACCAAAGCAGGAACAACAGTTTCCGCAACTTCCACCGCACCTCAGACCACCGCAATAACAACCACCGCAACCACAACGACTACCGCAACCACGACAACCACCGTAACCACGACAACTACAGCAACATCAAAAGCACCGACAACATCGGCAACTGTAAAGCCTGCCCCCGCACCGTCGGACACGGCAAAAAATGTTACTCTCAGAATGAAAGGCAGTGCCGCCTATCTCGATAAGGGTATGCTGCTTTATTATAAGGTCGACAAGGCATTCCTTACAAACAACGAAGTTATAAAAATAGAAGAACTCAAAATTTCGGAAGTGCCGTATATCAATACAAACGGCAGTGATTACACCTTCAAGAGCCTTGATTACGGCACATACGTTATAGGCGGTCCTATGATGAAGCCTACCGGCGACAACGGCTTTACGGTATTCACCGTAACCGAAAAGAGCAGTAACAGCGTTATAAATGTAGACCTGACTAACGGCACGCTCTCTGCCGGAAAATTTGAGGTCGTAGGCGAAACAAGCGATTTCACCCTGTCTGACCTTGCGGATATGTATTATGAAAGCATGGAAGTCAACGGTAAGAAATATGAGCTTTGCGACACAGATATCACAGACGGATGGTTTACAGGAGCTGTGATAAAGGATTACGGCAAGGGCGAGGACGGTTGCGTCAGAAAAATCTATGCAAACGGAAACGGCAACACCCTGCATTTCAGAATAAATAACAAGGATTATTACAACATATCCGATGTTATTTACCGTGAAGTGTCGTTCAGCAATGGCGATAAAACCATAAAATGCACAAAACCGTATGTCGGCTACGATGAATTTAAAAAGGTGACCGGCGAATATGCCGAGGATTCCGTAATAACGGTCACTCAGCCTGTGACAAGGGATAATTACGACAAATTCGGTTATATTTCAATAGACCCGCATAAAGAAAGCTGCTTTATTACCGACAATAACAACAAGCCGCTGAAAAATAAGACCTTATCCATTACATATCTTGATGAGCTTGATATTGCCGATATAAAGAGCGGAAAGGCGGCATCAAAAACAAACAAATACGACAGAATGTTTGATATTATCAGTACGACCGGAAACGGAGCGGTATATACGTCTATGATACAGAAGGAAACCGGCACGACAAATATATATTACGGTTATGTCGGAGCATACGTCTGGAATGATGACACAGATGTAGATCCCAATGACGATAACAACACAATTCTGCTGTACCGGGTATCATCGGATGGCTTCAAGTATATCGGCACTTGCAAATACGGATTGATTAAATAAGATTACTCCGATAAGTATCATAATATCCCAGCGATAAGCAAAAAGCCGTTCGCAGAGCTGAAAAACGGCTCTGTGAACGGCTTTATTCATACCTGCTACGATAATCGTTTTCATAAGCATTCCGGTATTTTTGCGGTGTGCGGATTAACCGGCGTTCTGACAGCCGTAATTCCTCCCGCCGTGTTTTTTGCAATCGACAAATAAAAAATTACATCAAACTACTTGACAACCGCATTTAAATATGATATAATAATCACGCTGTTCTAAAGACAGCAGGTCGGTTTACCGCTAACGAGTTCACGCTCACCTGCCGAGGAATGGGAAGAATACTGAATTTTCTGCCCTTTTCTGTCTTACAGAGGAGGGCATTTTTATTAAATGTTTTTCCTTTTTACGAACAGTAAATCACGAAAGGAGAAAACAATATGCCTAGTGAGAAAGTTTTACAGGTAAAGCAGAATTACGTTGCTGAACTCGCTGAAAAGCTCAAGAAGTCCGCTTGCGGTGTGCTCGTTGATTACAGCGGTATCACAGTTGCCGATGACACAGTTCTGAGAAAGGAACTTCGTGAGGCAGGTATCGACTACTTCGTAGTTAAGAACACTCTTTTAAAGCGTGCAGCTGAGATGGCAGGCGTTGAGGGTATTGAGGATGTTCTCGAAGGAACAACAGCTCTCGCACTCGCAGAGGAAGACATCGTAACTGCTCCTAAGATCCTGTACAAGCAGGAAGAAGCAAGCAACGGATCATTCTCAATCAAGAAGGGATTCGTTGACGGTAAGGGCATCAGCAAGGACGAAGTTGTTGCATACGCAAAGCTTCCTACAAAGGAAACACTGCTTGCACAGCTGGTATTTATGCTTCAGTCCCCTATCCAGAAGCTCGCTATCGCAGTAAGCGAAATCGAGAAGAAGCAGTCCGAATCAGCAGAATAATTTCTGTACGGACAAAATCGGCGGCATAAACCTGCCGTAACACAAACAATGAAAACATATTAACGGAGGATAATTAAAATGGCTTCAGAGAAAATTTTAGCTATGATTGAAGAAGTAAAGGGCTTATCAGTATTAGAGCTCAACGAGCTCGTTAAGGCTCTCGAAGAAGAATTTGGTGTATCTGCAGCAGCAGTTTCAGTAGCAGGCCCCGCAGCAGGCGGCGCAGCAGCAGCTGAAGAAAAGACAGAATTTGACGTAGTTCTCGCATCATTCGGTGATGCTAAGATGGCTGTTATCAAGGCAGTTAAGGACGTTTGCGGTCTTGGTCTTAAGGAAGCTAAGGAGCTCGTTGAAGCTGCTCCTAAGGCTATCAAGGAAGGCGCTTCTAAGGCTGAAGCTGAGGAAATCAAGGCTAAGCTCGAAGAGGCTGGCGCTAAGATCGAACTCAAGTAAGTTCTGCGCTGAATACGCTTTTTCAAAGGACGGGTTCTTGATATGCACCCCAAAAGTTAGACACATTTGGAGGTGCATATTTTTATGGGCAA
>ERZ780157.1668-NODE-1668-length-23466-cov-3.427192_pt1 | contig 23466 bp, 20 predicted proteins | sample MGYA00511169_ERZ780157 | MGnify/ENA primary metagenome ERZ780157 (study PRJEB29588, sample SAMEA1965149) | human gut metagenome | biome: human gut; feature: human-associated habitat; material: faeces | place: Denmark | collected 2008/2010 ... | reverse complement strand
AAATACATCTTTGTATTGTAGTAAATTTTTCTCTGCTAAATCTTTTGCTCCCAAACAGTATCCTCCTTAATTACCTAAATTCTTTTATTTCTATCACTACAAGGAGAACATCTGCGTCCCACCCTTGTTTGTATATATATTAGCACAATCAAAGTGCAAAGTCAATATATTTACTTACAATTGTCAGGCGACTTACGCCCCTCAAAAAGAACATTAAATCGTACCAAACATGCCAAATTCCGGCATATAAAAAGAGCGTAAAACGACACCACCAATAAGAGGGACGTTCTACGCTCAAAGTTTTTTCAAAACCCGTCTTATATTACTTCCTTATCTTGACTTTTTTCACCGTGCTCCACTTACCATACACCTTTTTCTTGCCATTCATCTTATAGGCACGGACACGAATGTAATACGTTTTCTTCTTTTTCAGTTTCTTAATGGTGTACTTGGTTTTCTTGGTCTGTATGCTCTTTTTCTTTTTGAACTTTTTATTCAAAGCATACTGGAGCTGGTAACCTTTAGCGCCAGTAACTATCCCCAAGAATAACTTTAAGCGTCCTTTTTTACTTAATACTTTTTTTATTTCCGCTTGTGTCATCCCTGTTTTTCGATAGTTTTGTTCCTTTGTCGTATTTAATTTACTTTCTGTAACTGTTGTGATAAACCTACAACACCTTTGTTCCTTATCTCTTCTTTACCTTAACTTTTTTAACTGAACTCCACTTTCCATACACTTTCTTTCCATCTGCAATTTTATAAGCTCGAATCCGAATAAAATATGTCTTTTTCTTTTTCAGCTTCTTTAATGTAACAAAGGTTGATTTAACCGTTTTTTTCTTGGCCTTTTTAAACTTTTTATTTGTTGCATACTGAATCTGATACCCCAAACTGTTTGGCACCTTTTTCCAAGTAACTTTTACTTTGCACTTCTTTTGATTCTTTGCAACGACACCTTTAATCTTTGTCAAAGAAGCCATTTGACCGCTATTCTTCCCATCATTGACCGTTTGTGACGATTGCGGAATATTCCCTTTTGTCGGCACTTGCGGCGTCATAGATGGCTTCGGCGTATTCGCCGGTTGATTGTCTGGATTCGGTTTCACACTTGGCTGAGAACCAGGAGATGGGATTATCTGTGAACCATCACTCTCTCCTTTTGACACCACCGTACATGTATCCTTTACACTCCCACATGAAACAGTAATTGTCGTTGTTCCTTTTCCTACGGCTGTCACTTTTCCTGTTTGATCTACGGAAGCAACCCCTTCATCATCCGATTTCCATATTATTGCTCCATCTGCATCAGAAGGATAATAACTTGCATTTAACTGGTAACTGTCACCAATAGAATTTAATTCTATGGATGTTTTGTTTAAATAAATGCTTTTTATCGGAATGTTGACAGTTACCTTACATGTCGCCGTTTTTTCACCTGCCTTTGCCGTGATAACAGCCTCGCCCGCCGATATGGCTTCAATATTCCCTGTTTTGTCCACTTTTGCAATCTTCTCATCCGAAGACGACCAAATAACTTCATCCGTAGAATCCATTGGGTTTAATCCAGCAGTTAATTGATATTTCTCATTTCGCCCTAATGTCAATTCTGTTTCAGTCAGCGTGATTTTCTCCGTTGCAATCTGCTGTGCAACAAAAGCAATATCATTTTCTTTTGCATACTGCTCCGCATAACTTCCTGCCACACCATAAATTGTCATTTTATCTGGATAGGAAAATGCACTGTCAGATATCGAAGTTGTTGCTTTTGGAATTGTAATCTTTTTTAATTTCGTACAATTCTTAAATGCATTGTCTTCTATGGTCTCCACCTGATATGGGAGACTAATGGATTCCAGAGAGGAACAACCTCTAAATGCCTCATTCGGAATTTTTTTAATTCCTGTACTAAGCACAATTTGATTCAAACTTTCACAATCATAAAAAGCACCTTTTCCTAAACTAACCACATTATTCTGCATATTTACATTTATAAGCGAGTCACAATTATAAAAAACTTCCACACCAATTTTCTGCACAGTCTTTGGTAGTATAATTTCTTGTAACTCATAACAATTTCCAAAAGCGCCATCACAAATAAATGTAAGTCCTTCTAAAAATTCAATTTGCTTTAAATTCTTACAACTGCAAAACACATTACTGCTTAGTGAATTTAGTTTATTATTTAATCTAACATCCTCCAATAAATCACAGTGGTAAAACGCTTTTTCTCCCACACTTTCAACATTCTCTGGCAACACTATTTTTGATAGATTGTCGCAATTTTCAAATGCATTATTTCCAATCTTTTTTAATTGTGAATTTTCTTCAAATTTGATTTTTTGTAAATTTGTACATCCGCAAAAAGCTTCTTCGGCAATTTCCGTTATAGTTTTTGGAATTGTAATCACTTCCAGTGCACTACAATTTTTAAATATTTTCCAATCTAACTCTTTTCTATTGCTATTTATCGTTATCTCTTTCAAACTTGAACAATATTCAAAAGGACCTGTTGTTGTTCCTTCTGTCCCCCACCAATCGGATTCCATTTTTACTTTCTCTGGAATATTAATTGCCTTCAATGAAGAACAATATGCAAAAGTCCCATAGCCAATTGTTTCAATTTCAGCAGGCAATGCTATCTCTTCAAGAGATTTATCTCCCCAAAATGCATAATTATCAATTTTTTTTAGACTTGTTGGTAAATTAATATCCATTAATTTGTCACATCCTCTAAAGGAGTTTCCTTGAATTGTTGCCAATCTTTTTGGTAATTGAACACTCACAAGATTAGTACAATTTTGAAAGGAACTTTCATTAATAATTTTAACATTCGACGGAATAACCACTTTTCTTATGCCAGTACAGCCACTAAACAATTTTTCTGGAATTTCTGTTGTGTTTTCACTAAATTCTACTTCTGTCAAAAGAGAATCTCCGACAAACGGACCTTCATCTCTCGCATCTTGTCCCCACCAATTAGCACCAATTTCAACATCCTCTGGCAATACAACCGTTTTTAAATTACCACAATAGCCAAATGCTTCCCATCCAATCTTTTCAATCTTATCTGGAAAATCAATTTTGGTAAGTGCATTACAATTTCTAAATGCATAATTATCTATCTTGTTTATACGGGCTGGAAATGTTACTTTCTTTAAATTAGTGCATTCCCTAAACGCTGATGCATTTACAACATTTATTGTCTCAGGCAACTGCAATTCCTCCACCCCCGTACAGCCCCAAAACAATCTTTCAGGTATCTCTGTAATGTCTTGTTCAAATGAAATATTTTTTAAACTACTTGTTTCCCAAAATGGACCATTGTCACGTGCATTTTGCCCCCACCAATTAGCACCAATTTTTTCTAATGTCTTTGGTATAAAAATGCTTTCTAAACTTTCACAATAAGTAAACACCTCCCACCCTAAACTTTCTAATTTTGTTGACATTTTCACCAAATTTAAATTACTGCAATTTCTAAATGCGTAATTATAAATATGCTTAATATTATCTGGCAACTCTATTTCTTTCAATACACTACATTCTCTAAATAAGCTCGATTCTATCACCGTATATTTCACATTATTCGGTAAGTGCGCATACCCCAAACTGGTACAGCCTTCAAATGCACTCTGCCCAATCGATTCCACACTATCCGGTATACTCACAGACAGTAAACTCGTACAGCCTTCAAACGCACTTTCTCCAATGCTAGTTACACTATCAGGAATCAGCACATGTATCATCGTTTTATTATTCAAAAATGCCTCATCGCCAATCGCTGTTACCGTATCCGGAATTTCTACAAATGGCTGCCATCCCGTGTATTTTACTAAAACACCATCTTTTATGATAAAATTTGCACTATCATCATAAAAGACATCATCGCCATCTCCGTAAATTGACGCATAATTATCAGCACGATAAATTGTAATTCCTCCATTGGAAGAACCATATCCGTATGTTCCTTTTGCTAATTCCGAATAAGAACGTTCCCATTCATTGATACCACATCCTCCTGGAGCACAACCATTCACTGCGGCATTACAATCATATACTGTGATTCCTTTTGAAGTCAGTCCAGTAAAAATCATGGTATGCTGACCAGAAGAAGCTGTTGTACTGGCCTGAATTACATCACCAATTTTAGCCTGCGCAAATAATTGCTGCACTTGTGCCGCTGTAAAGTTTCCTGTCAGTTGTCCTACCTTATTTACACCATTTTCGTCTCTATATTGATAACGAGCATTAGAATAATATCTAGCCGGCATTTCTTTTCCATAAAGGAAAAAGAATACCATACGTGCAAACCCAAAACACTGGGTTGCTCCACCCCAATCTCCTTTCCATGTTGCTCCTTGATTTGGCGGATATTTCTGCTTTATTGCTGCTAACCGCGCCTTGATGCTCTCTGTGCTGTCATAATTTCCATCAATCGTTGTTCCATTTGGTGTCTTACGTGTAACTGTATTGCCGGAAATCTTCAACAGACCAGCAGATACATCTGCTGATGCCTCCGAACGGCAGCGGTCCATATAAGTAGCATAAGTAAAACCGGAAAGTGAACCTGCCCAGCTTTTTAATGCCTGTTTTATTGATTTATCTGAACCATTTACACAACCTGCCACTTTGTCCATAGTTGTTTTCATTGTTGTAATATAAAAACCATATACAACTTTATATTGCTCTATTTTTTCTGCTGATGCTTTCCCGTTTTTAAATTCTTTACGCAGCTTATTAACTTTATTTCTTGCCAAATATGTATATGCCTGACACATTCCAGCTTGTATGATCTGATCTGCTGTTGGACAAAAGGATTTATATATTTTTCCTAATATATTTGCACAAACATTTTTCACAAACACAACCGGTGATGAACCATATTTTGCCACGGCACTTACCATTTTTTTTATGACTTCATCCTGTAGATAATTTTTCTTAGCAAATGTCAGGAAATCTGATGTCCGATCTGACATAATTGACCGGATTGCACTGGCAAACTCTGAATCCATGGAACTAAAAGCATCATCCAATTTGTTCAATACTGCCAAATCCAAGTCCTGCATTTCAATATATGCCGTAATTATTTTCAATGCTTTCTGTGCATTGCCGGCATAACCCAATATTTTTGAAAATGTATCTGCATCTGTATACATATCCACAAGTTTGTCAACTTGATTATCTGACAGGTTTAGGGATGAGTTTTTCAATGACACTTTATAATTGTACAAATCCGTTGCATTTGCCACATTATAAGCATCGGAAATGGTACTATATGCATTTCCGATTTGCGATGCTGTATTTGTAGCAGAAGTATCACTGGACAGATACGCCTGAATTAATTGATAAACCACTTCCTTATTCAATTTGTCTTTGGTGCTCTGTCCAATTCTCGCCTTGCTTGCCAATTCCGATATGATGATGTCCGCACCATTTTGTAACGAATATAAAATGGAGGCACCTAAACCTTCTGCATCATTGATCGTTGACATCCCTTTTTCAATGCGTTCTTCGCATCTAGCCATATAGTTATCATAGGCCTTGTTATCGAGATATTCCGGACATCTATAATATATGTCCTCTTCACTAACAGAATATGCTGCTTTTACTTTTTCTGCCGGAACAAATTCAGCCAGTTGCAAACAACACATAATTGCTGCCATCAATATGGCTAAGATTCTTTTTTTCATAACAATCCCCTCCAATTTTTGTTAATTCATGCCTACATCATAGCACATATTGTTCTATGGTTCAATAGTCCATTTTGTTCTAGCATTATCATATACACTACGTTCAATTTATAATATTATTGAATTTTGCTCGGATTTCATCCGTTTAAAATCACCCTTAATCCTAGGAGGTTTTTTACATGAAAATGCAGCGTATTCGTGATCTGCGAGAAGACAACGATTTAAAACAAACAGACATTGCAGACTACTTACACATTAGCCAGCGTACGTACTCACATTATGAGACAGACAGCCGGAGCATGCCGATTGAAGTGCTAAGGCGACTTGCTGTCTATTACAATACAAGCATGGATTACCTTGCGGAACTTACCGATGAGAAAAAGCCCTACACAAGAAGCAAAGAAACACTTCCAAAATAAAAACACACTGCTTCCCATTGCAATGTGTTTTTATTTTTATGCCTCTGACCGTATCTATTTACAGCGCACTCACATCCACCAAATACGCCCTCTTTTTATTTGTTATCAAAATTTTCTTCTGCGTTTTCACCAGATGAATTTCCATATCATTTCTTAATTTCCTCGGAATATTCATCTTCTTCCACGTATGATTTGTGAGTTGAATGAGATAAACCGCCTGTTTTTTCTCCTCCAGATTTCCAAATAATACATAATCACCACTTACATCAATTACATCGCCACTATCCTTAACATCCGGAATGGTAAATGACTGATTTCCGGTAATTTCATAAAATTCCAGTGATTTCTTTTTGTGGTGGTAACGGTAAGACCATTTCATATTAACAAGGCCGACACCTGAATATTTCTTCTCAATTCTCATGGTCTGTAAATTTACTACGCATGTAGAATCCTCTTCTGTACTGTTTTTAAAAATTGACTCACCGTAGGTTAAAATTCGGTTTTCATCCAAAAACTCAATTTCTGTTGTTCTGGCATATCCATTCACGAGTTTCTGACTTATTTTTTTCTCCGTCTGCGAAGCAATATCAAAGACTGACCAGTAGCCGTCTCCCCTGTGATTGCACAAAATTTTACTACCTTCCGGTGACATAACAAAATTGCATATCATGTTACCGCCGGATATTTTTTTCACCGTTTTCTCTGCCAGATTGATTTCCACCAAATAACCTTTTGTCGCATTTTTTTCTTCTCTTACACCGTAAATTATGCCGTTTTTATAATAAGAGAAAATCTCGGTAATTCCTCCCGTGTAATTAAAGGCATAAATTTCGTTGCCGCTTGCCACATATTGAAAACCGCATTTTTCCCCGTCAAGTACACTTTCAAAAGCAACCGGTGTCATTTTCTTTAATCCATTGGAAACTACTGTGTACACATGGTCTACTTTTTCCTCATCTCCCTCAAAATGATATTCACTGATAAAACTTTCTTTCTCTCCGACCACCATCATGTTTTCCTGTAATTGTATCGTGCCATCTTTTTCCGCCTTAACGTCTGCCACCTGTTTCGTTGGTTCTGGATTTAACTCCACCTCGGTGACATTTTCCTTGCCAAATATATTTTCCAAAAGCGATTGAAACACATTGGATTTCGTTGCCGCCACAGTTACAAAAGTTCCGCACAAAAGGAAAATCACTACCGCCGCAGCCGCTGTCCGAAGTTTTTTCATTGAATTTCTCCTATGGGAAATACCCTGTATCTTTTCCGGATTCAGTGCCTCTTCCACCCAGTCTTCCGGGGCTTTAATCTTATCTATTTTTTTAATATCCATCATTATGCCTCCTGTTTAATCCCTGTTAATTTTTCATGATAGCAGCGAGTTTTTCTCTGCCTCTGCGAAGTCTTGATTTCACCGTATTCACACTTGTATGCAGCATTTTTGCAATTTCACCCGTGCCATATTCTTCATAATAATAAAGCACAATTACTTCACGGTACCGAAAAGATAATTTTCGCAGAGCCACAACAAGCTGCTCTGTTTCTTCATCTTCTATTTGCAAAGAGCCAGCCTTTTGGTTCTCCTGTGGCACATATCCAATATCCACATTTCGATTCCAGAACTGCCTGTGGTAATCTCTGCATTCATTTCGCGCAACTGTGTAAAGCCACGCTTTTATGTGTTCTTCCTCTCGAAAGGTTTGTTCTGTCTGATAGAGTTTCAGAAACGTATTTTGAAAGCAGTCCTTTGCTGCCTCCTCATTCTGCGTCCAGACAACACATAGTCTCGTTATGTCATCTGCATACTGCCGCACGACGTCCTCATACTCTATCCCGGCATATTTATTTATCATTGCCTGATACTCCTTTACTACAATATCTTTTTTTCATGTATAGTAGAAAATAATTACTTTCTATATAATACACGATTTGGATGGGAAAATGGGTGCAGGATTTTAATAAGAGAAAACCTCACCCCATAATATCAAACAAAAATGAAGTTCAATTCGTGAGAGACTATAATGCGAAACATTATCTTGTCTCGATACGAATGAACTTCATTTTTTTATTCCCACACTATTCTTCTCACTCTTGCATGCCGGCATGGGTCATGCAGAGGGTCATTTTCCGAATATCCGCATCTTCCCTCAAAACATTCCAGACTTCTGGCATGATATACGAAAATATCATTTCCATCCTTATCTTTTGTAAATGAATTGTGTCCGGGTCCAAATTCCTCATGTAAATCTTCGGATGTAAGCACCGGTGTATTCTGCTTAGTCCATGAATCCCGCTTTAGCAAATCACTTCCCTCTTTGGCAGAAATTACTCCTACACAATACTCCGGACCAGTACCGGACGCTGAAAAGAAAACCATTATTCTGCCATCATGTTTGACAACCGCAGGTCCCTCATTTACGGCATAGCGGACTTTTTCCCAATCATACTCCGGCTCCGTTAAAAGCATCGGCAGTGAAATTAGTTTCCATGGCTCCTCGCGATTAACCTCTCCCAAATACAGGCAGGAAATTTTCTCCGGACTATGCTGCGCCCAAATCACATAAGAGCGTTCACCATCTTCAAAATATGTCATATCCAAGGAAAATCCGGTGAAAGAAAAATCATCCTCTTCCCTCTTTTGGAATTTTCCCTTTTCACTCCAAGTTCCGGTATATGGATCATTGCTGTCGCAGACAAGAACGTGGCAGTCAAATGCCCAGTTATTTTCCTTGTCCTCACTTCCGGCATAAAACACATACCAGCGTCCTGCGATATAATGCAGTTCCGGCGCCCAGATAAAACGATGTGTTAATGTTGTATCTGCCACTTTCCAGATGGTAATTTCTTCTGCTGATGCAAGTTCTGAAATATCTTTTGCCCGCCGCAAAATCACACGGTCATATCCATCCTTGTCGTCTGCACTTTTCATTGGATAAGAAGCGGTGAAATAATAATATCCATCGGGTCCTAATGTAATGTATGGATCGGCACGCTCCTCAATAAACGGATTTTGATAACACTCTTTAAATTGCATTTCTCGGTCCCCCTTATCATTTTTAGTAACTTAAGCGTACAACAATCCCCCCGTTATCGCCATGTCATTTCGTGACCTTGTTTTGGAAAAATGTTACCAATTTTCTTTGACACAAGAAGGAGTAACATGGTAAAATCAAGCAAAAGGGGGACTATTCATGGCTGCAAAAACATTTGACGAAGTATATCTGGTAAATTATTCATCCTACGATGATGTCAATCTGTATGAGGTCGGATGTCAAAAATGTGACCCATCTTACGGATATGGTCCAATTATCCGCAAATTATATATTCTGCATTATGTCGTAAGCGGTGAAGGAATTTTGCGCATTAACAATCACGAATTTGCAATTAAAGAACACGATATCTTCGTTATACCGGCTCATACTGCATCTTACTATGAAGCAGACGAAAACCATCCATGGAACTACATCTGGATTCAATTTGACGGATTTAAAATCAAAGAAATGCTGAATAATTGTGGATTATCGGACAAATCTCCCATTCTCTCTCTGCATCAGGAAGCCAAAAAAGCGGAAGACTGTATAAGACACATCTTAACAAATTACGGAGATGAGTACGCTTGCATCGGAAAAGTATACGAATTATTTCAGCACATGATTCATGCAGCGAACCTCAAAAATAAGCCACAAAAAAAGCGAACTGACTCTTTAACTTACATTCAAACAACCATTCAATTTATCCGGCAAAAGTATTCTGACCCGATTCGTATTCAGGATATCGCCGATTACTGTGGACTAAACCGTTCGTATCTTACGCGGTTATTTAAGCATGCCACCGGTTATACCCCGCAGGAATATTTAGCGCAGTATCGCATAAATCAGGCCAAACAGTTGTTAGAAGAAAATGAACTTTCCATTCAACACATCGCTTACTGCGTTGGCTACAATGACTCATTTACTTTTTCCAAATTATTCAAACGACAGACCGGATTTTCTCCTTCAGATTACCGGTCTTTTACCAATAAAAAAACTCCGATTACGGAACACACACTGCATACCGTAATCGGAGACAAAATCGAGTAATTCTTATCGACGGAACAATCCTTTTTTCTCATAAGGCTCACTTGTATGGGAAACTAATTCATAACCAATTTCTTTAATTTCCTTTTCCAGCATAGGAATATCTAACGATTCCTCGCTGATTACAACAGTTTCTCCTTTTTTTGCAGAGGAAGAAACTTTCTTCACCTTACAATGGTTGCGAATCAAATCATTCATATGCGATTCGCACATGCCACACATCATACCGTCAATTTTTAACACAGTTCTTACCATTGGAATCATCTCCTTTAACACATTTTCATGTCTATTATAGCAAGAGATTCACCCTTTGTAAAAGATTATTTGTTTGTTGATAAAAATGGTTGCAGAACACCTGCCATCTGGTTAATCGGCATCGACTGCAGATAAATCTTACCGGGACCGGTCACTACGGTGTTAAAGAATCCTTCTCCACCAAGCACCTTATTTTTCAGTCCCTTAACGGTTGTAATATCCATCGTACAGCTTGCATCCATCGCAGCTAAGTAGCCGGTATCAATAATCATCTGCTGCCCTGCTGCCAGCTCATATTCCTTTACATAGCCATCAATTTCTACAAAAGCCGTACCGTTGCCGGAAAGTCTCTGCATAATAAAACCTTCGCCACCAAACAGACCGCCACCTAATTTTTTCTGGAACGCAACCGATAATGTCACTCCATCCGTAGAAGCAAGAAATGCGCTCTTCTGTGCAATTATCTCATTTCCATTTCCAATTTCAAATGCCAAAATCGAACCCGGAAAACTGGAAGCATAAGCAATCTGTCCGGCTCCGCCTTCTGCTGTATAACGGTTCTGGAACATATTTTCCCCGCTGAACATACGACCAATCATTTTTCCCATTCCGCCGCCGGATGTCTCCATCTTCATGTTTGGCGTCATCCAAGACATAGCTCCTTTTTCCGTAATCATGGACTCGCCTGCCTCCAAATCACAAATAACTACCGGCAACGGTGCTCCTTCAATTGAATATTTCATATGTATAAATCTCCTTTCGCAATTTCATAAATTGGATTTATTCTATCATATTCAAACTGCACTTTCCATAATCACTGTCAAAGCGGTTATAAAACTGTCGTAATTGCTATTATTTTGTCGCAGCCTCTAAGAAAGAATAAAAAGCTGGTTTTGGATCTTCTAAACTTTCTCCAAATAACAGACATGAAGTAGGTTTTCTCCATGAAATCGCATCATAGAGTCCCCATACCGTAACACCTGTGATTCCGCGGGCATTTACGGATTTATCACGATTTTCCTGTTTGGAAATAAGCAGTTTCATAATATCGGAATAATGATTTGCCAGATCCTCTTCTGTCTGTCCATCTTCGATTCCGATATCCAATTCTGTAACCTGAACCTGAAGTCCGGTTGCCAAAAACTTATCCACTGCTGTTCCATATTTTTCAAGAGACGGATAATTCACAGTAATATGGCTCTGCATACCGATTCCACCGCAAATTTTTGCTTCTTCTCCTTCATTAATGTAATTGATGAGTTCTACAATTTCATCCGCAACATCATATTCATTGTAATCATTATAGAACAACGTAATATCTTTCTGCAGACCGTACTGTTTCAACTCATCATAAGCTACTTCGTAAGCCTTTTTCACATAGGTTGGTTTCAAGCCCATGTCACCATAAACATCCATCCAGGAAGTAGCTGCCGGATCATTTGTGCGGTGTGTATACTCATTCGTAATGTCCCAGCAATAAACAAGGGAGCCTGCCTTACCGGTCAAACTCTTTTCCTTATCCATGACATGTTTCATTACAGAACGGATATAAAATTCAAGTCGTTTGTCCATCACTTCTTTCGAGACATTAGCGCCACTGCTGCTATATCCTTCCTTGAAGAAACGCGTTGATGTCTGCTGATGCCACTGCATCACATGTCCACGCATCTGAAGTCCATACTGATTGGCAATCTCAAGAATTTTGTCCACACTGTCAAAATTCAACTTGCCAACCGTCGATTCGGTGTAACCATCCGGAATCACATAACCAAGTTTTTTCGCTTCGCTCACAGAAATCGTACCACTCCAGTCAGACAAAATCTGTGCAGGTTTTAACTCATTTTCCAATGTGTAACTGTTAAAATGATGTTTCACAAACTTCATCGTATCATCATTCTGCATCTGATAACCATTATTCCATGAAGTATTGTAACTTACTACATTACCCATGCGTTCAAAAATTCCACTGTAAGTATCCTTGATACTCGTAAGTCCTTCCGGATTAAATGGTTCTTTTCCCGCTGTTGTCTGTGTAATGGTAAGATCATCCACAAGAAAATCAAAATTATCGGATGGTCCCTCGACATAAAATGTTAATTTAGAAAATGACTCCGGAACCTCATAAGTACCCTCAATTTTAGTCCAAACACCGGATTTCAATGTTGTTTCTTCCTTGATTGCCGGATAACTATCCTGACCGGAAACCGTAAGGTTCGCTGATAACTTAATAGTTTGATCTGAACTGGTTGTCTGTTTAACCCATACCGAAATCGAATACGTTGCACCCTTCACAATCGAATCCGTTACATTCAATTCAGCTCCGTTCCATGTGCTCGTACGTCCGGTTACAGAAAGACAATTTCCACTTCTTCCGCCGGAATCCACTGCTACTTTTGCTGCTCCACGTCCGGTAAATCCATCCGTTCCGTCTTCAAAACCGGTAGACAAATACGTTTTTTCTGCAAATTCACCTGCCGGTGTTGCTGTTGGTGTTGCTGTTGGCTTTGCCGTTGGTGTTGCTGTTGGCTTTGCCGTCGGTGTTACCGTCGGGGTCGCCGTTGGCTTTGCCGTTGGTGTTGCTGTCGGTTTTACCGTCGGTACATTTTCCGGCTCCTGCGTTGCATCCTGTCCATTCTTCGGGGTTTCTGTTGGAACAGAAGACGCTGTAACTACCGCAGTAGAACTCGGATTTTTCGTTATTTTTGCAGCATCATTTGTTGCCTCTGGTGTACGGACAAGTGCAGCCTTTTTGACTTTAACTTTACACCTGTAACTCTTCCACTTGCCATTTTTCACCTTGCAGGTAAGGGTCGTTGTTCCCTTTTTCTTTGCGGTCAGTTTTACAGCATACTTACCGCTCTTTTTGTAACTTGCAATGCTTTTTTTCTTAATACTCCATTTGATACGCTTTCCTTTTGCGTTTTTGATACGAATTGTCTTCTTCTGTCCCACTGTCATCGTAACACTCTTTTTGGACAGTGCAATTTTTCTTCTTGCTGCTTGACCGGAAACACCTTGCAACGGTGTCATAAGGGAAACAGCTAAGGACATACTTAACAATCCTGCAAAAACTTTTGCCTGCTTCTTCTGCATATAAATCCTCCTTGATAGCATATAAATTTTCCTTATAAGGAAAACGCTATATTTTACACTCAAATTATACGACGTTTACTACCAAGTGTAAAGGAAACTTTATCTAAAAATGTACTAAAAAATCTGAAATACCACAAATGATGCAAGCCATGCCATAACCAGCTGAAATCCAGCTGCTAAAAACATAAATTTAATACTTCCGCTTTCCTTACGAATCGTTGCCAGCGTAGCAAAACAAGGGATATACAGCAGGCAAAAAATCATAAGACAATAGGCATTTACCATACCAAATCCGGCTGCACCAAGTGCCTGATGCAGCGCTCCCATACCGGCTGCCGAATTTACATTTGCTATTCCAAACAAAACAGCACAACTTGATACAACAACTTCCTTTGCCGATATTCCGGCAATCAAGGCCACGGCTATCTGCCAGTAACCAAGACCAATCGGTTTTAACACAGGCACGATAAAATGTCCGATTGCTGCTCCAAAACTTTCCGACATCTCATTTGTGTAACCATGTATTCCAAAATTTAAAAGAAGCCACATAGCAATAGAAGCAAGGAAAATTACGGTTCCGGCCTTCGTCAAATAATCTTTTACTTTCTCCCAAACATAAATCCAAATCGTACGGGCACTTGGTGCTTTATACTCCGGCAATTCAATAATAAGCATTCCATTTGCTTCTTTTTTATCTACAATATGAAGAATAAAAGCAACAAAAACAGCAACAACTAACCCAATGACATACATTGAGTAAGCTGCTATCATTGCATTTTCCCCAAAAAACATCTGCGAAAACAAAATGTAAATTGGAAGCCTTGCGCTGCATGACATAAAAGGCGTGACTAACATTGTTTTCATACGATCCTTGTTATCTTCTAATGCCCTTGACGCCATGACTGCCGGCACCGAACACCCAAATCCGAGAATCATCGGAATAAAGGCACGGCCGGATAACCCAATCCGCCCCATAATGCCGTCCATAACATAAGCCACTCTTGCCATGTATCCACTATCTTCCAAAAAAGCAAGTGCCAAAAACAAAATAAAAATATTGGGCAAAAATGTCAATATACCACCTACACCAGCTATAATTCCATCTACCAAAAGCGATGTAACCGCCGGATTAACCTGCCATGCTGCCAATGCGTTTGAAATAAATCCACTTAACCATTCTACTGCCAATTCAAAGTACCCGGATATAAAATCTCCCACCGTAAAGGTCAGCAGAAATACAAGTGCCATAATCCCTAAAAAAATCGGAATTCCGAAAATCGGATGAGTCAAAATACGGTCAGCTTTATCCGTTGACTGCGCCTTCTCCTCTTTGTTTACCAACACTTCCTGAACAATTTCTTCAATGAATTCATATTTCTGGTTAATAATTTCTGATTCATAACTGCGGTCAAGCACTTGTGGCAAATCAACCGGATATTTTTCAGAAATTTCTTTATCTCCTTCTAAGAGTTTAATTGCACACCATCGTACATGAATTATTTCGGGATACCGTTTCTGCAAAGCATCCGAAATACTATCAATCTTATCTTCAATTTCATCACTATATACCATGGCATGATCGGCATGATGGTCATGTTTGTGATGTGATGGCATTGTATGATGATGAACGAGTTTATCCGGCATAACCGCATCCTTGTGATGCGACACAGCATGCATCAGAATTTCAAGTCCGGTACGTTTTCTGGCAGACACAGGAATAACCGGAATTCCAAGCATCTCCGGCAGACGATGCAAATCAATTTCCATTCCACGCTTTTCCACAATATCCATCATATTTAACGCTAACACAACCGGCTTTCCAAGCTCTAAAAGCTGCAGCGTCAAATACAAATTTCGTTCCAGTGAAGATGCATCTGCCACATCCACAATAACGTCAACCTCATCACTTAGAATATACTGTCTGCTCACTTGTTCCTCCATCGTATAAGAAGTAAGACTGTATGTTCCCGGCAAATCTACAAGCCGATATGTATTATTATGGTATTTTAGCGCACCCTCTACTTTCTCAACCGTTACACCAGGCCAGTTTGCCACCTTTAAATTGGCACCGGTAAAAGCGTTAAACAACGTTGTTTTTCCACAATTTGGATTGCCAATAAAACCAACCACCAAATTTTCACTCATTGTTTTTTATCCTCCGCGACTTCAATTTTCTCGGTTATCCCCCTGCCTAATGCAAAACGCGTTCCTCGCACACGCACAATCATCGTTCCACTTCGCTTCCGGTTTAAAACTTCCACCGGAGTTCCCTTCGTCATGCCAAGTGCTTCCAATCTTTTCTCCGTTTGAAGCGGAAGGAAAAGCCCCTCAATAATGTAGCTGTTTTTCTTTTTTCCTTCTTGTAATATCATAGAACTTATTCTCCTCTACCCGTAATTATCCAAGGAGCCGGCTGCTGTTTAAAGGAATGATTTGCAGACAATCTGGAAACCGCAATCTGAATTGTCTCCACATCCTGAATTCCCAATTTCGAAAGCATCTCACCAGCTCCTGCTGCCACCTGAAAATCCAACGTATAAATGACAACATGAACATTTGGATTCTTCTTAACAAAATACTCAAGTTCCTGATTCATACTTGCGCTGGCTACCATGAATACCGTCGAAGGAACCGGACAGTCACGCATTGTTTCTTCATCCACGTGGTCAATAATTTTTACATTCTGCAACCCAAAATGGTCTACATTTTCCTCCATTGTATCACGGTCTGTAGCACTATATTCAACAGCAATAACCGTTCCTTCCGGAGCCAAAAGAGCGGTCTCAATGGCAATACTCTCTCCTCCGATAACACAGACATCGTCCTGCGTATCCACCATCATTTTATTTAAAATAACAGCACGAATCTCACTTCCCACATACTGAATAGAGCCCTTTTTGAAAAATTCATTGCCAATGCCGATTTTTGCCGTGTTTCTCGCATTTGGATTGACAATCAGCATTCCGGCAGAAGCATTGATTCCACGGTTAATCATATCCTTTACCTGACTGTTCAAAATCGGTCCGTCCGGTTCTGAACCGTCATTGTACCAAACCTCACACTCACCAAGCCCGGCATTCCACAAGCGGTAAAAAATATCGTCAATTCCTGCATTGGTAAATACCATTGTCGTTTTGTGGGATTCAACTGTAGGAATTACATTCTTGTTTTTCTTTGTAATATCAATAATTTTCACATGTTCCAAATCAATTGTTGTATTCTTTGCATAATATTGAAGCCAAGATAAAATAACCTCGTTTGTAAATATCTGTTTTTCCATTATAAAAGCCCCCTTTTGATATTTTTTATCAATTATTTTTATAAGCAGATTATACCACTAAAACTGGGGACGAGGCAAGGTGAAAGGGAGTTAATTTTGTACCCCTATAAAGTTTTGAAGGCTTTCGCTCAACAGAGGCTCCGGTGTCAGCATTTGTAATAAGGAATCAAATATATCGGATGAATTCTTATCCTGTTTTTTCTTACCACGTGCTTTTTTACCTTTTTTCTGGTCGTTGGTTTCCGGCAGTCTGGCGTACCGGAAGCTTTTCTTGAATTCTTCTGCAACTTTCCGCAATCCCGCTGTCAGATATGTTTTGTCAGGGTCTTTGTCACTGATTCTGGAAATTGTCTGGACAATGAGAGTATTTGCTTCCTGCTTCGATTTACAGTGTCTTAACTGCTCTTTCAGTTGTTGTTTTGCTATTTTTACACGCATTGCACTTCGATATAATTCGGGATTGTGAATTCTCAGATAATTTAACTCCTCTACAGATAAGTTCGCACCTCGTTGCAATTTTGCCCGAATCTTTTTCTCATAGTCTTGTTTTTCTTCCTCTGACATACCAGAAGTTATGTCCGTCAATTGTTCGCACACTTTTTTCCATATATCCTGTTCTCTCTCCTGTACGCCCTGTACGCTCCCGCTCGTCATTTGGAAACTTCCCCCAGTTGTTTTCATGTAAATTCCTCACTTTGTCATCGATAAATCCTTTTATCTCATATTATCATCCATGACTCTGTTTTATATATCGGAATTTTACTTGATTCCATAACGGGTCAAATCTACTTTTCCATCTGCCACTTCAACACCGTCTGCCATCAGCCGTTCTGCCTGCACATTGGCACCGCCAAAAGCAAAAGCCCCTGAAAGTTCTCCCTTACTGTTCACCACACGGAAACAAGGGATATTATCCGGGTCCGGATTTTTATGAAGCGCATTTCCAACCGCACGCGCCATTTTTTCATTTCCTGCCATGGCAGCAACCTGTCCGTAAGTTGCCACATGCCCTTTCGGAATCTTTTTCACTGCTTCATAAATCCGTTTTGTCGGATTATCCGTGACAAGTTCATAACTCTCATAAATCATTTTTCGAACATCCGCATCCGGGATGGTTCCATCCAAAACAATCGTATTCCAGTGTTCCTTGTTCTGATGCCACCCCGGCACTACGGAATCATAAATACCACGCCAGAAATCTCTGCTCTCCGGCGTTACCTTTACATTCAGACAGAGAAGTCCTTCCCTTTCATAAGTCCACAAAAAAACTTTTTTACTTTTTTTCACTCTTACAAGCTGCCAATTGGCATCTCGAAATGGTGCGTCCTGATATGTGTCCGGGAAGGATAACCCATAGGTTAGTGCTTCTTCTCTTGTCTTCATAATATATTAAATCTCCTCTGTTTCATTACCCTTTTGTTCTCACTTTTAAAGTCTTAGACCATTGTCCATACACACTTTTCTGTCCGGCATCCGTATCAACTACCGTATTCGAGCAATAGCGGATATAGTACGTTGTATTTCGTTTCAATTTCTTAATCGCACGTACCAGCCTCCCCTTGTTTGAGACCGTCTTCGCCTTTTTAAATGATTTCTTGGTTGAGTACTGGATTTTCATTACATAATCCGGGTACTGCTTTATTTTAATTTTTTTTGAAGAAATTTGCAAATGCTTTTTCTTTAATGCTCTCGGTTTTCCCGGCACATACACATCCAGCCAGATTTTTTGTGAAGTTCCATTTTCATAATTTGCCGCCAGTGCAATGTAAATGCAGGTACGTTTTTTCAAATAGGACTTTTTCACTGTTATCGTGTTCTTCTTATAATGATTATTTCTATAAAGAACATTTTTCTTTGAAGTCAGACTGCCAAAGGAATTTTTACAGTATATAATCTGATAATCCTTACAGCCGGACGGTTTATCCCACTTCAAAACGTACTGATTGTTTTTGATGGTTTTAATACGGAAATTCTTTGGCACATTTTTCGGCTTCTGAACTACCGGTTTTACCACTTTTTTCAAGTATTTTGCAGGCACATAAGCTTTCTGACTGTTAAAATAAATGGCTGCCCAGTTAGCGTTACTCTCTTTTTCATACACCTGAACCTGTGCCTCATTTTGCAGATATCCCAAAACTTCACTGGATGAATTAGCTGCTGCCTGCACATTAATATCCCTTTTCTGATTCGCATTAGTAACCGGATAATTCACTTGATAGTCCACCAGATTACTCGGCGTTTTCATGTCTGCCCGGTAAAGATTGATATACTTACTCTTTACATAGTAATATCCCGGACGATTTCTCGTCATATAATTTACGTCATTCTTTCCGTTAAAAGAAATTTTGTAATATGTATCCGTTGTGTCCGATGTGCGGGATGGAAGTTTCACCGTAGAAACAACATTTAACTCGGTATTTACCTTTACTTTGTAAACGTCACCGGAATCTGCTGTTCCCGGAATCGGACTGATTCCAATAAATGACGAAGTAACTCTTCCGGTTCCCTCTTTCTTAATCGTCTCCCCTGTCGGAACTACATTTTCTGTTCGTCCACAATCCAGCCATACCACACTCCTTGGCAGCCTGTAAAAGCCCGGCGGATGTGATGCCATAAGCAGATACTGTTTACACATAACCGGACTTTCCGTGAAACTGCGGTAGCCATTGCTCCAGTAAATAATGTAATTTTTATCATAGGCGACAACTTGAAGCTTGCTGCCTTCATTTTCCAGATATGCACCGGAAATCCACGTGAAATTCTGATACCCCTGAACGGATGAATACAACTGTTTCAGATTCTCAATATTATCCTGCGGAAAATATTGCGGGTCAATCGTCTTTCCCTGAATTTTCGTGTTTACAGGCACCTTATCGACGGCAATGGTTTTCCAGTAGTTTGCCACATTATCGTTTCCTACTAAATACGCATGGGCAACGACCTGAATGCCCGGACAGCAGTTTTGCAGATATGCGGTTCGATAACGCGTGACATCTCCGGCCGCTTTTGCCGAAGTACCAAATAAAAGCACGCCTGCGAAAACAAATACCACGCCAAACAGACTGTAAAAAATTTTTGCGATATATTTTCTGTTTTTCTCCATCGCACTCACTCCTTTCTCGCTCTCTATTTTATCATATAATTTTTCGCTATCCGGCGATTTGCGCGAATGGTAATTATACAGCGTGAATAGCAAATCGGGATTGCCATGTGAAAGTTAACGTCGTATAATAGGGGCAGATAATCGGCAGCGAAAGGAATACCACAGATGATTTTACAACTACTTACCGGCATACACAATTTAACAACACTGCTTTTCGGAATTTTCATTTCTGCGTTTTTTCTTGGTGTAAAGCCAATCATGAAAAATTTCGGAAAACTGCTTTTGTTTGCATTGGTGGATGTTTTTTTTTACTGGGGCATCAACCTCTTTACAGGCACGGCGTTTGCCAATCAGCTTTACCCTGTTTTGGTACACCTTCCACTCATTTTATTTTTGTTTTTGTGTTACCGTTATTCACTTTTATCCTGTTGTATTTCCGTTTTTTCTGCCTATCTGTGCTGTCAGTTCAGCAACTGGATCGGACTTTCTGCACTTACGCTTACTAAGAATCCGGTCTGGTACTATAGCACACGAATTGCTATGACATTTATCACATTCTTTTTCCTGTTCAAATTTGTCCGCCGGACAACACAAACTATTTTTTCAAAGGAAAATAAGGAGCTTGTTATCATCGGCTTTCTTCCATTTATTTATTATATTTTTGATTATGCCTCAACGAAATTTTCCAATCTTTTGTACTCCGGAAATAAAGTCGTTGTTGAATTTATGGGATTTGCTTTTAGTATCGGCTATCTCATTTTTCTGCTTGTATACTTTAAGGAATCCGAGAAGAAATCGGAAATCCGCCAGTACAGCGACCGAATGGAAATGCAGCTAATATCGCTTCAAAAAGAAATTGAGCAGGTCCGTAACAGCGAACAGACGCTTGCTATTTTGCGGCACGATATGCGCCACCACCTAAATCTCATTCTCTCTATGCTAAACCAGAATCATCCGGAAAAAGCCATTTCCTATATTCAGGAAATCGGCACCGCTTATGATGACACAATTGTCACAAGATACTGCAAAAATGAGACTTTAAACTCGGTAATTTCCATTTATAAAACACGTTTTCTTGAGCGAAACATCAATTTCCTGCCAGAAATTTGTGTGCAAAAGGACCTGCCGTGTCCGGACCTCTCCCTCTGTACGATTTTATCAAATGCACTGGAAAATGCACTGCATGCTCTGGAACATACATCAGGCGAAAAATGGGTCTCCTTACATATCATGCAAAAGGAAAATCTTTTGCTGTTGGAAATAAAAAATCCTATTGAAACAATGCCAAAATTTATTGACGGGATTCCCATTTCGGATAAAAAAGGTCATGGTATTGGAACCAAAAGTATTGTATACTATGTACAACAGTTAAATGGACAATGTCATTTTTCTGTTGAGGAACATTGTTTTGTATTAAAAATCATTCTTTCGAGGTGCATATGAAGATAGCAATTTGTGATGATGAGGTGGCAGTAAGCGAAGTAACAAAATCTCTTTTACAGCAATGGGCAATTCACCGGTCGATTTCACTTTCTGTCCACTGCTATGAAAATGGAGATGCTTTGACTCTTATGAGGTCAAGGCACTTCAATATCTGCTAAAGCCGGTTTCTCCCAATCAGCTTTGGTCTATTATGGATGATTTTATAGCGCTGATAAAGAATCAGAAAGAAATCTTTGTTGCCCGCACTTCGGACGGATTTTGCAAAATCACACTGGAAGATACAAACTATTTAGAAGCTCAAAACAAATCCGTTCTCGTTTTTCCTCATAATGGTACAAGTATCGAAATCCGCGAACTATTTTCCCGGTGCGAAGAAATTTTTACTTTGGAACAGGGATTTTTTCGCTGTCACCGCAGTTACATTATTAACTTAAATTTCGTAAATCAGTTTACCAAAAATAGCGTGACTATGACAGATGGTACCACACTGCCGATCTCACGCAACCGGTTCCTCGCATTTAAGGAATCTTATTTTACCTACATGTTTGAGTAAAAGGGCTTCGCCTGTAAATTAAGAAAACCGCTGTAAGCGATGCAATCGTCTCCGCAATCCAAAAGCAGTGCCAGACTGCTGCACCGCCAAATAGTTTTCCAAGCACAAATGCCGCCGGTATAATTACGACAACATAACGAAGCAGCGAAAGAATCAAAGATTCCACACCTCTCCCCAATGCCTCTAACATACCACTTATCGTAACCGAAACTGCCGATATCACAAAGCCCATACAGATAATGCGTACCGCCTGTGCGCCATCCAAAATCGTAAGCGAATTTTTTGTAAACAGTCCTATCAGATTTCCTGCAAATCCCAAACATATCAACATACCAACAAACATAATGGAAGCAATCATAATTAATGCAGTAATAAAAATTCTTTTGACACGCCCTCTCTCTCCCGCGCCGTAATTATAACTGATAATTGGTCGGATTCCCTGCACAATACCATTTGCCGAGAGATAAATAAATGTCTGCAGTTTATAGTAAATACCAAGCACCAGCACATACGATGCGGAATACACAGCAAGAATTCCATTAAGTGCCGTAATCATAAAGGAAGGAAGGGCAAGGTTTAATGTCGCCGGAATTCCTACTCCATACATCTGCCCCATCAACCGTTTTTGGAAGACTTTTTCATGCCAGTGAAAATGCAGTGATACCGGGTGCTTGATAAAAATAAACAAGTACACAATAAGTGGTATTACTTGTCCAATACCGGTTGCAATTGCAGCTCCCTCAATCCCCATTTTCGGGAATATTCCAATACCAAAAATCAACAGCGGGTCAAGTATGATATTGGCAACACACCCACACAGCATACTAAACATCGAAACCTTCATCCGTCCCTCTGCCTGAAAAATTTTCTCAAACGTTATCGCAATAACATTTGGAACTGCAAAAATAAATACAAGATTTGAATATTTCACACCATCCGCAAGAATCTTTTCATTTTCTGTAAACAGCGAAACAAATGCCGGTGCAAAAAGAAGCGCCGCAGCCATCAAAATCACGCCATGCAAAAGGCTGAGGATAAGCCCTGATGTCACAATATCATCTGCCCTCTGTTGTTCCTTCGCCCCCAGATAATACGCAGCAGCCGCATTCATTCCTATCCCAAATCCAACCGCTATTGCCGTTTCCAGTAATTGGAGTGGATATACTAAAGATAATGCCGTCATCGCCTGCTCACTAATCTGTGCCACGAAATAACTGTCAACAATGTTGTATAGAGAATTTACAAGCATGGACAACATCATTGGCAGCGACATCGACAATACTAATGGTAATATTTTCTTTTCTTTCATAAATGTTTGTTCCATGGGGAACTCCTTTCTTCGCAAGCGTCCTTTCCTTTGCAACAAAAAATCACACCATCGGCAGATGATGTGACGAAAAATAAACAAAACTGTTTAGAAAAATTCACATAGGTTTTAGGGGTTTATTGTACTATATATTTTAGGTGTTTGCAAGCAATGTTTTTTAAGTTTTTAATTTCCTAAAATGAAATTTTAAATTCCACTGCCCGACAGGGTGGTGGAATTGAGTCCTG
>ERZ780157.1663-NODE-1663-length-23495-cov-30.814761_pt1 | contig 23495 bp, 20 predicted proteins | sample MGYA00511169_ERZ780157 | MGnify/ENA primary metagenome ERZ780157 (study PRJEB29588, sample SAMEA1965149) | human gut metagenome | biome: human gut; feature: human-associated habitat; material: faeces | place: Denmark | collected 2008/2010 ... | reverse complement strand
TCTTTAAAAAGCGGGTTTTTGTTTAACCTTAAAACAAAGGATGTTCAACATGAATAATATTAAATTTTTACTCTTAGGGACGAGTCTGTCCTTAATTCCGAATATAACTTATGCGCAATGCTCACCGGCTCAAAGTTGTGCCGAGCTTGGCTATAAAGAACCCGCCAATAAAGGCGGCTGCCTGAAGTGTCCTTTTGGCAACGGCTGGTATTGCCCGCCGCCTAAAGAAGAAAAAGCCGTGCTCGGCCAATGTACCGGCTATGCCAAAAACTGTAAAATTGCCGATATCCTTAACAGTGACGGAACCTGTTCAACAAATAAAGAAAGTGGACAAACTCCGCTCGGCGTAGTGGTTGCAATCAAAGACAACTGCGGTTACGCAATAACCGCAGACACGTTGCCCACACATTTTACCTGGGGTGGCTACGGTAAGGATACGCCTTATTTATCAAACTATCAAACTTGGCAGGAAGCAATTACTGATTTTGACGTTAGCGGCAACATGGCCAAAATTATTCAGGACGGGGGCGGCAGTAGCAGCGCATATCCGGCCGCCTATGAAGTACAAAACTATGCACCAAGCGCCGCACCAACAACAAAAGGAAAATGGGCTTTGCCGACAGCCGGTATTTTGAATAGCCTTTATGCAAATTTAAACGCCATAAACAACACGATATCCCAACTGGGCGGAACAGATTTGACTGGCTATTACAGTCACATCTGGTCATCATCCGAATATGATAACTACTCTGCATGGGGCTTCTCGACTTATGGAGGCAATGGCAACGGCGGCGGCGTAAGTTTCTATGAAAAAAGCAACCACTTCCCCATACGCCCAATCATTGCGTTTTAACAGGATGTTAACTTCCTCCATAAAAAAACGATAACATTTTGTTATCGTTTTTTCTTTTTTATCTTGCTTTTCCGGTCAGACTTATTTCATCAAAAATCATTTGATAATAATCTTTGTCTTCCTGAGTTTTAGCAGCGTCACGCTTTTCTGCCGCCAGTTCCTTTGACATATCCGTGTAAGCGTCAATAACCTCGGCAGACACGGCGCAGATATCCTCAGCAACGTCAGCCACCCCGCTCTTGATAAAATAATGTTTCAACGGCTGATTATCTTTGTCCAGCAAACGGATAACCCCGCGGCGCAGCATTAATGATGTCGGCGCCCGCCCGGAAATTACCGTCAAAGGCCCTTTTTCCGCCGGCAGAACAATCTTGTCAGCCTTCTCCGGATTGTAAACCATATATGGTTTTGATAATTTTAATGTTACATCTGTCATAATATAAATTATCCCGTTCTAAATATCAGCACAAACAAAAGCTAGTAGCCCAAAATACGAACTTTTACGAAAAACTCGGAGTTTGCGGCTAATAGTAGGCGTCGAGGGCAAAAGTACCGCAGCGTACAAAGAAGTACGTGAGGAAACTTTTGACCCGATGACAACGCCCTAGTAGCCCAAAATACGAGTTTTTTAACTTTAAAGTTTCTTGGCCTTCTCCAACACCTCCTCAATCGTCCCTACCATGTAAAAGGCCTGCTCGGGAATATCGTCATACTTACCCTCTAAAATTCCCTTAAAGCCTTTAATCGTGTCTTCAAGCTTGACAAACACGCCCGGCGTTCCGGTAAAGACTTCGGCCACATGGAACGGCTGAGAAAGGAAACGCTGAATCTTACGGGCGCGGGCAACCGTCAGTTTGTCTTCTTCTGAGAGTTCGTCCATACCCAAAATAGCGATAATATCCTGCAGGGATTTATACTTCTGCAAAACTTCCTGCACCTGGCGCGCCACCTGATAGTGTTCTTCGCCGACAACATCCGGCGACAAAACGCGGCTGGTTGAGTCAAGCGGGTCAACGGCCGGATAAATACCCAGCTCAGCAATCTGACGGGACAACACGGTAGTTGCATCCAAGTGCGCAAAGGTTGTCGCCGGCGCCGGGTCAGTCAGGTCATCGGCCGGAACATACACGGCCTGAACGGAGGTAATGGAACCGTTCTTGGTTGAGGTAATACGCTCCTGCATAGAACCCATATCCGTTCCCAAAGTCGGCTGATAGCCCACAGCAGACGGAATACGTCCCAGCAAAGCGGAAATCTCGGAACCGGCCTGCGTAAAGCGGAAAATATTGTCAACAAACAACAAAACATCCTGATGTTCCTGGTCGCGGAAATATTCGGCCTGTGTCAAACCGGTCAAAGCTACGCGGGCACGCGCTCCGGGAGGTTCGTTCATCTGACCGTAAACCAGCACGGTCTTGGAGTTTGCCCCCTTAAGGTCAATAACGCCGGATTCAATCATCTCGTTGTACAGATCGTTACCTTCACGAGTACGCTCGCCGACACCGGCAAAAACGGAATAACCGCCGTGCCCCTTTGCAATGTTGTTAATCAATTCCATAATCAAAACCGTCTTGCCAACACCGGCACCGCCGAACAAACCGATTTTACCGCCTTTGGCATAAGGCTCCAGCAAGTCAATAACTTTAATGCCCGTCGTCAAAATCTCGGTTTCGGTCGACTGTTCGACAAACGACGGCGCTTCACGGTGAATCGGAGACATCTGTTTTGCCGTCAGCGGCCCGCGGTTGTCCACCGGTTCACCGATAACATTGATAATACGGCCAAGCATTTCCGGCCCGACCGGAACTTCAATCGGATGTCCGGTATTAACCACCGGCAAACCTCTGACCAAACCGTCCGTCGTATCCATGGCAATGGTACGGACAACGCTCTCGCCAAGATGCTGTGCCACTTCCAAAACCAGACGCTGACCGTGGTTGTCGCATTCCAACGCCGTCATAATGTTCGGCAATTCGTCAACATTCTCAAATTTGACGTCAACAACGGCGCCCATAACCTGAGAAACATGTCCCAGGGCTTTGGGGTCAACTTTTGCCGCAGATTTTTTTGCCGCCGGCACAGTTTTTGCCTTGGCAGCGGCTTTCGTCGCAGCGGTTGTTTTTGTCGCTGTCGTTTTCTTTGCTGCCGCTTTGGCTGCAGGCTTAGTCTTTTTTTCTGCTGCGGCCTTAGTCTTTTTCTCAGTCATTATTGTCTCCAATTAATAAAACTATTATCAAACCTAATTATATTTATAAAATTGCAAAATTTAATTCCCCGATGACAACGCCTTGGTTGCCCATTATAACTCGTTTTAGGGAGATGGATAAAGTGATTTCTAGGTGTGAGAAAAATTTTAGCGTACACAGAAGTACGTGAATTTTTCGAACCACCGTAAAATTGCTTTAGACACTCCATAAAACCAAATTTTAATTTGTGTTAGAATGAGTCGAGTAGTAAGATTTTAGGGCGGCGAAAGCGGAGTGTACAATGGCTAAGTAAAACTGTAACCAACGTTACAGTTTTATCTGTAACATCTCAGAAAATCTTAGAGAGTTAAGCTGTGACAACAGCTGCAACAAACTTAGATTCCTGAGCTAGTACATGAGCATTTCGCTGACCCGCTAAATCTGCACTAATCGACCATTATAACAAAATTAAATGGCTTCGGCACCGGAAATAATCTCTGTCAATTCCGTGGTAATCGCTGATTGACGGATTCCGTTGTAACGCAGAGTCAGCTTCGAAATCATGTCAGAAGCATTGCGCGTCGCATTATCCATGGACGCCATGCGCGCCCCCTGTTCCGAGGCCTGAGCCTGTACAATCGCGTCAAACATCTGCGCTTTTGCCAGCATTAATAATAAGGCGTCAAGCATTTCCAGCTTGTCCGGTTCATAATCATAATAAGCGTTATTCACGCGGTCAATCGGCGTTCCTTCCGCTGTTGTAATATCCTCCGGCAATTCAACCGGCAGAAAACGGCGGGAAGCAATCTCCCGGCTGATAGCGGAACGAAACTTGCTGCTGACGATTTCCGCCACATCAAATTCACCCTTTTCAAAACCTTCAAGAAAACGCTGCGTCAGGGTTGCCGCTTCGTCAAAATCAGCCCCCTTGCGCGCCACGCCGTCAATCACGTTAAGGATGCGGTCGGCATAGCGGCGTTTGATAATATCATTAGCCTTTTTGCCGATGCAGACAACTTTAACTTCTTTTCCGGCGCTTTCCAGCTCGTTGATACGGTTAATCGCGGCTTTGGCCACATAGGCGTTATAGCTGCCGCACAACCCTTTGTCGGAAGAAATGACAATCAGCAGATAGGCGCTGTCGCCGCCCTTCCCGGTCAGAAGTTCCGGATAGGTATAAACAACGCCTTTGCTTTTCTCCTCTTCTTTCAGGTCGTAAGCAACACGCAAAGCCGACGTTTTAAGGCTGCCGTTATAGACTTCAGACTTGGCAATCAGCCCCTGTGCCCGGCGCAAACCGGCAGCGGCAACCATTTTCATCGCCGAAGTAATCTTCTTGGTCGATTTTATCGCCTCAATACGGGTTCTTAATTCTTTCAAGCCTGCCATAACTGTTCCTTATGCTGCTTTTTCTTCATCATGAAATTCGCTGGTGAAGTTCTCAAAGAAATCAGTCAGCTTCTTGTCCAGTTCCTCGGAAATAGCCTTTGTATTTCTGATTTCTTCAAGAAACTCTGGATGATTAGCCTTAACATCGGTCAGCATTCTGCTTTCGAATTCCTTAATTTCCTTAACTTCAACCCGGTCAAGATAACCTCTCACACCGGCAAAGATGGAAAGAACTTCTTCCTCAACGGGCATCGGGTGATAGACCGGCTGTTTCAACAGTTCGGTCAGTCTTTCGCCACGTGACAAGAGCTGCTTGGTCGCCGGGTCAAGGTCTGAGGCAAACTGGGCAAACGCCGCCATTTCGCGGTATTGCGCAAGGTCAAGTTTAATCTTGCCGGCAACCTGCTTCATGGCTTTAATCTGAGCGGCCGAACCCACGCGGCTGACCGAGATACCGACATTAACCGCCGGACGGACACCCTGATAGAACAGGGATGTTTCAAGGAATATCTGACCGTCGGTAATAGAAATCACGTTGGTCGGAATATAAGCCGAAACGTCACCCGCCTGCGTTTCAATAACCGGCAAAGCAGTCAGTGAACCGGCCCCCTCGGCATCGCTCATCTTCGCCGCACGCTCCAACAAACGGGAGTGCAGATAGAAGACGTCACCCGGATAAGCTTCACGCCCTGGCGGACGGCGGAGCAACAGGGACATCTGGCGATATGCCGTCGCCTGCTTGGACAGGTCATCGTAAAAAATCGTCGCATGCATACCGTTGTCGCGGAAATACTCGCCCATGGCACAACCCGAATACGGTGCAATAAACTGCATCGGTGCCGGGTCGGAAGCCGTGGCGGCAACCACAATCGTATAATCAAGCGCGCCATAATCTTTCAGGGTTTTAACCACCTGAGCCACAGTCGAACGCTTTTGCCCGATTGCGACATAAATGCAATACATTTTTTCGCTTTCCGACTTGGCGGCATCATTAACGGCTTTCTGGTTAATAATCGTATCCAGAATAATCGCCGTCTTGCCGGTCTGGCGGTCGCCGATGATAAGCTCACGCTGGCCGCGGCCGATTGGGATAAGCGAGTCAACAATCTTCAAGCCGGTCTGAACCGGTTCATGGACACTGCGGCGGGCGATAATCCCCGGCGCCTTGACTTCCGAGTTGCTGAATTCTTTGGCTTTAACAGCGCCTTTGCCGTCAATCGGCTCGCCCAGAGCGTCAACAACACGCCCCAACAGTTCCTTGCCGACCGGAACGCTCACGATTTTATCGGTGCGTTTAACCTTGTCGCCTTCTTTAATAGATTCGTCGGAACCGAAAATAACCACGCCGACATTGTCTTCTTCCAGATTAAGAGCCATCCCTTTAACGCCGGATTCAAATTCGACCATTTCATTGGACTGAACTTTATCCAAACCGTAAATACGGGCAATACCGTCGCCGACGGACAACACCTGTCCGACTTCGGAAACATCTAAATCGACGTCCGACTTGGCGATTTTGTCCTTAATAATGGAAGATATTTCGCTGGCAACTACAGACATTATTGTCCACCTTTCATTACTGTTTCTAAACGATTTAACTTTCCTTTGATTGAATCGTCAATCATGTCCGAACCATAGGAGATTACCAAACCTCCCAAAATTTCGGGCTTAATTTCATAATTAACCAACACCTCTTTTTTGAGGAATTTCTTCAAATTTGCCTTCAACTTTTCGTCCTGGGCTTTAGAAAGCGGCTTAACCGTTTCCACCCGAACTTCGGCAATACCATGTTTCTCGTGATAAACCCGGCGAAAGCCGTCAAGGATGTCCGGCAGCTCGGCAAAACGGTTGTTGTCGGCAATAACCAACAGGCTGTTCAGAGATTCCGGCGCCAGTTTCAACTTTGCCGCCACAGCTTTCAGAGCCTCTTTCTTATCCTGAATCTCCCACAGCGGATTTGCCAGATATTTGACAATCATGCCATCATCGGCAAGCGCCTCGCGCAACTTCTGCAAATCTTCCGCCACGCGCTTCAAATCACCGTCAGCTTCCGCCGCTTCATAAATCGCCGTCGCATACTTGGTCGTAATTTTAATTTTAGATTCTTTTTTCACGAGTAAAATCTCTGTCTTGAAACTTAAAAAACTGTGGAAATCATATCCGATATTTATTGCTAATTTATTAAGATTCAAACACAAAATAAAGTTATTTAGAACAAACCGTTCGTCACCGCCAAAACATTAACGTCCCACCCCGCCGCGCTGCTGAAAAGCCCGCTCCAAAGCCTCATCATTTCGTTGCAGCACTTCGATTTTATCCATCCGGCGGTTAAAGAACGGTGCATTCAATTTTCTGTTTTCGGCCTTATAATGTTCAATGTCAAAGCCGCAGTTTTTGGCCATCCGATAGCCTGCGGCGTCGGCAAAAAACTCCTGCGCTTCGGGAAGTTTTCCCTGATAACCGTCCGGACGCCCTTTGCCGTCCACGAAATGGCTCAGCTCATGCGCCATCAGCATTCCAAGCCCCTGCTGATGTTCTTTAAAACATCCTTCGCTGAGATTAACCACCAGCGTCTTATTTGCATCTTCAGGACATACTTTCTGATACTGGCACTTGCCGTCAAGCTGCTCACCTTTAAAGATTCGAAATTCCACGTTAACGCCTTCCAAAGCTTCACGCAGTTTCTGATTTGCCTTTCCGGGATTCTCCGCAATTTTGGCCAATATCTCCGCCGCCTGTTGCTTATAAGGCGCCGCCGCGGCTTCATCCAAAAACTGATAATTCAAATAAAGATTCTCAACTGTCGGGCGGTAAACAACATTTTCCTGCGCCAGCTTTTTATCAAAATCAGCATCAGCGCCGAACATTTCCCGATACTCGGCGGCAAGATGTTTTTTCAGGCCAAAACCGTTTTCCATGGCGCGGCTTTTTGCCACCATCTGCTCGGATGCCGTCGCAATATTCTGATACAATTCCAGAAAAAGCTTTTTATCCGTCCTGCTCAGCGTTTCAAAAACATCTTTAAAAAACAGTTTTTCCCTTGGCGTCACATTGCCGTAATCCGTTTCCTTTTCTTTATTCAAACGGGAAACAATCTCGGGAAAACGCTTTTGTATCAGCGCCAGCTTTTCATCATCTGTCATCCTTGCCTCCTCATACGAACACAATAACACTTTCCCCGGATATTGTCCCCCCCAAACCGCCTCACATAAAGCTGTACGGGTCGATATCCACCTGCACACGCACGCTTGACGGCACCTGAACGCGTTTCAGCCAGGTGCGGATAACCTCCTGAATATTAATCGCGCGCGCGGTTTTCAAAAGCAGGCGATAGCGAAACTTGCCGCGCAGCATAAAGATAGGCGCCGGCGCCGGGCCGAGCGTGGTAATCATATCGGTATTCGGCGCATTCTGCCCCAGATAAACCGCCGTTTTCTCAACCGCTTCCTGATTGGCGCCGGAAACCACCAGCGCCGCCAGCTTGCCGAACGGCGGCAGCTTCAACAGGCGGCGGCTGTCCTTCTCCAAGCTGACAAAACGCTCCCGGTCATTAGTCAGCAAAGCCTGTAAAACCGCATTTTCGGGATACAGCGTCTGCAAATAGACCGTGCCTTTCTTCTCGCCGCGCCCGGCGCGCCCCGCCACCTGTGACAAGAGTTGGAACGTCGTTTCCGACGCCCGCAAATCGCTGCCCATCAGCCCCAAATCGGCATCAACGATTCCTACCAGTGTCAGGCTGGGAAAATGGTGTCCTTTTGCCAAAATCTGCGTACCGATAAGAATGTCGATTTCATGGTCTTCCATTTTGCGGATAACCTCGGAAACATCGTTCAACGTTGAAGTAATGTCGCTGGACAACACGCCGATTCTCGCCAGCGGAAAGCGCCGCGAAACTTCCTCGGCCACACGTTCAACCCCCGGCCCGCAGGCGGTCAGCCCCTCTTCTGAATGACACTCCGGGCAACAACTCGGAATAGACGTCGTATAACCGCAGTGATGACAGACAAGAGATTTGCTGCGACGGTGTTCGGTCAGCCAGGCGGTGCAGTTCGGACACTGAATCCGGTGTCCGCAATCGCGGCAGATTGTCAGCGGCGCATAGCCCCGCCGGTTCAGAAACAGCAGCGACTGTTCGCCCTTGTCCAGATTTTCTTTCAAAGCATTAACCAGCGTCGGCGCCAACCAGCCGACACTCAGCTGCGCTTTGTCATTGGCAAACTTCTGCGGCTTGTCTTTTTTCAAATCTATAATTTTGATTTCTGGCAGCAGCGCCGCGGCAAAACGGCTCTTCAGATAAACCGCGTCATATTTTCCGGATTCAACATTGCAAAGCGTTTCCAAATCAGGCGTCGCCGTCGACAGGATAACCGGAAACTGCTCAAATTTGGCGCGCGCCACCGCCATGTCGCGCCCCTGATAATTCACCACGTCTTCCTGCTTAAACGAATGGTCGTGGCTCTCGTCAATCACAATCAGCCCCAAATCGGCATAAGGCAGAAACAGCGCCGACCGCGCCCCGACCACGACCTTGGCGCGGTTTTCGATAATCCCCTGCCAGGTGTCGATTCTCTCCCGCGTCCCCAAGGCCGAATGCCAACAGGCGGGCTTGACGCCGAAACGCTTTTCAAACCGCGACAACCATTGCGTCGTCAGCGAAATTTCCGGAACCATAATCAGCACCTGCCGCCCGTCTTCAAGCGCTTTTGCCACCGCCTCAAAATAAACTTCCGTCTTGCCGGAACCGGTCACGCCGTCAATCAGCGTCACCGAAAATCCCTGCCCGACCTTGCCGTACAACACATCCGCCGCCGCCTGTTGCTCGTCCGTCAATTCGACCTTGGCAAAATCGCCGCGCGGCATGCCGAAATCACGCTTGCTCTGCACCACCACCGGTTCCAGCACCCCGGCGTCAATCATGGTTTTAATCACCGCCTGCCCCACACCCGCGCCCTGCGCAATTTCCGCCCGGGTATAGGGATAATGCCGCAGCAAGTCCATCACCCGCCAGCGCGCGTCCGAATTTTTCAGCTTGGCTTCGGCCAGCGTCTTGCCGGAGAGCTTGTACAGCGTCACGGTTTTCAGGTCGTCAAACACGCCGCGCACACTCAGCACCATTTTCAGCACCAGGCCTTGAAACGCCATATTATACGCGGCCACAAAATTCACAAATTTCATCAGTTCTGCCGACAGCGGCGGAAAATTGACACGCCCCAAAATCGGCTTGATTTTGCTGTCATCCAGCTTTGAGTTTTTGCCGAGCTTCCACACCACGCCGACCAGAATTTCCTTTCCGAAGGAAACCCGCACCATCTCGCCCAACACGGCATCGCCCTCAACCTTATAGTCAAAGACGTCATTAAACGGCAACGGCAGCAAAACCCCGACAATCATTTTCTTTCCCGATAATTATTCCAACAGAAACTGTATACATCCAAAACGCCGCAACGCCAAGACCTATCACACATTTGCCCCACAAAAAAATTCTCAATCTTTTATTAACCCGGCGGCGCTATACTAAAAATATGAAACAGGAAATAACATATAATGCCGTCCCAGAAGTCTGCGGTATGATTAAGGATTGGGAAAACTGGCTCCGTAACGAACGGCGCTACTCTGCGCACACGCTCGACGCCTATATGCGCGACCTTTCCGTCTTCACCGCATTTTTCGACAAGCCGTTAACGCTGAAAAAACTCGAAAAAATGGATGTCCGCGACTTTCGCGCCTACATCAGCAGCCGCGCCGCCAAAAATCTGGAAAAAACCTCGCTGGCGCGGGAACTTTCCGCCGTCCGTAACTTTTTCCGCTGGCTGGACAGGAACAACCTGGCTCAAAATTCCGCCATCAGCGTCATCCGTTCGCCTCGTCTGCCCAAAGTCCTGCCCAAAGCGCTCGATGTTGACGAAACCTTTAACGTTCTGGACGCCGCCGCGGAATTCAGTCCCAAAGCCTGGACTGGACGGCGCGACACCGCGATTTTTACCCTGCTCTACGGCTGCGGCCTGCGTATTTCCGAAGCCCTGTCGCTCAACGTCGGCGACATCGACAACGACAACCTGCTGCGCATTACCGGTAAAGGCGGCAAAACCCGGCTTGTGCCGCTGCTGCCCGCCGTTATTGACGCTATTAACGCTTACATCCGCGAATGTCCGTACAACCTCAAAAACGGCGATGCCCTTTTTCTCGGCACGCGCGGCGAGCGCTTAAGCCCGCGGATTATCCAAAGGCAAATGGAAAAAATCCGCCTGGCACTCGGCCTGCCCGATACTCTGACCCCGCACGCCCTGCGCCACTCCTACGCCACCCACCTGCTCGCGGAAGGAACTGACCTGCGCTCGATTCAGGAACTCCTGGGGCATGCCTCGTTAACCACCACCCAACGCTATACCGAGGTCCAGATTGAAACGCTCAAAAAAGAATATCACAAAGCCCACCCGCTGGAAAACGAAACCTCCAACCCCAAAAACTAACCTCCCCCACAGCCAACCATCCAGCTAATTGTCACCCTGAACTCGCTTCAGGGTCTAAAACCAGCAACAAGAACGTCCCCACACCATTCCAAAGAACGTCATCCTCGGGCGAGCGCAGCGCGACCCGGGGATCCAGGTCAAATAAAGCTTCCTTATTTCCACCTGGATGTCCGGGGCAAGCCCGAACATGACATTCCTCTTTTACCTCGGGGGCAGCTCCTATCTAAGCATCGCGCTTCTTTCTGCACGGGACAACCAACAGCGAACTTTCCGCCGCCTGCCGAGCAGGCTCCCCGCAAAAAAAATCCCTTTACATTTCCTCGCGCCTCAGCTACAGTAACAAATGCAGACAGGCGTTCTGTCTGCGGTGTCTCAAAAACACCCCTTAGAAAAAATATCCACTCATAGGGTGGAGTGCGGTTAATATATTGAATACCCGCGTCTGTTTCTAAGCAGTTTTTGAGCTCCACCGTCTTTAATTTAAAGACGGTTTTTTGTTTCATTCAAACAAGGAGCTTTAGAAAATGAAAAAGAGCAAAACCGATTTCATCAAAAGGCAGGCACAATCTAAGCAACGCGCCTCCTGACGCACGGGACAACCAGCGGCTAACTTTCCGCTCACCCCGCGGGTGTGTTGCCGCAAACGTCATTTTATCTTTGAAGATATGCCTGAAATCACCGGCCTGACGCCCTTAAACGTCATGCTTCTTGAATGCGGCAAAAAAGAGCTTTACAACTGGACACTGGCTGAACTCTGGACTTATCTTAATAAAATAGGATACGACCTCCGTATCGACGCCCTCCCAAAAGAACAAGACGAAAATACTCCCACCCTCTAACGAGTTCTTCCTTTTCTTTCTCTGCCTAACCGGCTCTGGTTGAAGGCCTCGTTTGTATGGTAAAAAGTATCTCCCGGCAGGCACAAGGCGCACGCAGTGCTTCCTTATGCACGAACCAGCCAACGTCGAACCGATGGGGTGAAGCTGCCTCAGCTTCCATCGCGCTCCTTTCTGCACGGGACAACCCGCAGCGGACTGATCGCTCACCTCGCAGGTGCGCAGCAGGCCGCGCCTGTGTCTCAGCTTCTTCGTCGATTGTGATAAAGGGCTGTGCTGCGCCGTGATTTTTGAGCGACGTGTACAACAAAAGTACACGAGCGATAAAATTACAAGCATGACAGCCCTTTTGCACAATCGACATAAAAAAACCGGCGGGAAATTCCTCACCGGTTTCAAACCTCATTTGCTGTAAAAAGCCTTTATGATTACTTCAGCTTTTTCTCAACGAACTCTTCATGCTTCTTGGACTTCTTGTCATATTTTTTCAAAGACAATTTTTCCGGATGAGTTCTCGGATTTTTTTCAGCAAGATAAAATGAACCTGTACCGGCGGTACTTTCCAATTTTACTTTAACTTTTACTGCTTTTGCCATTTTTTTATTCTCTTCATTAAGATTACAAAATTAACATTTAGGCGTAATATACATTTTTTTCCGCCGTTGTCAACAACAATTTTCGCATTTTTCCGCAAACGGCGTTCATTTTCCGCCGCACGCCCCAAAACGGAAACCTTCCGCCCGCAAAATCAGGGCTTTGCCGCGCGCCGCACCATCAACGCCAGCTCATGCGCCACATCAATGTCGATTTTAGAGTCTTCGCGGTCTTCCCGCGGACATTCTTTCGGCTCATTACCCAGCAATAAAGCCTTGATGTCAACATTAACCTTGGTGCGGTAAAGGCAAATGTCAGGCTTAATACCGACCCCGTCAAGCGCCTGCCCCGATGGTGTATAATAAAAGGCGTTGGTAATCAGCATTTTGTTATCGTCCGGCAAATCAACGACATTCTGCACCGTCCCCTTGCCCTGCGTCTGCGTACCGATAACCAGCGCCAGCCCCTGTTCTTTCAGAGCCGCGGTAAAAACCTCCGCCGCCGAAGCCGTGCCGCCGTCTACCAGAATAATCGTCGGCAGACCGCTGACTACCGCCTTGTTATGCGCGCGGTAATAAGCCGCAGAATCTTCTTTCCGCCCTTTGGTCGACACAACAATTCCCTCGTCCAGAAACAGCTCCGTCACATTAATGGCTTCACCGAGCATACCGCCCGGACTCATCCGCAGGTCAATAATCAGCGCCCGCGCGTCAGGATTTGTTTCCAACGACTGTTTGACATTGCCGCGCGTATACTTGTTAAACGCACCGATTTTGAGATACAACACACCGCCGTCCAAACGCCGCTCGGCATAATCGCGCGAAAACGACAAATCCTGCGTTTCTTCCTGCAAAAGGTTGGAAAAATATTTTGAATTCTTGTCCAGTTTTTTCACCCCGGCCATCAGCATCCGGTCGGCAGCTTCAATGTCCCGCCGTTTCACTTCCGGCGACAGCTTGCGCAAATCCCTGATGATTTTGTCAGACAACTTGGCCCAGGCCGCGGCGTCATGTTCGTCTTCCGGCGCCACAAAGCTCTTGTACAGCTGCGAACGGTAATAAATCGTCACATGACGGGCGTCATCGGCCACACGGATATTCTTGTCCAGGCTGTTCAGCCCCTGTAAACTCCAAATGGCAAACTGCCCTGCCGAAACGCCGCCCAGATATTCGTCATTGACGGTTTTGTAAGCCGCCGCCAGAAGCTCCCGGTTGCCGGCGCGAACCGGAAAAGCGGCGCAGATTATAATCAGGGCAGTTATAAAAAGCTTAAGCTTTGACACGTTTTTTCCTCTTGTTGTTTTCTTTCAGTTTTTTCCGGCGTTCGGCCTTTGCCGGTTTCTTCTTCGCCGCACTGCCGTTCTTGGCTTTCCGCCGCAAGACACTTTCCCGGCTATCCGTGTGACAGGTTGCACCGTCATAATAATCGACGCCTTCGTCTTCATCAACATATTTAAAGATTAATCCACCGTTAACCGGTGTCGCCTCGACCAGCCGGGCTTTGATTTTGGCACCAAAGCGGAAGGTTCTCCTGGAAAAATGCCCTTTCATCGCCCAGCTGCCCTCTTTCAAAACATAGTCGTCGTCCGGCAGCGTCCGCATCGGAATAAAGCCCTCCGCCCCCATGTCTTCAATCGTCACAAACAGCCCGGCCTGTGTCATGCCGGATATTCTGACCTCAAAATCCACCCCGGCCAGCGGCTCCAGATAAACGGCCAGAAACTTGGCAGTAATATCGCGCTCCAGCGATACGGCCCGCCGCTCCGTCATACACAAATGCTCCGCCGTTTCTTCAAAGGCTGCCCCGCCTGACACCGTCAGCCCGCCGCCGCCCGGCATGTCATACAACGCAATCAGCGCCCGGTGGATGAGCAAATCGGCATAACGGCGGATCGGCGAGGTAAAATGCACATAATCCTTCAGCCCCAGACCAAAATGTCCGATATTCTGCGGACTGTACTTCGCCTGTGCCTGCAAACGCAGCACCAGACTGTTGGTCATCAGCCCCAACCCCTCACGCTCACCTGTTTCCAGAATACGGTTAAAATGCTCTGGCTTGAGAGCGGCATAATCCGGCAAACTGAGCTTGAAACTTTTCAGCAAAGGCTGTGCGTCCTTGAGCTTTTCCGGTGCCGGACGGTCATGCACACGGTACATCACCGGCAGCTTTTTGTTTTTGAGCGCCAGCGCCGCCGCCACATTGGCCGCAATCATAAACTCCTCAATCACTTTGTTGCTGGTAAACAGCTCGGCCTTTTTAATTGATTCGACCACACCGTCCTTGCTGACTTTTACCTTGATTTCGTCGCTTTCGATATTCAAAGCCCCGCGGCGCTCCCGCGCTTTTCCCAAAGCAAAATAAGCCTCATACAAGGCCTGAATTGTCTTTTTGAACACCGACCGGGTATTCTCGTTCAAAATACCCTCAAACGCCTGCTGCACCTCGCCGTAAGTCAGCCGCGCCGCCGACTTGATAACCGCCCGCTTAAAATCATAGGACAACAGGTTGCCGTCACGGTCAATCTCCATAAAACAGGCCAGCGCCGCACGTTCTTCACGAGGATTTAAGGAACACAAATCATTGCTCAGCCGCGGCGGCAGCATTGGCAGCACCACATTCGGCAGATAAACCGAATTGCCGCGCCGATAAGCCTCGCGGTCAAGGCCGCTGCCCTCCCGCACGTACCACGCCACATCGGCTATCGCCACAATCAGCTTAAAGCCCGTTTCCGTCTTTTCGGCATAAACCGCATCGTCAAAATCCTTTGAATCGTCGCCGTCAATCGTCACCAGCGGCACGGCTGTCAGGTCTTCCCGCCCCGCCTTGTCAAACGGCGCCGGACGCTCCGCCTCTTTTTCAATATCGTCTTCAAAATAGCTCGGTACCCCGGCTTGCTCAAACAGCGAATAAGAGATGGCCTTGCTCATATTGAACGGCCCGAAGTTCTTGACGATTTTTACCTGCTTGAAACGCCGTTCCCCGGCCAGAACCGCGCTGACAAAATCCCCTTCCGCCACGCCGCGAATATCGTCCAGCAAATATTCGGCATAATTTTTACGCTCGGGAAGCTTGAGATAATATCTGTCGCCTTTGCGCGCAATCACGCCGTAAACCTTGTCGCGGTGTCCGCCCTCGCTTTCCACCCGCATCAGCGGCTTGGCCCAAACGGCATCGCGCTTGCGGGATAAACGGGCCAGAAACACGTCGCCCTCAGCCAGTGCTGGCTTAATTCGCCGGTTTTCCGCCACCATAACCACCGTCCGCCGCGGCAAAACCCCGCTCTCCGCCGCCTCTGCCGTCAAATCGCCATGTCCGTTAACGCTGACAACTTTCAGCAGGCAGTTCTCGGGAAATTTGAAATCTTTCCGTGCCATAGCCTACTCCAGCTCCGCCACGAGCGGCGTGTGGTCGGAAGGCTTGTCCCCCGCCCGCGCCGAACCGTCGACTGCGCAGCTCTTCAACGCATCCGCCGCCTTGGGCGACAACCACAGATAATCGATTCGCATCCCGTTGTCGAGCGCCAGCGCATTGCCGGCATAATCCCAGTAGGTATAGCCGTTTTCCCGCGGGTGCAGACAGCGGAAGGCATCATAATATCCCAGAAACTCAACCGCTTTCAGCCGCTGCCGGACTTCATCCCGAAACAGCGCATTGCCGCGGAACAACTCGGGATTATACACGTCATTGTCGGTCAGGATAACATTATAATCCCCGCCGAGCACAACCTTTTCTCCGCTTTCCAGCAGCTGCCGCGCATGAGCATAAAACGCATCCATCCACGCCAGTTTATAAACAAACTTGCTCTCATCGTCAGGATTGTTGTACGGCGGATTGCCGTTCGGCAGATAAATCGACGCAACACGGACTTTCTCGCCGCCGCAGTCAACAACCGCCTCCAGATAACGGGAATTTTCATCGGCAAACCCCGGCAGCCCCTCCTGCGTCACGGCAATTTTTCCCCGGCTCAGAACAGCCACGCCGTTGTAGCTTTTCTGCCCGAGAATTTTGGCTTCATACCCCGCCAGCTGCAAATCAAAAAACGGAAAGGCGTTAAATTCGCATTTGATTTCCTGCAACAGCACGACATCGGGCTTGGCGCGTTCCAGCCATGCCAGGAGATTCGGCAGGCGGGCGTTAATTGAGTTCACGTTATAAGTCGCTATTTTCATCTGTTAACCTTTATTAAATTTTATCCTAGTATACAGGAAAATATCAGAAGTAAAAGAGGAAATATCATGGAACTCGCAGTTTACGCCACAAAACCGGAAAACAGCCGCGGCCGGTTGTATCCGGACTTTGCCAACACCAACCGTTCGCCCTTTCAGCGCGACCGCGACCGGCTCATCCATTCGGCGTCATTCCGGCGGCTTGACGGCAAAACCCAGGTCTTTGCTTACCATGAGGGGCGCAACTACCGCACCCGCCTCACCCACAGCATTGAAGTGTCGCAGATAACCCGCACACTGTGCAAAAGCCTCGGCCTCAATGAAGAACTCGGCGAAGCCGTTGCCTTGGCGCACGACCTCGGACACTCGCCTTTCGGCCATGCCGGAGAACGGGCATTGCAAAATTCCATGGCGCGCTTCGGCGGCTTCGACCATAACATTAATTCCCTCAAAATCATGACCAAGCTTGAGGTGCGCTACCCCGAATTTCCCGGCCTCAATCTCACCTGGGAAACCATTGAAGCCACCGTCAAACACAACGGCCCGATAAAGAAAATCAGCAGCGCCTACCTCAAAGACTTCAACAAAAAATTTGACCTTGACTTGAAAAACTTCCCCTCGCTTGAAGGCCAGGTCGGCGGCATCGCCGATGACATCGCTTATAACAACCATGATATCGACGACGGCTTCCGCGCCGGTTTTTTCACCATCAAACAACTCCGCGCCCTGTCATTCATTGATGAAATCGTCACCGCCTTCCTCAAAAAATATCCCAACGCCGCCGATAATGATAGCCTGATTATCTACGGCATCACCCGCAGCATGATTGCCCGCATGATTTTCGACGTCATGGAAAACACCGCCGCCAACCTGCGCACCCGCGGCATTGACACGCCGGACGCCGCCCGCCGCCAGAAAAGCTTTACCGTCGATTTCTCCGCACAAATGAAAAAAGAACTCAAAGAACTGCGCACATTCCTCAAGGAATATTTTTACACTGCCACGCCGATTGCCCGCATGGACATGAAGTCCCAAAGGCTGGTTGAGGAACTTTTCGCCCTGTTCATGGACAACCCCAAACTTCTGCCCATGGAACAGCGCGGCCTGCTCTCGCCGCAGTCAACAGATGCCGAAACGGCGGAAGTCGTTTGCGACTATATTGCCAATATGACGGATATCATGGCCATTGAAGAACACCGTAAGCTTTTCGACCCCGTCACTCGTTTTTAATCCCTGTATTAAATGCGCCAGCTCATTTAACGGCATTCACGCCGCTGACAACGGCTTGCCCGGTGCCAAAAACGCTGCCGACAACGTCACCCAGCTTTTCGCCGCCGATTTTTTGTCCCTCATGCCCGGCCGTTGTCGCCTGCCCGGCCACGGTTGCGCCTTTGTTAATAAGTTCTCTCTGGCTGTCAAGCCAGCGGCTGACCACATTCGTATCGCCGCCGTTTTTCCTCTTTTCGGCATTTGCAGCGCGCTGTTCGTTTGTTGCCGCCATATCCTGCGCATTGCCTGCGGTCCGGCCAATACCGTCAATCGTATTGTCTATGCCGGTAGACGCCGCAAAACCGATATTGTTCATCGCGCCGGAAACACTGCTGACAGCATCTAAGATACCGTCCAAACCGCCGCTGCCGTTAGTCACCGCATTTTTAATAATATCCGTATTTTGCTTAATGGTACCGGCCGCAGATTTAGCCGTCTGCACCGTATTATAAGCGCCGCGGGCCATATCCAAACCGGACTGGATTGAACCTTTAAGATCTTTCATGCCCCATTTCCGTGCCTTTTCCGCAGCATTTCCGGATGTATCTGCTGCCGCTACCTTGTTCATCACCCCCGAAATATCGCCGACGGCATCCAAAATTCCTTCCACACCGCCACCATTGTTTTTAATCGCATTTCTGATAATATCCGTATTCTGTTTAACGGCGCCAAGTGTTGATTTCGCTGCCTGAACCTTATTATACAGACGCTGCCTTTTCTTTTGCGGCTGCACGTTGGTATTAGGAACATCTGCTTTGGCAATGTTATTTCCGGTTCCTCTGACCGGATTGTAATTTCCACCAAGATAATTTCCGTACTGCAAATTGATTTCAACCATTTTGTTACCGGTGAAATAGGTGATAAACGGCCCAATCATCGATAATAAAAACAGGCCTATGGCAATCATGGAGAAATGTTTCCAGTTGATTTTGTTAAATACCGCAGCATAGGCGAAAGCCACCATGCCGAAACCGGAAATAATATAGGCAATGACACGCAAATCAATCAAGAACATCAGGGCTTTGCAGGCAATCTGGGCAAAAACTTTAGTATCGGGATCTCCGGAACCGGCATTGGCACAAACGCCTTTCAAACCGGGCGCCGTGCCGTTGGCTTTATCGGCATTGCCGCCGCTGCCGATTTCCTTGTTCGGATCGCCGTCACTGCCCTCAATTTTCTCAACGCCGGGAATTTCCTGCTCGGCAGACTGTTCTTTTGGAGCAGAGTCTTTTTCCGTATTTTTTGAAAGAATTACCTCTTGACCGCTTTCTGCCGGCGCTTTTTCTTCACCTTTGGCTGACAAATCCGTCACCGCAAAACACAATGCCAACAGAACGCCAAAAAATAAAAAACATTTTTTGAAAGCCGAAAAACTACTCATAATCTGCTCCTCCACATTGTCATCATTCATTTTATAATATCTTATTTTGCAGGATTAATCAAATTAATTTTTGATTTGATAAATAAAAAAAATGCCAAAAAAACACAACAGGAGAAAGCGGCGTTAAAAGATTATAAAGTTTTACGCATTATAGTGAGATAAAAACAGATTAAAGAATGAGGTAATTTATAATGTTTCAAGAATTTCCCGACGATAACATGAACGACAATTTCCTGAGCGAACGCCGCCAGAAAATCGCCGAACAGTCAATCATGAACATGGAGGAAAGAAAAAACGACCTGAAACGCTCCAAAAGCGTTTTCATCGGCGCCGTTTCCGGTATGGCTTTGGCCGGCGTTGTCGGCTGGTTTGCCCTTTCTCCGCGTTACGCGGCTGAAAATGTCGGCGAAATTCCGGTCATCCGCCGTACCCAGGCCGCCGTCAAAGTCCTGCCGAGCGATCCGGGCGGCATGGAAATCCTCAATCAGGACAAAACTGTTTACGACATCATCGACAATCAGGAAAGCGCCCCGGCCGTTGAGAGTATTCTGCCGCCGCCGGAACAGCCCAAACTTCCGGTTATCCAGCCTGAACCGGCACCGCAGCCGGCCGCCGGCGCAGCTCAGTCCGCAGTCATTGAACCGGAAAGGGTTGTCGGCACGGCAAATGTTGCTGCTGTTAAGGAAACAACCGTTGGCAAATCCGGTTCTGTTGCCGCCGTTGTCAATGAAGAACCGGAGATAAAACTGCCGACAATCAAAGAAGCAGCTGAGCGCCGGAACGCTCAAGCAGCGAAAAACGCAGCCCCTGTTCCGGCCGTATCAGCCTCAACCGCCGCCGTTCTGGATAACATCTCCAAAGGCGCTTCCCGTGAAGAACCGGAAGAAAAAGCCGCCCCGGCTCCAACCGTTGCCGACAAAGGCAGCTGGCAGATTCAACTGATGTCCTCGCCCAACAAAAAGGCCGTCGAAGCAGCCTGGAACAACATGGTAAAAAAACATCCCGCCCTCAAAGGCCAGCCGCATGAAGTTGAAACCGCCGATCTCGGCGGCAAAGGAACCTACTACCGCTTAAAAGCCGGTGCTTTTGCCGACCGCAGCGGTGCGGACAACCTTTGCAATGCCGTCAAAAAACAAGGCGGAAGCTGTATTGTAAAGAAAAAATAACATGAACTTGTTTATCGGTATCGTCATCAATTTTCTGCCCCTGCTCATAGCCATAATCGCCCATGAAGTTTCTCACGGCTGGGTGGCTTATTGGCGGGGGGACGATACCGCCAAAAGACAGGGGCGCCTGTCCTTAAACCCGCTCCGTCACATCGACCCGATGGGGTCGGTTGTTGTTCCGGCCATTCTCCTCCTCTCTAAAGTCGGCTTTGTCATCGGCTGGGCCAAACCGGTTCCGGTCAATTACTGCAACCTGAAAAAGCCGCGCAAAGACATCTTTCTCATCTCCGCCGCCGGCATCGTCACCAACCTCTATCTGGCCTTGATTTCCGCACTGCTTACTTACCTGCTGCCTTTCATCCATAGCCTGACGGTACAGGCGCTGGCCAATGCCTTTCTGATTAACATGGTCATCATCAACATCATTATCGCCGCCTTTAATCTTCTGCCCATTCCGCCGCTTGACGGGTCAAAAATCTTCTTCGGCTGGATTAACCGCCCCTGGGCGGCAAAATATGTCAGTGCCGAACGCGAAGGCCTGATTGCCATTGTCGTTCTCGCGTTCATTCTCCCTTATCTTGCCAATCTGCTCGGCTTTAATTTTCACCCGCTCGGCTGGTATTTGGTAAACGTCACCAAACTGACCGCCTCGGTTTTGTTATAGGAGAAAAAAATCATGTCCCGTCCCATTCGCGCGGCGTTGGTTTCAGTTTCCGCAACCGAACTGACTTCTGCGGAAAAGCGCCTCCTTGAAGAATACAACCCGCTCGGCGTCAGCCTGTTCAACCGCAATATTGCCACACCGCAACAACTGCAAAAACTGATAGCCGACATCAAAGAAACACTCAACCGTGAAGACGCGCTGATTGCTGTCGACCAGGAGGGCGGACGCGTCCGCCGCCTGCATGAACCGGACTTCCGCGCCTATGCCGGACAGCAGACGCTCGGCCGTTTATATACCGAAGTTTCCCCGGCCGCCGCTCAAAAAGCAGTCAAAATTCAAGCAGCCCTGATTGCCGCCGATTTGCACTCCCTCGGCATTAACCTCAATTACGCGCCGGTGTTGGATGTACGCAGCCCGCAAACCGCCCCGGTTCTCTCCAGCCGCATTTTTTCCGACACCCCGCAGATTGTCGCCGAACTAGGCAAAATTATGGCGGACGAATATATGGCGCAAAACATCATCCCCTGTATCAAGCACCTTCCCGGCCATGGCCGCGCCGCCGTTGACCCGCACTTGCACCTGCCGGTTATCACCGCCGCGCTGCCGGAACTTGAAAATGATTTTTATCCCTTTAAACAACTGCACCGCCTGCCCTGCGGCATGACCGCGCATATTGTCGTCGCCGCCATAGACGACAGCGCCCCGGTCACCCAAAGCCCCAAAGCCGTCCGCGAGCTCATCCGCGGCCAAATCGGCTTTGACGGTTTTCTGATTTCTGACGCCATTGATATGCGCGCCCTCAAAGGCAGCCTGAGCGAAAAAACAATAACCGCCCTCAATGCCGGCTGTGACGCCGTTTGTTATTGCGCCGGAGAAAGCAACGGACTGGAAGAAGTCTGCCGCGCCGCCCGTCCCCTGACCGATGACGCGCTTGAACGTCTTCCCCGTATGACAGCGGTTTTATCCGCCCCAAAACATGAACATAACATCACAGCATTGCAAGAAGAGTACATACAAATCCTCGGACAAATCGAAGCCTATGACGAAACCTACGACGCCACCGAAGTCCTCTTCAAAATGCAACAACCGAATTAAAAAGCAATCACCGGACGAACATACAAGTCGTTGTTGTTCTTACCGTAGTGTTCCACGCCGCCTTTCATAGCGCCTTGATAAGTGCCCGTACAGAAGCACCACACACTGCTCCAAGCATTATACTCGGACGACGACCAGATATGTTCTTCATCGCCTGTAAGTTGTGTTCCGCCAACTTTCGAGATTGCATTGTTAATGGCGTTCAGATTCGTATACAGGCTATTCAAAATACCTGCTGTCGGCAAAGCCCACTTACCTTTAGAAGCCGGTGTGGCACTTGGCGCATAATTTAAGGCCGCGTAAGCTGCCGGATATTTACTGCTATCACCACCGCTGGCCTGAATAATCTTAGTCATATTGCCGCTGACATCAAAATCCGTAATGGCATCTTGCCAATCATATGACTGGAATGCACCGGTATAACCAAACCCTGTTGACCAAATACTTCTTTGTATCGAACTGGCTGTCATCGCATAACCGCACTTATCACTGCCGTCGCTGATATAAACCACCACACCGATCGGCGTCTTGCCGCTTTCTTTGTTTGTTGTACAGGTTCCATCACTGTTTAAAATATCCCCGATAGCACAATTCTTGGCATAACCGGTGCATTGTCCGAGTACTGCTCTGGCAGAACATGCAGCCCCATTCCAGATATATCCGGCCGCACATTTACAAGATTTGTATTTTCCACCGCAGGCAGGACCGTCTCCGCCGGTATATCCTGTACCATTACAGGTATATTTATATAGAGGATCGCATGTCTTACAGCTCCACGTATTCCCGAAGGGACACTTTATGCCGCCGTTCGGGCAAGAGGCTTCGGTATATCCCAAACTCGCGCAATCCGTTGTTGCCACGCACTGCGCCGAAACTTCGCCCATTTCGCCAAACACAAAAGGAGCCACAAACAAAACCGAACTCATTAAAAATATTTTTCTCATCTCTTTTCTCCCTTAAAACAACCTTCCTATTATCCCTCCCCTGAGGTAGGGGAGGCTGGAGGCAGAAAAATGCTCCGGTGAAGCATTTTTCAACGACAGAACTGAAATGTTCAGCTCGCAAGCTAGTGATAACGACGCAAAGCGAGCATTACTTTTCAGATGACCGACGCGAAGTTAGCGAGGAACGAGCTTACGAAGCTAGACGGAGGGGTGTGAATCCCCAACCAACCATTCTTATATTTCCTATCTCTCCCTATAAAAGTTCGGAGTTTATAAGCAATAACTATAACTCGTATCAAACGGGCACTTGACCGCTGCCCCCTCACAACTTTGTTGCGCATACCCCAAAGCCCCGCAGTTCTGGTTTATCGCACACCAATCCGTCCCCGAACAAACGCAAGCCCCCGACGCCGCATCCCATGTATAACCCGAGGCGCATCGGCACTTGCCAAACTTCCCGTCACAGCTGTTGCCCTCGCCGC
>ERZ780157.1660-NODE-1660-length-23507-cov-32.650520_pt1 | contig 23507 bp, 20 predicted proteins | sample MGYA00511169_ERZ780157 | MGnify/ENA primary metagenome ERZ780157 (study PRJEB29588, sample SAMEA1965149) | human gut metagenome | biome: human gut; feature: human-associated habitat; material: faeces | place: Denmark | collected 2008/2010 ... | reverse complement strand
CTCCCTGCCAATGTCCGGGGTCGTACAAATCCTGTGAATGCGGCGGCGCTGCCGGCGCTACATCCTGTACAGTGAATGGCGTGACGACTTATTCCGATTGTAAAAAATGTTGTACGACGAGTTGTCCGGCTGGTTATGATTATACGGAAAGCCAGCTCACGGGGGCAAATGGCAATGGCTGGGTCAAGGACGGAAACGATTACTGCGACCATTGTACGCGCGGCAGGCTTTACAAAAGAAAGGCGGCGACTTGTCCGGGGTATACAGAAACCTGTACGAGCGGCGTTTATAATCCGGGTGATTATTGCCAGAGCGGCAACACTAAAAAATATAAGCCGGAAAACTGCAAGCCCTGTGTACCCAGCTGCAAAGATACGGCAGAATATGAAAATGGTTGTCCGGCATGTAAGATGGGGCATAGATTTGCCAGTGACGGTTGCGGCGGTTCATGTTATCAATGTTCTGAGTGGATTGAGAAAACCTGCTGGACAACCTGCCGCAATTTTGAAAGAGAAGAGGGCGTTTTTTGCGGCGAGTGGATTATGGTCGACTACCTCAGCTGCGGCGGAACAAAACCGTCCCAGCGCGGCAATGAGCGGCAGTGTAATTTTGGTTGGAATCCGACAGTTGACATGTGCGGAAAATATAATGATTACATGAGCAGCCGAAAATGCTGAGTTGAAAACAAGGCGGCGGAAAAATTAAAACCCTGAAATGAAAATTTCAGGGTTTTATAATGGCAAAAATCGGTTAGATTATTTTGCTTTTTTAGTTGTTTTTGCTGATTTAGCAGATGTTTTCTTCAAAGAAGCTGTTTTGCAAGAAGAAGTTCTGTTAGAAGATTTTTTTGAAGAAAAGTTCAAAGAGCTGTTGTTGGAAGAGGCTGTGAGCTGCTGAATGGCGGCGTTCCAGTCCTGCATGCTGGTGTTGGCCGGGCAGCCGGCGTTTTTCCAGATGTAGTAAGCGGCTTCTTTGATTGCTTTTTCATTCAATAAATTTGACATTTTGGTTTCTCCAGAGTTTATGTTCTTGTTAAAATTCCTACCTAGGATAGCGTCGATTGGTTAATAAAATATTTATTCCGTTGAAAAAAATGAATTTTTTTTGCGCTTGATTTTCGCGGCAAATCTGCCTAAAATCTTTTATTATTTTTTACTGAAATCAGGAGATGACATGGCTGAAAAAAAATCTGTTTTGGTTACCGGGGGCGCCGGTTTTATCGGGGCAAACTTCGTGCCTTATATGGTGGCGAAATACCCGGAATACCGGATTATTAATCTCGATAAGCTGACTTATGCCGGTAATTTGGATAATCTGGAAGAATGTGCCGGGGCAAAAAATTATGTTTTTGTTCAGGGCGATATTTGCGATGCCAAACTGGTTGATGCGCTGTTTGAAAAATATGATATCCGCGGGGTGGTTCATTTTGCCGCGGAAAGCCATGTTGACAATTCTATCAGCGGCCCGCGCGCGTTTGTGGAAACAAATGTGTTGGGGACGTTTACGCTGCTGGATGCCGCGCGGCGTCATTGGATGAATGCGCCGTTTGAGGTAAAGCCGGGGTATGAGGACTGTCGTTTTCATCATATTTCGACTGACGAAGTTTACGGAACGCTCGGCGAAAGCGGGTATTTTGAGGAAACGACGCCCTATGCGCCGAACTCTCCCTATTCCGCGAGCAAGGCGGGGTCTGACCTGCTGGTGCGGGCTTATTTTCATACTTATGGCATGAATGTGACGACGTCGAATTGTTCAAACAACTATGGGCCGAAGCAGCATCCGGAAAAGCTTATTCCGAAGATTATTGAAAACTGTGTGTTTGAGAAGCCCATTCCCATATACGGCGACGGCAAAAATATTCGCGACTGGCTTTATGTTTTGGATCACTGCAAGGCGATTGATTTGATTTTCCATAAAGGAAAAAGCGGCGAGACTTATAACGTCGGCGGGCATAATGAAAAAACGAATCTGGAAATTGTGGATGCTATTTGCGCGCTTATGGATGAGCGCCGTCCGCGCATGGGAGGTAAGTCTTATCGCGAGTTGGTTACTTTTGTGAAGGACCGCGCCGGGCATGACCGCCGTTATGCCATTAATGCCGACAAGCTGACGCATGAACTGGGGTGGAAAGCCGATGAGAATTTTGCCAGCGGCATTGTAAAGACAGTTGATTATTATCTGAAAAAGTGTTATAATGCCAATTGATGATGTGGAAGGGCAGGCATGCGCGAAATGTGCCTGCCTTGCCAAATCCCCGTCCGGGCTGAACAATTCGGTTTTGCGAATTGTTTTTTTTGTGTGGGGCGGGACTTTTTGTTGCGGGTTTTAGAGGCTGGTTGGGATACTGAACATACCGCAGCAAGAACTGTGTTTGGGGGCAGGGGTGTTTTTTCCTGTTTCTGGGGAATGGCGTCGATATAGAGGTCGTATCCCATTTTATCAAGGTAAGTCCAGAGTTGTGCCAGTGTCCAGTTGTAAAGTTCTTTTTTGCCGCATTCCAGAAGCATGACGTTTAAGGGCGTCATGCCGGTGATTTCAGGCATATCTTCAAAGATAAAGTTACGTTTGCGGCGACACACCCGCGGGGTGAGCGGAAAGTTAGCCGCTGGTTGTCCCGTGCGTCAGGAGGCGCGTTGCTTAGATTGTGCCTGCCTTTTGAAGAAATCTGTTTTGCTCTTTTTCATTTTCTTAAAGCTCCTTGTTTGGGGAAAAACAAAACCGCCAGAGGGAAATCCTTATGGCGGTGGAGCTCAAAAACTGTAACAACACAGTCGTCCATATTCAATATATTCAGGACACTCCACCTGAAGGTGGATTTGTTGTTGTTAGATGTTTTTGAGACACCGCAGACAGAACGCCTGTCTGCGTTTGTTACTGTACTTGAGGTGTGCGGAAATGTAAAGGGATTTTTTACGGGGCGTCCCCGTGGGGCAGCTTCACAGGCACGGCCTGCTGCGGAAAGTTCGCCGCTGGTTGTTCTGTGCATAATGAAGCGCGATGCTTAGATAGGGGGAGCAGGGAGAAAGAGAAATGTCATTGTCGGACGTCACTCTGAGAGTGTGCCCGGGGATGATATTGAATGATGGTTGGGGAAAGGTTTGCCGGAAGTTTCAGGCGCGGCCGGAAAACTGGGAGAGCTGGTCTATGTTTATGCCCGCCTCGCGCAAGGCTGTTTCCCATTTTTCTTCCGCTTTGGTATGGAATACCAGGTCTGTGCCCGGAGAGGTGACAATCCAGTTGTTGTTCATGATTTCTTTTTCAAGCTGTTGCGGCCCCCAGCTGGAATAGCCCAGAGCGATGATGTTTTCTTTGGGTCCCATGCCGAAAGCGATGTCGGAAATAATGTCAATGGAAGAGGATACGGCAATCTGCTTGTCAACCACAATGGTGTCGCCTTTGATATAATCCGTACTGTGAATGACAAAGCCGCGAATCTTTTCCAGCGGGCCGCCGTTGTAAAGGTTGAAGTCCCGGGTGTTGTTGAACTGGCCGATAGGCAGCTGCGACGCCAAATCAGCAAAGGAAATGTCTTCAATCTGCTGGTTGATGATGAAGCCCATCGCTCCGTCTTTGCCGTGCGAACAGATATAAACCACGGTTTTGTGAAAATGCTCGTCTTGCATAAACGGTGAGGATATCAGGCATTTTCCGGTCAGGTTATCTGTATTTAGTTCAAACATGGCATCTTACTCACATCAATTTTTATTTTTCTTTACCGACTCTTGTATTCTATCACATAATAAAGTATCTTAGAAGAAGAATTTTTCAAGGTTTGCAAATTATATGGATAAAATAATTTTTCTGATAGCGGTTCTGTGCCCGCTGTGGTTATTTTCCGCTTCCGCAGGGGCGGCGGAGCAGAATAAGCCGCCCTCCGGCGGGCGGGTGATTCTTGATTTGCGTTCCGATGCGGATGACGGTCATGAGATAACCCTTGAAGAACAGGCCGAGGCGGTGATGGAGGTCGGGCGTTATTTTGACGAGAAATATCCCGGAGAGGCCATTAACGGCGATTTGACCGAAGATGTCCGGCACTTTTTTCCAAACCTTAAGGGGCAGGAAGTGTATGACCGCGAGATGCTTGTCCGCGACGCGGTGAAGTTTTACCGCTATTTCAACAAACAATACAACGAAATCATGGCGGCATTGCTGCTGCCGGAAGATCCGCCGCTGGTTTTGGATGAGCAGGATTATGAAAAGCCTTACACCGGGGAATATATCGACTCTCCCGATTTGGTGGTGATTAAGGATTTTAAGCGGGTGGTTTCCTACAGTTCCGAGCCGCGGGATTTTGAGGCTTATGAGGCTAAGCGGCAGCGGGAGTTTGCCTCGCAGGCGGATAAGTCTTCGCCGATTGATCAGCTGGCGGATGTGTTCTCCAAGCTGGAGCTGAAAAAATTTTTGTTTTACGGGACAATTTATGAAGACCCGCTGACCAAGGGCGCGGGAAACGGCGCTTGGGTTGAGAAAGACGGCGCCAAACTCCGCTTAATCAGCACCTGGGCAACGGTGAACGGGCAGCGGGAAATCCGCGGGGCGCTGCATTTTTCCCTGCCGCCGGGGGAGGCCTTGGCTTTGTTAGGAAAAAATCGCCCGCAGCTGTCTTTTGCGGGAGAAAACCTGGCCGGGACGGAAGCGTTTATGCCTCTACCGCGGCGTGTTGTTTTGGGCGGTAAAGAGTATTCAGGCCTGTCCGGAAATTTTGCCCTGCCGCTGGTCTTTAAGCTGAAAAATCCTGACGAACCGCTGGTAGTGGCGGCGCGGGCCGAGGTGTCCTTATGTACGGACGATGGCTGCCGGCGCGTGGTTTTTGAGCCGGAGCTGAAGCTCGAGAGCGGGTTTGGCTATCGTTCGACGGTTGACAATTTCATTACCCAGAGTTTTAACGCCTTGCCGCAGGACAAGCGGGATGAGGCCGAGATTATGTCGCTGTCGGCGGATAAAAACGAAGACGGTTTGCCGGAGCTGCGCCTGCGTCTGAAAACCCGCGTATCGCCGCAGGATATTGACGTGATGATTGATGATGACGCGTTGGCGTTTCTGCCGCCGCGAATCAGCGTCACTGACGATTATGTTGATGTTTTTCTGACGGCGGCGGATAAGGATGCCGTGTTGCTGGGACGGACGTTTGCGTTACTGGTAAGGTTGGGGGATTATGCCGGTATCAAGACGCGTTTGACCGCGGCTGAGGCGCCGTGGCTGGAACTGGTCGAAATCCGGCTGACGGCGGCGATGCTGCTGGCGGCTTTTGTGGGCGGGCTGCTGCTTAATTTCATGCCCTGCGTTTTTCCGGTTCTGGCTCTGAAGCTGATGTCGGTCAGCGGCTACGGCAGTTCGTCGCCCGCGGAAGTGCGGCGCAGTTTTCTGTATACGGTTCTTGGAATATTTTCGGCTTTTGCAGTGCTGATCGTTCTGCTGGCGGCGCTGAAAGCCGCCGGGGTGGCGCTTGGTTGGGGCATACAGTTTCAAAACGGCTGGTTTCTGGCACTGATGTTGTTTGTACTGACGCTGTTTGCCGCGCAGGTGATGGGGCTGTGTATGCTGGCAGCGCCGCAATGGTTGCAGCGGCTGGGTATTGCTTCCGGCAGCGGGGCATTTCGCGCCTGGTTTGCCGGGGTGGCGACGGTGCTGTTGTCAACGCCCTGCACCGCGCCTTATCTGGCGACGGCCGCCGGTTTTGCCCTGACCGGGACAAATGTCGAAATGACGATTGTTTTAACCGTGATTGCCTGCGGTCTGGCGTTGCCTTATCTGCTGGTTTGGGCATTTCCCTCGCTGGCGGTTCTGCTGCCCAAGCCCGGAAAGTGGATGCTGCATGTGCAGCGGTTTATGCTCTGGCTGCTGTTGGCGACAATTTTGTGGCTGCTGAGTATTTTATACGCGCAGATTTCCGGCTGGGCGGTTTTTCGGCAATGCCTTTATCTGCTGTCGTTTCTCTTCCTGCTGGCTTATCGCCGCAAAGTAGCGGAAATTCTGGCGTCCATGCGCTTGGAAAAAGAAGTCAAAGCCGCGGTGGAAAAGCTTTTGTCGCGGATTTCATTCATTCTGTGCTGGCTGCTGCTGCTGTTGTCCCTGTGGGATGTCAACCGCCAGTTTAATCGCGCGCCGCTTCCCGCTCAGCCTGCCGCTGCGCAGATTATGACCGGGCAGAAGATTGACGATACCCGTATCAACGCGCTGCTGGACAGCGGCAAGAGCGTTCTCGTCAGCATAGACGCCGACTGGTGCCTGACCTGCCGTTACAACGAGGCCGTCGTTCTGGACAATCCCCTCATCAAGGAGCTTCTCATGCGACGCAATGTTGAAGTCATCACACTGGACTGGACGCGTGACAATCCTGAAATTCTTTCCTTTATGTCGCGTTACGGCCGGAAAGGGGTTCCTTTTTACGTTTTATTTACGCCAAGGGTCAGGGGCGGGATAGTTCTTCCCGAACTCCTCTCCCCCAGTAAAGTTCGTATAATGGTCGATTAGTACAGAAACAGCGAAAATCGCTCGGTCATCAGATGTAAGCTCTGTCTTCGCACGAGTGCTCGCCAATCGCTAACATGTACTAGCTCAGGAACCTAAGCTCGTTTCGGCTATTATCTCAGCCTTACTCACTAAGGTTTACTGAGATGTTACAGACAAAAAGCACCATTACTTTGGTGCTTTTTGCTTAGCCATTGTACACTGCGGTACTTTTTTCTCGTTTCTTACTACTCGCCTCATTCTCCGAACTTTACGCCAAACTTCGCTCTGACTCACATATCAATTTGTTTCTGTCTTGGATTTTAACTTTTTCTGTTTGGGCTTAGTTGGTAAATAATTTTCATCGGTTATAACTTTTTGGCCTGTACGTTCTTCAAAATCTTCTTTTGCGCGTTTGGAGATATTGCCGCCGATTTTTGCAGCTTTTTTATTTTCTTTCATACCTGTCGCATTTGTATTTTCAGCAACCTGACGAGTTGATAACTCGGCTAGAGCAGTAAAGATTAACTCTGCTTCACTCATGTGGTCGCGCAAATTTTGAGATTTTAAACCTTTTAATTGTTTATGTTCTTTAACGGATAACCCCGACCATTCTTGATGAATAATATTTGTCAGAATCGCATATTCTTCATCTTTTGTTATTTTATGTTCTTTCCAATAGTCGGTTAATTTATTACGAGTTTCTTGCCCCATCATACGTTGCTGAATCCATTTTTCGGAATGGCCGAGTTTTTGCCAATTCTCACGTGCGCGGTCGATGCTTAACGAAGGGTCGGCTGTCTCTTTCATTCGTTCATAACCAACCCTGGCTAACCATTGTTTAATAGGTTCTGCTTTTGGACTGGGAACAGATTGAACGATACGCAACATTGTTTCGGCTATGGCTGCATCTGTTTTACGCATTTTGCCATCAGGCGCCATCATTTTCAACTGGTAACAATTTGTTACCGGTTGAGTTCCCCCTTCCTTTATTAAGCGTCCTTTTAAAACTTTCCAATATTTACGAGCGGTTTGATAGTCTTTTTCTATTAAAATTGAGATAACATCGACAACAGAAAAATACCAAATGTCTTTTTCTTCATCATAGATTGAGCGAATCTTTGTTTGCTCAAAAAGTTTAATATCGTTTTTCATGGGCAAAACATCCTAAAATTTTATATTTATTTTAGTTTAAACGGATATTGCTAAAATTTACATAATAAAATCAGATTACCAACAATTCAGATTGGTTCAGCTTCGGGCTATTTTCAAAGAGCTCTATAGTTTAGACGGCGGCTGGGGGAGGGGCGTGTTGTGATACATTGTTAAAAAAACACGTTTCGGAAGAAAACGTGTTTTTTGAGAAGGTTCGTTCATTTTTTGGGCTGCGCAAAGGCGTATTTCTTGATTTCTTTGCTGTCATGCAAGATTTTGTTATGCGGACGGTGCGCAAAAAATGTTTGTTTTTGGAAGCAAGCGTTTGTTTGTTCCAAAATACTTTGGAGCTGTTCAACATCAATGTCAACGTTCAGGTTTTTTCGTTGTTTTTGCACTGTCATAATAAAAATCTCAACCGGCGTGCAATGCGTGATGCCGCGTTTGGGACGGAAGGGCTTGCTTGAAGATGACAAAGATGTTTTTGTCATTGGCCGGTTTTCGACAATTCTTTGCAATGTGTTTTTGACCGCGTCGTATATCTGTCGGTTGTACGACAGTTTTTGACTCAAATCATGCCACGGGTGGAGGTAGATTTCAGGGCGAACCGCTTCCGCCTTAAACACAAGGCAGACAGGCAACAGCGTATCTATGAAATCCGGATAAAAATGCACAAGCGTTTCGAACGCGTTCAACGGTTTGTCCGGTTTGGTTATGGCGGCGCAATCCCAATCTACGTACATCTCTGTCAGGTGTTCGATTTTGGCGGTTTTTTTGCAGCCGACATGGTGCGGGCTGAACGCGCGATGCATTTTCTGAATTTTCTTTTCATCCGTTATCCACGGGCATAAGTACAAAAGCGGTTTTTCCCAATCGTGAAAAATTCCCCGCAGTGAGTAATGTCCGGTCAGGTAGTGTTCCCGCTCCATAAACGCCAGTTTATGTTCCAGCGTATAGCAAACAGACGGAAAACGCCACGGCCCATTTTCATTCCATTTATTACTTTGCTCAGCGAAAAATTTACGCATTCTGCTATTGAGCAGATTAAACGCGATAAATGAAGGAAGTTGTAACTCAATCATAAATATAAAGTTTAAAAATAATTAAATATAATAATATTTTGTCATTTTGGGGTATAATGTGAAAATCCCGCGTCGTCAAGCATTTTTACTGTCGGTTGGATTGGTAAGGTTGTGATAAAGTATAAAAAAACGCCCGGGAAGGGCGCTTGGTTGTGTTTTTGCTTTTTTCTGAGCGGTTATTTTTTGACTTCATCCGGGTCACGGAGGACGTAGCCGCGGCCCCAGACGGTTTCAATGTAGTTTTTGCCGCCGGAGGCTTTTTCAAGCTTCTTTCTCAGTTTGCAGATGAAGACGTCGATAATCTTCAATTCCGGTTCGTCAATGCCGCCGTACAAATGGTTCAAAAACTGGTCTTTGTTCAGGGTTGAGCCTTTGCGCAGGGACAGAAGTTCCATAATGCCGTATTCCTTGCCGGTGAGGTGCAGCGTTTTGGTGCCGACGGTAACGGTCTGAGTATCAAGGTTGACTTCAACGTTGCCGGTGCGGATGACTGAATTGGAGTGGCCTTTGGAGCGTCTGACAACGGCCTGGATTCTGGCCAGGAGTTCCGATTTGTCAAACGGTTTGGTCAGGTAATCGTCCGCGCCGTAGCCAAGCCCTTTGACTTTCTTATCCGGTTCGGTCAGGCCGGAGAGAATGAGGACAGGTGTGTTGATTTTGGCGCTGCGCAGGTTTTTCAAGACTTCATAGCCGTTCATATCCGGCAGCATTAAGTCCAAAATAATGATGTCATAGTCATATAATTTTCCGATTTCGAGTCCGTCTTCGCCCAAATCGGTCGTATCGACAATCATGCCTTCTTTTTTGAGCATGGTTTCAATGCTTTGCGATACGGCGTAATCATCGTCAACAAGCAATACCCGCATTATGTTAAGCTCCTTCAGTAGTAATTTTTTTATGCTTTCAGCATAGACGTTAATTATTTAATTGTTAACACTTTTTATCACCCTGTTAATAAATACACCCGGACGCCGGGTCGCGGAAAGTTTGCTGTTGGTTGTCCCGTGCATAAGGAAGCACTGCGTGCGGCGGGGAGCCCCCGCGGGCGCAAGTTTGCCGTTGGTTGGTTCGTGCATAAGGAAGCACTGCGTGCGCTTTGTGCCTGCCGGGAGAAATGGATAATGTCATGTCCGGGGCGTGCTGCACTCGCCCGGGGATGACGTTCCAGGGGAGGGCGGAGAGGTTGGAGTGTTTGTCATTTTTTTTACATTTATTCAAAATTAGTCATTGAACAGTGGAAAATACTGTGGTATAGTAGCTTTGTGTGGATTTGGTACCTGTCTTGAGATAGTAAGGTGTGAATGATGATGATATCACTAAAAATATATGTCTATAAGCGTCTTCATTTTGTGAAGACTGTGTTTTGATGTTTGAAAGTTCTCGTCCTTAATATCGCATAACACAACAAAATCTAACCACGCAACGAGGTATCAAATCCGCATTTGAAGAATTAACAAATGCCGGAGGGGTTGGTTATGATTAAGAACAAGTTTTTGCTTTATCTTTTTTGCGGGGTGATGTTTTCTCCGGCATTGGCTTTTGGAGAATGCAGGCCGATGCAGGACTGCCGGGCTTTGGGGTATAAGGAAGCGCCCTGTCCCGAGCAGGGGGTGAAATGCCCGTTTGGCGAAACCTGGTATTGCCCGCTGCGCTGTAAGGACGGACAGGTTTGGAAAGACGGAAAGTGTACGGATGTCTTGGGCAGTTGCAGCGGTGCGGCGAAGAACTGCAAAATCGGGCAAATCTTAAACAGCGACGCCAGTTGTTCAGACAACAAAGTCAGCGGCAAAACGCCGATTGGGGTGGTAGTTGCGATTAAAGACAACTGCGGCTGGGCGATGACTGCCAGCCCGATAGCGTCAAGTATCAAATGGTCAACAGAATATGTTAATACCGGTGCATTCCAGTCGTCTAGTTGGCAAAATGCAATTAAAGATTTTGATGTCAGCGGTAATATGACTAAGATTATTCAAACGGCTAACGGTAACAACAGTAGATATCCGGCGGCTTATGCAGCTTTAAACTATGCTCCGAGTGCTGCGCCAACTTCTAAAGGTAAATGGACACTTCCGACGGCTGGTATCCTGAACAGTTTGTATACCAACTTAAATGCCATTAATAATGCAATCTCGAAAGTTGGCGGCACACAACTTACAGGCGATAATGAACATATTTGGTCGTCGTCCGAGTACTCTTCTAACCACGCGTGGTACTTCTGTACGCTTAATGTCTCTAGTCCGGGAGGCGTCAACTGGAACCGTAAGGACACCAACTTTAGCGACTACGTCGTTCGTCCGGTAATAGAGTTTTAGGAAAGGAGAGAAGTAATGAGAAAAGACAGAAAATTGTCCTTTTGTCTGGCAGATAATGTTCTTGCTGATAGATTTAGATCCCGAAACAAGTTCGGGATGACACTTGAGGCGGTTCTTATTTTGTTGGCGGCTCCTTTCTATGCGGGGACGGCCGGAGCGGAAGTGTGCATTGCCGAGGAAGACTGCAATAATTTGGGATATACGGAAGACAAATCCTGTACCGACGGTTTGAAATGCCCGTTCGGCGAAAAGTGGCATTGTCCGGACAAGAAGTGTCAGATCGGCTGGATACTGAACAGCGATATGAGCTGCACGGAAAATGTCGAAAGCGGCAAAACGCCGATTGCCGTCGTCGTCTATCTGGATGATAAAGGTAACGGACAGGCTATGGCGTTAAAGCAACTCCAAGGGTCGTTTAGTTGTATGTGCGAAGACCGATCGGGCACTTATGATGTTCCCGGGCTGCCCAATTATGGCATTGGGTATGTGGAAAGGTATTTGGGGCGTTTGCCGACATATGACGATATATCCACGATTGAAAGCCTTGATCCGGTGAGTTATCAGACGGCGCCTTTGTTGACTGCGCTCAGGGATTTGAACAGTTGTGAAAATACCAGGATAATGAAAGCAGATAAGATTGCCGGGGGATGCAATGCCTTATATACGGTTCTGGATTATGTTCCCGACGGTGATACCGCGAGCAAGGGAAAATGGTGTCTTCCGGCTTTAGGGGTCGGGAAATATATTTATGACAACTATGCCGCAATTTCCGCAGGCATACAGAAGGCCGGCGGTGAAGCGCTGAGTGATAAGGATGAATATTGGACATCCACGGAGAATAGCGCTTTCGGTATGTGGAAGTTTTATATGCCGTCGGGAAAAGTTTATTTTAATAATAAATATTCATATAAGTATGTTCGTCCGGTGATTGAGTTTTAAGAGAGGAGGTTCTTTTGCTTGGCGGAGGGTGACATTCGGATGGATGGTTGAGGGATAAAGAAAGCAGCCCGGTTTGACATCAGACCGGGCTGCTTGTGTTTTTGTTAGTCGGGCGGGTTAGATTGCCGCTTTAATCGCTTCATAAGCTGCGGGCAGTTTGCCGCCGTCCGGGCCGCCGGCCTGAGCCATGTCGGGACGGCCGCCGCCGCCTTGTCCGCCGACTGCAGCCGAGCCGATTTTAACCAAATCAACCGCGGAATATTTGCCGGTCAGGTCTTTGGTGACGCCGACAACCAGCGAGGCTTTGCCCTCGTTGTCCGTGCCGAGGACGACAATGCCGGAGCCGAGATTTTTGTTAATCTCGTCAATGAAGGCTTTCAGCTCTTTGGGGTGGACGTTCGGCACCGATTTGGCAATGAACTTGACGCCGTTGACGGTTTCGACCTTGTCGCCGTTGTCGGCGCTTTTGCTGTTGGCATAGGCTTTTTTGAGGTTGAAAATGTCGGCTTCGAGTTTTTTCTTTTCTTCAAGCAGTTGTTTAATCCGGCTTTCCAGATTGTTGGAATCGACTTTCAAAACCTGTCCGGCGGCATGGAGCTTGTCTTCCATGTTCTGGACATATTCTTCGGCGCCGCGTCCGGTAACGCACTCAATACGGCGAATGCCCGCAGCAACGGCGCTTTCGCTGACAATATTGAAATAGCCGATGTCGCCGGTGGCTTTGACATGGGTACCGCCGCAAAGCTCGCGGGAGAATTCTTCCTTGTCATTGCCCATGACGATAACGCGGACTTCGTCGCCGTATTTTTCTCCGAACAAGGCCATGGCGCCGCTGTTAACGGCTTCTTCCTGCGTCATGAGCAGGGTTTGCACTTTATAATTCTTGCGGATGGCGGCGTTGACGATGTTTTCGACCTGACGCAGTTCCTCAGCAGTAATCTGCTTGTGGTGAGAGATATCAAAACGCATTCTGTCAGGCGTAACCAGCGAGCCTTTTTGGGTGACGTGCGCGCCCAGAACATCACGCAAAGCGCGGTGCGCCAGGTGGGTGACGGAGTGGTTGGCGCAGATGTCGCGGCGGCGTTCTTCGTTGACCTGGAAGGTCAGCATATCGCCGGTTTTGACCATGCCTTTAATCAGCTTGCAGCAATGGACGGAAACGCCGTCAAGCTTGTGTTTGGTGTCAGTGACCTCAATCGTGGTGTCGGCATTGTAAAGAATACCGGTGTCGCCGACCTGGCCGCCCATTTCGGCATAGAATGGGGTTTGGTTGGCGATGAGGTAAAATTCTCCGCCGCTGACGGCATTGATAATCTGCCCGTCTTTAACCAGCGCGGTGACCTGTGCGTCGGTTTTTAGGGTCGTATAGCCAAGAAATTCAGTGGTGCCGCATTTTTCCTGAACGTCAAACCAGACTTTGTCAGTGCCGGCATCGCCCGAACCCGCCCAGTTTTTGCGGGCTTCTTCACGCTGTTTTTCCATGGCGGCGTCAAAGCCCTTGGTGTCGACCTGAATGTCTTTGGCGCGCAGGGCGTCCTGCGTCAAATCAAGCGGGAAGCCGTAGGTGTCATAAAGTTTGAACGCGGTTTCGCCGTTAAAGGTGTCACCGGCTTTGAGGTTTTTTGTTTCATCGTCGAGCAGACGCAGACCTTTGTCCAGCGTGCGCAGAAAGCGGCTTTCCTCGGCCTTGATGGTTTCGGTAATCAGTGCTTCGGCACGGTAAAGTTCGGGGTAGGCTTCGCCCATTTCACGTTGCAGGGAAGGCAGCAGCTTGTACATCATCGGTTCTTTGACGCCGAGCATATAGGCATGGCGCATGGCGCGGCGCATAATGCGGCGCAGGACATAGCCGCGGCCTTCGTTGGAAGGCAGGACGCCGTCGGCAATCAGGAACGCGGTTGAGCGCAGGTGGTCGGCAATGACGTTGAATGACGACTGGTACGGGCCTTTGGGGTCTTCTTTCGGCGCCAGTTTGGAGATGTCGTTAATCAGGTTGCGGAACAGGTCGATGTCATAATTGGAGTGGACGCCCTGCAAAATGGCGGAGATGCGTTCCAGCCCCATGCCGGTATCAATACATTTCTTTTTCAGCGGAATACGGGAGCCGTCGGGCAGGTCTTCAAACTGGTCGAAAACCAGATTCCAAATCTCAATCCAGCGGTCGCCGTCTTCTTCCGGCGTGCCGGGCAGACCGCCCCAGACTTCCGGGCCGTGGTCGTAAAAGATTTCGGAGCAGGGGCCGCAAGGGCCGGTGTCACCCATTTGCCAGAAGTTGTCTTTGGTGGCGATACGGATAATGCGGTCATCCGGCAGGCCGGCGACTTTTTTCCATATATTCCAGGCTTCGTCATCATTATGATAAACGGTCACGGCCAGGCGGTCTTTGGGCAGGCAAAATTCTTTGGTGACAAGTTCCCAGGCCCAGGCAATAGCGTCGTCTTTGAAATAATCCCCGAAGGAGAAGTTGCCGAGCATTTCAAAAAACGTATGGTGGCGCACGGTGTAACCGACGTTGTCCAGGTCATTGTGTTTGCCGCCGGCGCGAACGGATTTTTGGGAAGTTGTCGCTCGCGTATAGTCGCGGGTTTCGTTGCCGGTGAAAATATTTTTGAACTGAACCATGCCCGAATTGGTAAACATCAGGGTCGGGTCATTATCCGGTACCAGCGAGGACGATGGGATAATCTTATGTCCCTGTTTGGCAAAGAAGTTTAAATAAGTACTTCTGATATCTTTTAACGTTGTTGTCATTTTTATTTTACTTCCCAAAAAATAAGTAATTTTATTAACGCGGAATAAGATAGAGCAAAGTTGTTCCAAAGTCCAGAAAAAAATGGCGGAGCTTGCCTTTTGGGCATCATACTTGTGATTTTTCTCCTTATGTACTTCTGTTGTACACGGCGTCGAAAAATCACTTCGTAGCATACCCAAAAATCAAACTCATTGCTAATTGGTTTGAAAAGGTTCGCATTTGCGAGCCTTGTTTGTTATGGTGTTTGTTCTTTGGGGTGGGGTGTGATGTTCGAATATGACGTTCTTAGGGATGGCGAGGGGTAAGGAAGGGATGACGTCTTCGAAATGACAATTCGATGAAAAATAATAAAATTTGCGAAAATTGTTGTTGTGTTTTGTCTAAAAATGTGTTATAACTAGGCAAAATTTAGAGTGGAGGCTGAGAACAATGGCTGAAAATAATAAACAAAAATTTGACACAGGAACGAAAATCCTTTTTATCGGCGGGGTTAACGAGGATCGTATCGGCGGTAACAGTATGGTTGTCGAACACACCAATGAGCGCAACGAAACTTCCAGAATCATTATGGATCTCGGCGCGATGTTTGCTCCTTACGAATCGGGGTTTGAAGCCGCTTATCCCAATCTCGACAAGTTTCTCGACCGCATCGACCCGGTTACCGGCAAGGAAAGCAAAGCCGAAAAGCCGGTTGACGCCATGTTTATTACCCACGCGCATGAAGACCACATCGGCGGCCTCGTCAATTATGTCCGCATGGGCTATCAGCTTCCGGTCATCAAGACGTCGCGTTTTACCAAAAATCTGATTAACATCGTGTTTAACCAGGAAGGCATTAAGGCGCCGCAGATGGTGACAGTCAAACCCGGCGACAACATTCTTGTCGGCGAAGACATGGTGGTCGAGCCCTTTGGCAGCAGCCATTCCGTCATTGAACCGCTCGGGTTCCACACGCTTACTTTTTTAGACGGCAAGGCGCATGCCGGCATTGTCAACTACGGCGACCTTCTCACCGCCGAGGATGTTCCGGTCGGTAAATATGCTTACAGCCGCGAAGCGATGAATGATTTGCTGAGCCGCAAGCGCACCACCACGTTTTTGATTGACTCCACCTCTATTACGCCGCAGAAAAAACGCCGTCTGAGTTTTGAGGAGCTGGCTGACAACAGCGTTGAGGCCATTCGCCGCAATCCAGACCGCAACATTGTTGTTTCTCCGGTCATTTCTCGCAGCTTTCAGAACATTGCCGTTGACATTGAAAACGCCCGCCGCCTCAATACCAAAATCTGTCTTGAGGGCGCCTGGCTGAAGCTGGTTTACAAAGCCATGCAGTTCAGCGGTTACAAGGATTTTAACGATGTGATTTACAAAGGGCCGCTGAAAAATTATCTGGATGACAAGAAAATCAGTAAAAAATATATCGTTTGCACCGGTGCTTTTGCGCAGGGGCTGAAAGAATATCAGGAGAACCGCGGCGGCGATGTTTACAACATTCCCATGGCGGCGGCTACCAAATTTGCACTCGGACTGCATCGTGATTTCGGCATTACGCCCGACACCATGATTTTGGCCAGACAGCGCATTATTGATGAAATCGACGGCGAAACAGGCCCGGCCATGTTGCAGATGATGGCGGCTAAGGGCGCCAAGGTCATTATGAGTCCGGGCAGCCGGAAAGTGGCGAATTTTGAAGAAGTCGTCATGCAGAATTCCGGGCACCTCAATACTGAGGAATTTGCCGAGCTGGTTAAGGAAAATCAGAAGTTTGCGCCGGATGCGGTTTATATTCCCATTCACGGTAACCCCGAGCAGTGCGCTTTTACCGCGCGGGTTGCCCGTCAGAACGGCGCCAAGACGGTACAGGCGCTGAATATGGATGAAGTCAAAGTGGCGCCGGGCGTTGCCGAAAATGCCGCCGCCGGAGCGAAAGAGCCTTTCAGCTGGATTGCTGTCAAAAAGATTTTTGCCAATCCGCTGCAACCGGACGCTTCCGTTCCGCCGGAGGGAAAAATGGAATTCTGGCGGGTTGATCAGAATTATGTGCCGCTGGAAGACAAGCCTTTTTATGACACCAGTTTGGTTCGCAGCGTTAAACCCGGGGACGACAATTATTACGCCAATCATCCGGAAATCGGCAAGATGGCGGAAATGCTGAGTGATTCATACGAGCCGGAGCTGCGGGAATCCAACAAAGAGCGCAAAGCCAAGATGAGCCGCAAGGACAAGAAGAAATTCAATGCCGAGGAAAAGCGGCAGCAGGCAGAAAAACGCAATGGCGGCAATCGGCAGGCCGAGCGTCAGGATAGCCGCGGGGCGGAAAACATCATGCGCTTTGTTGACGGCATGGGGGCAGAACACGTTAAGCTGACCAAGAGCGGCAAACCGCGCAAAATCAATCCGCTGAAGTTGAGGAATAATAACAGGCAGAACGACCGCTAACGGGTAAAAGCACACTTTTTAGATCCTGAAACAAGCTCAGGATGACAGTTTTGATGGTTGGTTTTACCTGGATCCCCGGATGTCGCTGTGCTCCTCCGAGGATGACGGTGTTAATGTTATGTCGCACTGCGTCATTCTGAGAGTGCCTCCAGGGATGACGTTCTTTTGCTCGCCTGAGGATGAGATGTTTTTGCCGCCTGCCGGCCGGATTATTGAAGCGGGGCGGAAACGCCGAGTTCAATAACAAAATTGAGATTGAGATAAGTGGCGTACAACAGCCAAATCAGATAAGGATAAAGCAGGCCGCCGCTCAGCCGCCCGGCATCGGTATAAATGCGAATCATGCGGAAGGCGGTCAGCACCATGACGATGATAACCACAAAACCCCACAGCAGTTCGCCTTTGGTAAAAAACGTGTAGCACCACAGGCATTGCAGCACCATTTGCAGCAGAAATTCGTTGTTGTATTTATGGACTTCTTCCATGGGCGAATCATAAATGGCAAAGAACAATGCCGCGCCAATCAACAGGTACATGATTGTCCACACAATCGGAAAAACTTCGTTTACCGGTGTTACGGACGGTTTGTAGCTGAACTCGTACCAGTTCATCATTCCGGTTTCGACGAAAATACGCGAGATGTGCGCCGTCAGAAACAAAACGGCAAAAATATAAATGAGCTTGATATATTTATCCACGCGAATCATGTCTTTCCTCCTCGTTATAGTACACACTCACGTATCATATCAGGAAAAAAGTTAAAAAACTATTTCCTTCGTTCAAGCGCTTTGTTTATATCAAAATGCCGCGGGCGGATGTTTCCGGTACTGTGCGGGAAGAGGCTCAGGGGAGGGCTGCGGACAGAATAACCAGCGTTCCGGCGAGGAGGCCGAAGCTCATGCCGCAGAAAAATTCATCCCAAAAGAAGCGCCGCCGGCGGGATGAGGTTTTGACCGTGCAGTCAAGTTCTTCAAGTGTCAGGCTGCGGAGGCTCATCGGTTTATTTCCCGTAAAATCGAACGGATAAACTCCGTGACGTCGCCGCGCAGGGCGTCATCGTGCACAAATTCGTCAAACCAGCCGCCTTGGTCGTTCAAAAGGTCGCAGCGCGCCTGTTCCAGACGTTCTGTTTCGCTTAGGCTGCACGGATATATCCTTTGCCGGCCGGCATCGTCTTTTTCATCATAAAATACTTCTGCCGGAGGCATGAAACGGGCAATATAACAGTTGTCGGCGCCGCGGTTCTCCTGCCAGGCTTTTTTCAGAGCATGAAACGGCGGCAGCGTTTCCAGTTGTTGAATAAGTGTGTCCGGCTTCATGGACTTATCCTTTTTTTTGTATTGTGGCTGTTGATATTTATGTTTATACTAAAATGGTATTTTAAAGTCAAGCGAAAATTATACCAAAATGGTATTTTTTTTGAGGCTTAGGGTTCAGGTGCCGGGGTGCGGTGGTATGCGACCAGGCTTGTGGCTGGTACAATCTAAACAATATGCTGTTTTATATGCAAAAACCTCTAGTGTTGCCGTCATACCCTCCCTAACCCTCCCTACTCAGGGAGGGGACTAGATTGTGCTTGTTTGAAAATAATTCAAAAATAAAAAATCAAATTATTCCCTCCCTGAGTAGGGAGGGTTAGGGAGGGTATGATTAATAGAACAAAACTAAGCAGTGCGCTTCATTATGCACGGGACAACCGGCGGCGAACCGATGGGGTGAAGCTGCCACAGCTCCCCGCAAAATTTTAGTTGCAAATTTGTAAACATCATTTATAATACCTTGCAGATAACGGCGTGTCGTATTGCCGTTATTTAGCGCCTGAGTGGCGCGGGGTCTTCAAAAACCTTTGTCCTTACACGGTGTGGATATACATCGTCAGAAGTGCTGTATCGGTTTTTCCGTACGGCTTTCTATATCCCCGACTCTGGTCGGGGAGCTTTTAGCGTATACAATAAGTTCCTTCGGGTACGAAAGGCTAAAAGGGTCACTTTGTAAGGATGATTTTTGAACTCTCCGGCCACCTAAATTTTTCGTTAGGTGGTTTTTTTTGTGGTCATGTGAAGGAATTATTTTTATGAAGCAGAATAAAAGAATATCTACGCGCGGAAAGCTTCCCGACGGCGCGCCCAATCCGGTTGACGTCTATGTCGGCAGCCGTATGCGGCTGCGGCGACAGCTTCTGGGACTGACACAGGAAAAGCTGGCGGAACTTTTGGGTGTGACTTTTCAGCAGATACAAAAATACGAGCGGGGAACAAACCGTCTTGGTGCCAGCCGTTTGTGGGATGCCGCCAATATTTTAGAAGTACCGGTCGGATTTTTCTTTGACGATATGGATAGGGAAACGGCGGTCAGTTCACCGCGACGTCTGGCCGGGCCGGAAGAACCGCTTTCCGATAACAGCCTTTTCGGCGCAACGGACGACCCCATGGCGCGAAAAGAAACGCTTGAACTGGTACGGGCATATTATCAAATTCCCGACCCCGGCACGGCACGCTGCGTTTTTGACCTGGTGGTAAAATTGAGCCGCAAAATTCCCGGCCGCCAGTCCCAAACATAATACAGGCAAAAGAATGTCATCTTCGGAGGCACTCTCAGGGTGATGTACGCACACCGGGGATACAGGTAAAATATGGAAACTTTATTTTACCTGGATTGTCGGATCTAGTCCGACAATGACATTTCTATTTCTCCCGGCAGGCACAAAGCGCACGCAGTGCCTCATTATACACGGAACAACCGGCGGCGAGCCGATGGGGTGAAGCTGCCTCAGCTTCCGGGGCAAATATCCCGCAAATAAGCAGTAATTTTCTCATAGGCCTCGGGTGTCAGGTTTTGATAGGAATGATAATTAAACGCCCGCTTCAAACGATTATGCAGTTTCTGCGGACTGATGCCCAAACAGTGCGCCTGTTTCCGGACAAGCTCGCGGAAAAGGTGCGCCTGCCGCGTCGTAATGCAGGAAGCCGGCTGCACGCCGGGCGTTAAAGAACCATCCTTCTCAACCGCGTGCAAAAACACTTCCTCCAGCCGGCGTTTTCCAACATTCTCCTCCCCATACGAATGCATATTTTTCTGCCTGTTTTGTATTTTAGCAACGCCTGATATATTCGAAACTTCCGCCAAGTTCCTATTATTAATAGCTAATATACGCCTGACGGCATTGTTGTTAGTTGAATCATTCCCGGCAATGGAAGTATTAATATCTATCGTGATGTGTGTTGAAAAAAAATCCAGGCCATTGTCAGGGCGAGGATTATTGAAAGGATGAGGCTGCCGGTGTTGATGATGACCCGGTTGTTGTTTATCTTGATGTCCCGGGCGGCTATCTTTATGTTCGGGCCGTTGCGCTGCGAGGTATCGGCGGTATGTTGCGGGTTGGTCTTATTGTCATCATTTGCAGGTGTCGCGCTGCGAAGGATTTCCAGGATTTTTTCCTTAGTCATGTTTATATCCTCAGTCGGGTGTTCTTGTATGTGGTGTGGTCCGGGAGGGAGGCGGCTAGGAGGCTTTGTTCTTCATCAGAAATTTGGTAAAGCTGATGATGTTTTCCGTGCGCTCTTCGGCCGGAAGGTCGGCTGTTTCCTCATACAAAGCCTTAATCAGCAAGGCCTTGTTCTTCGGGGAAAGTTCCTTTTTGTTGTCTTTGAGCCAGGTTTCAACGGTTTCGATGATTTCCATAATATAATCCAGAGCCGGTGTCGGCATTTTCTGCTCGGCGGCCGGCTGCCACTCCAGCGGCAAAATCTCATAAGGGCGGCAGTTCAGGGCTTTGGAAAGGCGGTCCATCCATTCCAAAGTCATATCCCGCTCCCCTTTTTCCAAACGGAAAATCTGCGGCTGGCTGGTGCCGGCGCGGTTGGCGATTTCTTCTGTCGTCAGCCCCGATTTCGTCCGGAGTTCTCTGACCCTGTTTTTTATGCGTATTTTATCCATGCGCTCATTTAATACCATTCGGGTATAAAAAACAATATCCAAAACGGTATATTTCTCTTGACAAACAATATACCATTTTGGTATAAAACTTATGTTTCAGCTGCCAAGGGGTAGCGGCAGGCTGAATAACAAAAGGAGTTTATATGAGCGGTTTTATAAAAATGCACCGGCGGATTGTCGAATGGGAATGGTATCGCGACATTCCTGTGCGCGTGCTGTTTGAACATTTGCTGCTGCGGGCAAATTACAAAGACCTGCGTTTTCGCGGCTGCGAAATCCGGCGCGGTTCGCTGGCGGCATCCCGTCGTTCCCTGGCGGAAGAAACCGGCCTCAGCGAGCAGCAAATCCGCACCGCACTCGAAAAACTGCGGCGCACCGGCGAGATTGAAACCGCCGCCAAGGGCAATTTTACGCTTATCAAAGTCATGAATTATAACCGTTATCAGGCAACCGGGGAGGATGCGGACGGCGACTCGTTTGTCCCGGGAGAGTCGGACAACACGTCTTTTTTACCGGAAACCCTTTTAAAACCAAAGCCCAACCGGGAAGCCACCGCGCCGCAGCCACAAGAGAAAGAAGGGAAGAAGATAATAAATCCCCCTGATATATCTGTCAGAAAGACAGATATATCTTCCCCCGCCGGAGAAGCAACAGGGCGATATTTTTCCAGAGGCAGGAAAAAGGGAAGCGGAAAGAGCGGCAAAAAACGCCGCCAACGTTTTGTACCGCCGCAGCCGGAAGAAGTCGCCCGTTATTGTCAGGAAAGGGGCAACAAGGTTGATGCCGCCAAATGGTTTGACTATTACACCGCCAACGGCTGGCGGACAGGGCGCGTGCCGATGAAAGACTGGCGGGCTTCCGTGCGTTTCTGGGAGCGGAATCAGCCGCCGGCGGGGGATGTATGCGGGGACTGTGCCGACCCGCTGGCGGCGGCAGCGGAAGTTCGCCGCCGGGCTGATAACATCGGCCATAAATACGGGACGGAAGCGCGCAAGCGTTTTCTCAGGGGATTAATAAATAATTATGGTGTAGATTAAAAAAAGGATTTGGAGCTGTGACAGAAATTGAGGAGTTGAAACAAAAATTGGAATTTGCCGCCGACATTATGAAGCGCCTGCCGAGCGTAAGAGCCAACGGTTATGGCTCAGGCTGGCCGGAAATGCTTTACACGCTGGCGGAAATTATTGAACAGGAAGCGGAGCCGTCGCGCCTGCAAGCCAACAGTCAGGAAGTTTCGGAAATGGAGCGGATTTTGGACTGGCTCAAACCGCTTGACGCTTTTGAAACCAAACTGGTGTGGAAACGCGCCTGCCGTGTGCCGTGGAAAGTGCTGTCTTATGATTTTCGTGCCGACCGCACAACTCTGTGGCGCAAATATGACCGTGCTCTGGCAAAAATCCTGACCACGCGCAAAACCGCCGCCTGAACCTCCTTCCGCCCGCCTCAAATGACACCTCACCCGCTTGTCGCCTTTGAAAGTTGCGCCATTTATTTCCTGATGCAAGGGGGAGAGTTTTTTGCTTGGGTGTGTGTTTGTTGCTTGATTTAGATACCGGAGTCGATGGTTGGTGATTGGCAAGCGTCAGCGCCGACAGAGCTTTTTGTTGAGAACGAGCTTGCCTGGGACAAACAAGTTCGGAATGACAATAAGGATGGATTGTTTTTATTCACCCCACCGGTTACGCGCAAAGTCGCGTAACCGCTTTTCCCTAAGGCAGGGAGGAGGGAAAATGGGGATGAGTGATTTTTAAAAAGCCAGCACCGGGCGCACCCGCGGGGAAACTGGGGCAGCTTCACAGGCACGGCCTGAGCGCACCTGCGAGGTGAGCGATTGGTCCGCCGCCGGTTGTCCCTTGCATAAAGAAGCACTGCGTGCGCTTTGTGCCTGCCGTTGGGTTGAAAACTAAAACGCAATCACCGGACGAACATAGTGGCTGTCGTACTTAGCGTACTTGCTCCAGCAACCACAAGCGTAGCTCCAATGCCACACACTGTTGCCAGAGGTCTCGGACGACGACCAGTTCCAGTGGTCGTGGTTTGATAAAGTTGGTAATGGTTCGCCCCCAGCTTTTGATAACCCGGAATTAATTGCCGAATAATTGTTCATCATTGAACGGCCGACACCAGCAGCAGGCAAGCACCACTTACCTCTTGTTGCCGGAACAGAACTCGGTGCATAATCTACTGTTGCCCATGCCGCAGGATATTTGTTTGCATTGCCTTGTTTGATAATCTTTTGTGTATTGCCACAGCTGTCAAAATCCTGTTCAGCTTCCGAAACATCTGTATAGCTTGGCAACTCCTGAATATCGATATGTTCAGTTGACCATGCCATACTTCCCAAATCTTTCAGCGCCAGAGCCTGACCGCAATTATCACCACTGATATAGACAATCACGCCGATTGGTGTCTTGTCGGATTCTTTGTTTGTTGTACAAGTTC
>ERZ780157.1650-NODE-1650-length-23637-cov-3.300059_pt1 | contig 23637 bp, 31 predicted proteins | sample MGYA00511169_ERZ780157 | MGnify/ENA primary metagenome ERZ780157 (study PRJEB29588, sample SAMEA1965149) | human gut metagenome | biome: human gut; feature: human-associated habitat; material: faeces | place: Denmark | collected 2008/2010 ... | reverse complement strand
GAGAGACCTCCCTGCCGTTGGCGTACAGCACGACGCCTGCTTGAATGCGCGTGTACACGGCGACGGTGTGAATGGAGTCGAGTGGTGGCAGGACCAGCACGGTTTTGAAATATTGCGCGACCCCACTGAACACGGGAACGTCCTTCAGAAGCGCGGTTTGCCACGGTTCCTTGGGGGGATCGATCTGTTTGAACCAATCTCGAGGCGGCTCCTTGCCATTCACACAGTAGTACCAAAGCGTGTTGTTCTCGTCCACCGTCTCCTTCACGATGAGCGAGGACCACTGCTGCGGGAAGCCCGGGTTGAACACGCCCTTCGACAGCAGGAACTGGTTCTGTTTGACGGACCAGGACGAAGTGAGATCACCTTGTGCGGAGTCGTCAGCGAGGAGGAGGAAGAAGCGTTCGGGCGGCAGGCAGTGGAAGAAGGTCTGTGTTTTGTCGGTGAGGAAGAACAAGGAGGAGCGAGCCACCTCCCAGGAGGCGGAGAAGAGCGAGATCTCGACGGAGAGCGGCGAGGAGGCGGTGCGCAGCGAGATGGAAAGCTCCGCGTTGGGGTACACGCACGCTTCGTGGTGGATGTACAGGACAGTGGTCACTTCCTCGTTGGTGATGCTGGTAGCGCTCAGCGTGTACTCCGCCGACTGGAAGCGACTTCGCACGGTGCCCGACAGGCAGCCCGTTCCCTGGTTCAGCACCAGCCCGCGCGGCAGGTCGGGGGAGATGGAGAAGTGGGCGAAATAGGCGAACGAGGGACACTCGGTGCGAATCGGCATGTTCTCGAACACGCCGATCTCCTTCACAGCGTACTCGAAGGGCTTCGTCTTCACGGCGTTCACGTTCACGGAGAAGAAGGTCAGACGCGTCGCCTGCACCGTCCGCTGCGCTCGCAGCGACTCCACCTTCCAGAACACGGAGGTGATTCTGTCGTAGGTGACGGGAAGGATAAAGCACTGCGTCTGCAGTCTGGCGCCCCACAGCACGTACCGCTGCTGGTCCACCGTCACCATGCTCTGCTCCTTCTTGTCGATCTTGAACTGCAAGGACCAGCGCGACGGGTCGTAGGCGGAGGAGGCGGCGCCGTTCGGGATGCAGTACTTGTTGACGGTGTGGTGGCTGTTCATGAGGAAGCTGAACGTCACGGTGATCGCCTGGCTGGCGAAGTCTGCCATCCAGAAGTTGGTGAGTGAGTTGGACATCAGGTTCTCCGGCGCGTGCGGCGCCACGAAGTCGCCCGTCACCTTCGCGTCGATGCTGCGCGCCGCACGCTCCGTCTCATACATCAGCCGAAGCACGCAGTGCAGGAACTGACTCGAGTCCGCTGCCTCCTGCGACACTTCGCTCCTGTCGTGCGAGTAGCGACGCTCGATCGTCAGCGCCACCAGGTTCCTTCCCTGCACGACGTAGCTCGCCGGGATCGTCAGCGTCATCCATGCCTTGTCCGCGTACACCCAGGAGTGCAGACACTCCTCCTCGTTCAGGTAGATGTGGATCCACCCCGCGTGCTTCAGCTTCATCTCCACGCCCGTGATACTCGACACGTCCGCCACCTCGAACCACGTGCGGAACGCCACCTTCTTCTCGCAGGGAATGGCGTCCGGAGCGTGGTACACGCGCCAGTGCGAGTCGTCGCAGTCGCGGCGAAACCAGTCGTACCCGATGTCCCACTCCCCCGCCAGTCGCCACGCGCTCGTGGGCGCAACGGTGAAGGTGGGCGAGACGAACAGCGACTGCGCCTCGTCCTCCACGATGAACGACGCGATCGAGTAGAACGACAGTCCGCGATAGGGCAGCTATTGGGTCAGTTATCGCATTGGAGACTACGTTGCTTGAGTCAGTTATCGCGTTGGGGATTACGTTGCTTGAGTCAGTTATCGCATTGGAGACTACGTTGCTTGAATCAGTTATCGCATTAGAGACTACGTTGCTTGAATCAGTTATCGCATTGGAGACTGCAGTGTCGGTGTAGTCGGGGTAGGGAATGCGAACAGTGACGGTGCCGGGGGTGACGGCGCGCAAGGACCGCTGACTCATCAGAGCGTCGGATCTGACGAACGACGCCAGATTCACGACTTCTTTCGGAATGCAGTAAAACATGGATTGCGAGGAGGCTCCGGAGAGACTGTCATAACCGCGGGAAAGGTAGTTTTCCTCGGAGGTGGTGATGTTCAGAATCTCGACGCTGCTGTACAGCTGGTTCGTCTTCTCGATCTGGAGAACCGTGTGGTTGCCGTTACACTCTCGCACCTCCACGCTGAACGATGCGGTCGACTGCGTGTGGTCCACCATGTTCTCCGCGCTGACCGTCACATTGAAAACGGTGGGGTAGCGCAACCCCCCGTGGATGGTGCCCGTCACGGGGTCGAGAGAGAGCGGAGCGGGCAGAGCGCCGCTGAGGAGCGAGAAGTGAGAGAACCCTGACGACAGCGGTGCGATGTGGATAGTGTCGAACTGGTAGTAGAAGCGGTACGAGGGACGGTACTGCAGCGTTGAGTACAGCGTAGTCTTGGTGGACTCGAGCGAGAGCAGACCCAGCGTCGTGGTGGGCGCGTTCCAGTTGCTCACTACACGTCACACACGAATTCGGTGCGCACGGATTCTGAAGAGGAAGTAGCGGTAGTTGCGCGGAGCGTTGTTCAGGTAGAAAGAACGCTTCTGGAGCCGGTAGCTGAACTGTTCGTCGCTCCGCGAGTCGATCAGCACGTAATCGCGGTTATTGTCGGAACCGTACAACTCCCACCGCCTCGGGTCCGTTTCTGCCTGCTCCGCGCTGGACACGATCGAGTACATGTTCACGAACTCGCCCCTATGCATCAAATCCGCTCGTGACCGCAAACAGCGGGTTGGCGAAGGTGAGTTGGACGTCCGCCTGACCGCCCTTGAACCACCAGGCGGTCCTTCGGCTGCCGTCGGTGATGGAGGAGAGAGGGTGGGCGTAGAAATCCTTCTTGTGCTCCGAGGCCACGGAGAGGAGCGAGGAGGGCGGCGAGGAGAAGGAGAAGAACACCATGTGCGCGATGAACGGGTCGGTGGTGTGGTTGTGGACGGCGTGCTGGGCGGTGAGCTCGATGGCGACGGTGAGCTGCGTGGAGGAGATGAAGGAATAGAGACCCTCTCGCTTGTTGGTCTCCACGATCTCCGTGTCGTTGCTCACACTACGGATGAGGCACGGAACGAAGCGCGACGATTGCTCCAGGAAGGCGAAGCCGTTGATGAACACGCGGATGCTGTAGTAGTGCTGCACGTACAGCTCGAAGGACGAGAAGCGGTGGAGCGCCTCCTCCGGCAGGGTGGTCGAGAAGCGGTAGTACCGGCGATCCCCCAGGGGGAAGAAGGAATCCGCACTTCCGACTGCCCACGAGGAGTCGTTGAAGGACGGGGTTTCCCAGAAGTCGTGATGGAAGTCGCTCCAACGCCATTCACTCTGCGGCTCGATGGGATTGAACGCTACACGTCACGCACTACAATACGGCACTTACGATGGATGTAGTAAATCGCCAAACTCCCCACATCCACCGTTCCACGCATCACGGTGGTTCGACCGAACGCCTTGACTTCAAAAAAGGACCCGTCGCTCCATGAATCCGAATCCCTACACATCATCGACTCGTTTTGTACTCACAGTGCAGAACAAGTGAAACGGTACAGGTTGTTGTTCACGCACAGCAGCGTCGACTCCACGAGATAGTCCTTTCCATATCCGTAGATTGACGTGACGAAAGGAGACGAGTCTTTGCGAATCTGGAAGACTTCGATCGACTGCGATGACGCGCGGTCTTTGTACGTCACCTCGATGACGTACGGATAGTAGGATGGACTACACTCCATCGTCACAACTACACATCACCCGACACTCTCCACGGCTCACCACCCGTTCCGAGAAGCAGAGTACTGACAAAGAAATAGCATAAGATCGACATCTATTGCATTTCTGGGTTTCTTGACACAACACGTCGTTCCCAAACTGGGGGGATTGGGGGCAGGGAGGAACCGAAATCCGGGGCTTTTTGGAACCTGTGCGACTCCCGATTTCAATCAAAGGAAGGTAGTAAGGGCGCCGTCTTACACTGATTCGAGAATGTCTCTGTTTAGAAGGTGCTGGAGTCTATTCTCCCCACAACTGACGCACTCTCTGCTGAACAGGAGTATTTGCACGACTGTGGCAGCGAGACCGCGTCCGCTGCAGTCCGTGGGAACTCCATTAGCGCTAACAACGCTTTTTGGAACGTAGGACCCTCCCCTCCGTCATCGCGCTAACGCGTAGATTATCGTCCTTTATTCCGATGTTCGAAAACCCCTTTCTGAGAGAGTTTTCAAGCGTGATGAAGAAGAGAAAGACAAAGATGAACCACCACAAGGTAGCGTTCTGTCTGCGCTGTCACCCGTAGTGGAAGAAGCGAAACAAGGCCAAGCGGTTCAAGACGAAGGCGCACAACCAGTGAGTTTTTGAGTTGCATTTCTCCTGTTTGTCCACAAACACTCGATTCAACCATTTGCGATTTCTTGTAGCTGTCGATGGTGAACAGCGGCGTGCTCGTAATGCCCCTGTTCTTTCCCACCACCAACTCGTTCAAGCGCTTCTCTTCCATCTACACATCACGTCATAACACCACAACGCACCTGCAAGAAGGCGGATCGGAACTCCTTCAAGTCGTCAATCCACAGGTCCTTGCTCGTTTTGTTCTCCAGCTCCACCGTCTTCTTCTCCATCTCGTCTCTGCGCACCTCGAGGGCCTGCTTCTCCTCGGCAGTCAGCTGGCTGACCGGCATCGACAGCAGGTACTCGTATCCGTTCTTCTCCTTCTTCAATCCGCTCTTCTCCAGCTCCGCCACCACGCTCTTCAACGGGCGGTTCTTGAGCGTGATCGCGCCATCAATCACGCCCTGCACGAACGACGCCTTGTTCTGCAGCACCTCCTTCTCCGCCGTCAGTCGCTTCAGCATGCTCTCCTTCCGCTGCTGGTAGAAGGGGAGACGGTACGCGATGAAGTCGTCCAGGATTGCGAGCGAGTCGGCGTAGTGCTGGATGTGCCCCTCCGCGTTGAACAGGAAGTAGTTCTTGGTGCTCATCGTCGACACCAGCTTGAACGTCTTCATGCACTCCTCCTCGCTCTTGATCAGCTCCTTCGCCACGCTCTCCTTCACAGTCACGGTGAAGGCCACCTCCGTGTCCGTGTGGTTCTCCTTGAAGCCGGAGATCAGCTTGCCCTGCTGCAGCAGCTCGCACAGGAACATCTTGTAATCCTGCGTCCACTTGCCCACGGGCAGTTCGTTGATTACCAGCGTCGTGGAGTCGATCCACTGGCAGTGCCCGTACACCTGGAACGACGTGGACGGCGCATTCTTGTCGCGCTTGAAGCAGCCCGTGAAGCCGCGGTACCACGGATACAGCGGCTCTGCGGAGGACGAGCCGTTCAGACGATCGATCAGACGGTCCACCACCTCCACGGGGTTGTGGTTGCAAATCGTGGTGCTCCAGCCCGTGCCAATGCCCGTCGCGCCGTTCACGAGCACTGTGGGGAGAATGGGCAGGAAGTGCTTCGGCTCAATGACCACGCCTTCTTCCTCCTGCTTCGCCAGCAGCGGCTCATCCTCCTCGCGGAACACGTACTTGGTGATGGGCTGCAGGTACGTGTAAATGTAACGCGGCGACGCGGAGTCCTTCCCGCCCATGATGCGCGTGCCAAACTGACCGTTCGGCACCAGGAAGTTGAGGTTGTTGGAGCCCACGAAGTCCTGCGCCATCGAAATGATGGTCTGGTTCAGCGACTGCTCGCCGTGGTGGTACAGCACCGTTTCCGAGATGTACCCCGACAGCTGCACCACCTTGATCTCCTTGGTCAGGTCGCGCTTCAAACACCCGTACAGCACCTTGCGCTGCGACGGCTTCAGTCCGTCGATCATGGACGGAATCGAGCGAATGCAGTCCTGACGCGAGAACAGCACCAGCTCCTTGTTCACGAAGTCGTTGATGCTCACCGGCGTCACGGCTACAACTCACAGCGAAACGCCTCCTCTACAGTAGTCCATCACACTTCCGTCGACGTAGTCGTTCATCCACGACTTGCGCTCCTCGCACCGACTCCGCTTGAAGCACATGTCCAACAGGTCCTCCTCCTTCGACGAGATGGACTGGAACGGAATGATGTGCTTCTCCAGGTGGCTGAAGTACTCCTTCCCCTCCTTCGCCGTGGACGTGCCGAGACCCTTGTAGTACCTACGCCTCAGCAGCGACTCAATACCACGACTTCACGCGCCACTTCGCGTGGTCGGGGTGTTCGCGCATCCACTTGGCGAAGTCGGGCATCGTGTAGAACTCCTCCTCCTGACCCTTGCGAGAGACCTTCACGATCGGCGTGATGAACTGCGACACGTACCCCAGACGCAGCAAAGAGGGCCAGAACGTCTCGAAGAGATTCAGCACCAGTCCTTTGATGTGCGAACCGTCGTAATCCTACAATGAACCGAACGAGGAGACGAAACCTGGTCTGCCATCACGAGAAGGCGCCCGTAGCGAAGCGATGACGTGTCCGTGTACTCCTTGCCGTATCTGGCGGTTAGAAAGCGCGATGAAGCTCACTTCAGTCCCAGAATGCGCACCAGGTTCTGGATCTCCTCGTTCTCCGCACACTGCTTCTCGCTCACGTCACGCACGTTCAGTAGTTTGCCCTATCACTCACCCACTTCGCTCACGCCAACGCGCAGCGGGAACACGCCGAAGTTGTCGCGACCCACCACGCCCAAACCACCCACAGCAAGTGCCTTAGCAGAATCGCCCTCCGTCACGATCAGCGTCGCGTCTCCCGAGTGCTTCGTGCCGGCGTTGTTCGCGTCGTCCAGCTTGGGAATGTCCAGCAGCTACGGCTGAGTCAGAAAGAGCGCCTGTACGCGACTGGCCTTCACGCCGCTGCTCTTCTTCAGGAACTGCGTGTCGCGAATTCGCATGCTTTTCGCCACCAGATCCAGCAGTCCGCTGCGCTCCAGCTTCGACAGGAAAGAAGCGGGGATCTCGGGAGTCGAACCGAAGTCCTACCGATCAGCCGCCTCACTCGCTCCCACGCGACTCGACGTTGTCAGCAACTCCTTCGTCTGCGAGTCGAAGCTGGGATTGTCGATCAGGCAGTTGCAGAACACGCAGAGATGTTGACGAATCAGCGAGGGCTTCACATCGCGCTTCAGCTTCTTCTCGAGCATCGGCTGGATGCGGCTCACGATCTGGTCGGTTAGGTACGTCACGTGCTTGCCGCCGCGACTCGTGTAGATTCCGTTCACAAAGCTCATCTAAACGTCACATGAACTGGGATGAATGACAGAAAACGGGGTCATTTTCGTCACGGGGGTGGGGATCACGGCAAATCGCCAGCGCGGCGACGCGCCCATGACGATCTGTGCATCCACACGCTGGTCCGCGCCCTCGTCCTCCTTGCCCTCGTCGCTGTTCTGAATCGCTCTCTACCGCTGAGTCGCCACGGCGGACCTCTACGCTGAACAACATCACATAATCGCGGAAATCGTTCACGTCCACGCGCGCTCCGTTCCAGTACACCTTGACGCCGTCAGTGACTCCCGCGCAGTCGATCACGCGCCGGCGGATGATGGCGAGCGTGTCGTCGTCCAACTCGCTCATGCCGAAGAGAGACAGGTCGGGCTGGAAGGTAATGGAGGTGTACTCCTTGCTGCGCGTCGCCTTCGTGATCTTGGGCTTGTCCTCCTCGCTCATGTGGTTGTGGAACACCTGGATGAACCGCTTCTGGTTGGACACCGTCTCCACCTTGAACTCGGTGCTGTAGATGTTGGTCAGCTTGGCTCCGAATCCGTTGCGACCGCCCGTGACTATGCGTCACACTCACACTATGCAGTCACCCTTCTTCGTGGCGTCGTTGAAGTTCGTGCCGGAAAGCAGTTGACCGAAGATGAGCGAGGGAATGTACATTTTGTATTCCGGGTGAATGGCTACCGGGATGCCGTCGCCGTCGTTATACACGGTGATGGAGTTCGTCGCGCGATCCACCGACACCTTGATTGTCGTCATCTCCGGGCAGCGTTGCTTGTTGTCGATCGCGTTCACCAGGATCTCGTCGAAGATCTTGATCAACCCAGGGTTCTAGCGATCACTCGCAACTCTCAATTCTACATAGTTCACTTCTCTATACTTCATTCCCTTCGACGCTTCGTCGTACACCCACATGGATTGGGTGCTTGTTGTGACCGAACCGACTAATGGTGATAGATCCGCTCCTTTTCATACTGTATGAATCCGGTCTCTTGAGGATATGCTCCCTCTGTGTCAATTTCTGATACACCTCTTCCAAATGTCCCGCTTCTTCCTGCGATGGCTTTGCAGCTGTTGCAAAGGAACGTCTCATCTGTGTCATTTTGAATGCAACCGAGGGAACGGCAGCCTAGTGCATAACCAAGGAAAGCGGCAACAAACACGCAGTCCGAGCTGAATCACGCCTCGTTTCGCTACCAGTCTGCCTGCGACTCCTTTCCACAGTCTGGAGGCAAGCATAGTGTGGAACAAAGCAAGATACTGACAAAAGCGGGGTTAAACTACAACACAACTACATTTGCGAACGTGAATCCGCGACGCTGCCTTCTTGAGAGTCGCCTTTTCCTCATCGGACAGGAGAGTGGACGATTTGCGGACAGTCTCCAGACACTCGATGGCCACGCCCACATCCTCGTCATCCCCGTCCACGATGACCTCGTCCAAGTCAACGATTTGTTTTGCAATCTGCGCAATCTGATTCTCGAAGTAGATGCTGTCCGCAATCGTGCTATATCCGAGCGTGATCGCCTTCAGCAGGGAATCGATGGTGTCTATTCCTCATCGAATCGCGTCGAAGCATACTGATGTAGCTGAATGCGTCCATGAAGCGAATCACGATCACTTCGTACCGCTTTCCCTGTTCTCGCAGTGATTCGATGTAGTTCAGGAGATGGTCCCAGCCCTCCGCTTCAAAGAACTGCAAAAACAGCGTCTCTTTCCGTCATCCGGGAGCAAAACACTCACCGCTTACGATCGCTCGCGAGAGGAAGTCCATGACCACGTCCATGTGCTGCTGAACGGATGCCACGTCCATAATCGGGAGCAATCCTTCCAACAGCCATCCCGCGATCGTCTCCACGCCGTCCTTGTCTAGCCGTCATAGGACAACAAAGCACACACATAAATCGATGATCTGGATCAGCATGGCAGAAATCGTCGAGATTTGTGTCGACTGATTCTCCACCAAACCCTTCACCAAGCACCGCACCAGTCCGTACAGGACGCCAGAATTGAACAAATAGGGCCGCCTCTCTCCAACTACAAGTCAGGACCAGCAATTCACCGCACGATCAATCTCATCTTCGTCATCCTTGTAAATGCTTTCCACCACCTGCAGGAAGAACGACAGCCACTCCTCGTAATTCGGCGAAAACTCGACGAGTTCTGGAATGTCAGAATTTCGGACAAAAAACGTCAAGAAGAAGAGATTGCCTGGAGGCAGCGTGCCCTCAAACGACAAGCACTCGTCTACGCGTAACCCGCTTCGCAAAGAACCACCGTGCTTCTTCGCGCCAGCCAGTAGCGCGTTGTAGTACTGTCCGACCAGCTCGCAGAAATCGCGTCTATTTCCGGAGAAGGTCTGTTGACGCAGCTGCTCCAAGAGTGGAACCAGCGCCGCCTCGACGGCTTCAGTGCAGTTGAGAATGAGTTCGACAGCGCCTGTGTGTGAGAGCGAGACAACGATACCACTCTCTGAGGCGAGGGAGGCGAGCACCGCCAGCACCTGGTTGCGCGCAACCTTGGGGAAGGGACTGGTGTTCCAGATGGTGTCGAAAACAGTGAGAACGGCGCGGCTGGAGGGCTGCGACCAGAAGGAGGAGTTCTTGGGGATGAAGAGCGAGGCGTCGGCGAGGGAGTCGAGAAGAATGGCGATGTTTTGGATGAAGAGCGAGTGTGTGGAGGCGTCTACGCTCACAGCGGAGAACAAGATCAACCCTTGGCGATCAGCCCGAAGAGGAAGAGGAAGAGAACACGCGTGTACTCGTCGGCGTACTGCCGCGCGATGGCGATGAGTGTGGGCAGCAGTGTGGGCAGCAGCACGGGAGTGATCTGCGTCGCTAGAGGTGAGAGAGAAGGCAGACAGCCACACTGCTCGCTGAATATGATCGCCAACAGCGTCACGAAGTAGTTGACGATCGACGCGTCGCTGCTGAACGCGTTCAGACACCGCACGATGGGCTCCACCAGCTCCTTGCCGTACTGCTGCCGCGACGTGCCTACGCCTCACGCCGTCTCTCTGCCCTCACGGTTGTTCACGAAGCTCAGGATGATGTTGCGGTCGATAAGGAGCGTCACGATGTTCGCCTCGTCGAAGTAGTGGCTGAAGATGTACCGAATCGACAAGAAGTCGTCCACTACGCGTCATACGCCATCGCTTGACCTGCCTTGGGTCAGCAGGCTGGTGGCGATGGGCAGGAAGTTCGGCTTCAGGTCGGGGTAGCGGTTCAGGAAGAGCTTGTCGGGCGACAGCGACTTCTTGAACTCGAGCGTTTGGTCTGTGGGTCAGCCGAGCGAACAGAACGCACCCTTTGACTGCATGATGACCAAAATCTGGAGGATTTGTTGCAGTGTGGTGAAGCACTCCTCCGTGCTGTAGCCGACGATGTAGAGGACGGAATACAGCTGGTAGAACAGCGTGGAGGCCCACGCGCTCGTCATCACCTCGTCCACGTCTAACCCTCACGCCGTCGAGAAGCCCTCACGTGACATAAACGCGTGGTGAGTGATGGTGATGCAGCCCGTGAGCCCGCTCCACGCGCCCTTGCCCACCAGCAGCGTCATCACGTTCATGCATACGGGAATGGTCTGGAGAGGAAGTGCGTTGGACTGCTGGCTGCGCTCGCAGAGGAGGAGGAGGATCTTCTGGAGCGACGTGATCAGCGCGATGTCGCGACAGCCGCCGATGCACGAGACGATGGTCGGGATCCGGTCGGTGAAGGCGGAGGCGTCGAGCGAGCCCTTCACCAGACACTCGTACACCCACTTCGAGGTGGACTCGAGTTCTCGCTTGTGTTGTGGCGAGAGAGAGGGCTGGACCAGCTTGATGAAGGAGTCTTTGAGGGACTCGGGGTCACTAGGCTGGAGGCAAAATGATGCAACTACATGTACTGCGCCTCTTCCTCCGTGATCATGTAGATGAACGTAGAATCGTTCACGCCGTAAGAGGAAAGCATCGCATCGTCCTTCATGTTCATTCCGTTGAAGAGGAGAATTGTGTTCAGCGCCTGAAGGTTGTGCAGACTCTATTCCTCAATGCCTCTCCTTGCTCCTACCAAGCACTTCTGCTTCAAATCCTTAATCGACAGGTCGTTATTCAATTCCAGAATTCGTCTCGATTTCTTGTGTTGGATGACGAGTTTGAGATGTGCGTACAGGTTCGTCTTTCCGATCGCGATCGACGCGTCCTTGCATTTCAAAAGATCCAGAAGACGCTCGGTGGGAGGAATGGCAGCATCGCGATTAGTGACCACGGCGTGCTCCGTTGTGGATAGTGTCAGCATCTTTTTCTACGCGTGAACGGTGTGAGATATGACAACGGATAGAACACTATCGATCAGGAACTGCACTGTCGCATTTAGATTCGAGCTGATGTCCCAAAAGAGGGAGCACTGGGTAGATGGCAGGATGGTGACAGGAATTTGGATGGAGCACAGCAGAGAAACGCTGTCAGAAGAAGACAACTCTTCCAACGGCATGTCATCGGACAAAACGGTAGAATTGTTTGTCAAAACGAGGTTCTGCGAAGCGATAAACAGGGAGGACTAGGATGAAAGCAAAGCGAAGGGACTACGGCGATACGCTCCTTGAGGTCCTTTACACGCTTATTCTTCAATATGCTGTAGACCTTCTCGTTTCCAGTAGGCAGTCCTACTGTAAGCTCGACGCTGCTCTCCTCAACAACAATGACGCCAGATGGAGGAATGTTGTACTCCTCGAGCGTCTTCGACGTGACATCGAGCACCTGTCCATCGTAGAGCAGAGAGAAGTCGACACTGCGCAAACTGGCAAACTTCTGAGAAATGACAATGCAGAAAAAACACGTACCACTTCCAGCATCGCGCGGATGTCGCGAAAGGACGAATCGACGTCCAGACTCAGTCTCACGCGGCGCTTGTTGTATTCAAAAATAAATATTCGCTTCACGATGGACAAATCGTATGTGAACGGAACGTCTCCACTCTCCGCCAAACAACGAAGCGGCTGGCCATCTTCTAGCACCACACTGTTCAGGGAGATATCCACTCGCTTTCGGTTGCAGCCGTTGAATTTCTACCCATCACACAGAAGAGGAAGGGACAACGGCAATCATGTCACGGAGATCGGAAACCGTGCCACTCTCGGGCAATTCGATTTCGATTTCCTTTGCCGTGTTTTTGGAAAACACTCCCCTGAATATCATTCTTAGGAATGAATCGAATAGTGAGAGGGTGCAACAAACAAGCCACTAGTACAAGTCATTGCTTCCCGTATACTCGACGCAGCCTTGAGGCGGGATACGCAGCTCAGATAGTCGGATGGAGTGCGCCGTTCGCTTAATGCCGTATACAAATATGGATTTGTTGTGCGTATACAGAGACAGCAGCGACGGGAGTCGCAGCACCTGAAGGAGACCCACTATATCGGAGAACTCTTCTGGAGGCGTAATGCCTATTTCGTAAAAGCTCGGAGACAAGCAAACCCTCCCATGGCTGAAGACTGAGAAGGCAGTCCGCGAATTTGAAGGATGCACTTCCATTCAGATCTTTGTTCAGAAAGGACATCAGAACGCACGTGCTCCCTCGAATGAGAATGTGAAGTCGCGAAAAGAGACTGTGCTGCAGCGACATCTACACTTCATAGGGAATGAGAGGAATGACATCGTCGCCCAGATAGTCCCCCACGTCCAGAATGATACGCCCCGCAATGCCCTCCTTGTTGCACAGAGCAACGAATTGCGAAACCGCGTGAACTGCTGTCGCTATGAACTGGTCTCTAGGCAGCGAAAGAGAGAGGATATTGGATAGAGTGGACGCATCCTTCTCACACTGGCTGAGATCAAACGCGTGGCAAAACTCCATGACTTCGCTCCTTCCTACGCTTCAGACACGAAGAGACAATAGTACTCCCTGTTTGCGAGAGATATTGGCTGTACTGCCAAGCCCTTTCCATCGGCATCCTCTGTTGCACATCCCCTTTGCTCTCCATAGCAGACTGTTGGGTTTCCCGCAAGCAGGGCAGCTTTGCGCACCACTCATGGATATCAGTCTCGCTCAACGAGGAGATGAGCAGCACCTTTTGTTTCGAGTGAATTCCTTCTGCAGCGAAGAGTTTCGCGAGGCTCTTCCCCTGGTGAATGAAGGAGTCTTCGGATACGATCACGATCGACCCCAGCGGAATGCCTGACCCACACACATTGTTCAGGTCGCTGCACCCGGTTGAAAGCAGACTCTGACCATACAGCCAGGACTTGGTTCCCGCCAGCGCCTTCTTTCCACTTGTCCCTCCCGCCGCCGATAACGGAGTGTATTTGCGAAAAGCGGACATGCTGGAGAGATGGTTTCTTTCCGCTGGTAGGAACGGTGAATAACCGCGGGTGTGGGCTCTCTGCTTTCACAGAAAAGAAAAGGACTCGGATCGCCGTGGGTCAAACAGAATATGAATTGTCGTTTGTTTGTATTGTTTTTACGTAATGAGCTGACGAGAGGACTCATGAGTAGTGATCCTCTTCCTTTTCGCACTGGGTGAGAGGAGTGATACAAACGATCATGATAATGCCAGGAAGATTTCCAGAAAGACGAAGAAGTCTAGGAATTCGGCGTTTTATGAGAAGAAGCGCAGTGCGGAAAAGGTTCGTACTGTGAGTTCTTCAGCGGATGGTGATGCGAGTGAAATCATGTACCCGAAGAAGGCAACGAAGGACTCATCATCACGTAGTTCTCTGATGTAGATCTTGTTTATGCGTAGGCATTGCATCGAAGATGCGAAAGTATCGAGAGGATGCGGAAAGGGAGAAGGATGGGGAAGAAGAGGAAGTGTCGCAAAGAAGAGTTCTGAAGAAGAAGGTCCGAGTCTCTGTTAATGAAGGGGAGGAGAAGGCTCCGAAATCGGATGATGATGTGGAAAGCACTGTGCGCAAGCCCTTGTATCGCAAGAGGCGCAGTTTCCGTGACTCCGCGAAGTCAACGGTAGCAAGCGATGTCATGCCGAAGAAGCAGGAGGATGGGATTGCGCGCAGTCCGAAGAAAGCGAGTAAGGAGTCTTCAGAAGGAAGGGAAGAATCATCGGACGAAAGGAAGTCGTCACGCTATGCAAAGAGAGAGTCAGAAGCTGTCTCACGTGATGACTCCGAAGGAGAGGAGAAGGAGGTTGTGAGAAGGAAGGGAGATTTGGACAGGGAGATTGTGAAGAAGATGAAGAATTGGCGAAAGGGGGTGAAAAGAGAGGAGAAGGAGAAGAAAGGGGTTGAAGAGGAGAAGAGTGAAGAGAGTGAAGAGGAAGAAGCGAAGGAAGAAAAGGAGGGTGTGAAGGAGGTTGAAGAGGAAGAAGAGGAAGAGGACAAGAAGGAGGAATTGGTAAAGAAGGAAGAAGAGGAGACGAAAGAGGAAATGGAAAAGGAGGAGAAGAAGGTTGAAGAGGAGGAAGACGAGAAAGATGAAGTAGTGAAGGCTGAGGAAGAAGAGGAGGATGGGGAGGACAAGAAAGAGGAATTGGTAAAGAAGGAATCAAAGCAAGAAGGGGAAGAAGAGAAGGAGGAGGATACGAGAGAAGAGGATGAAAAGAGCACGGAGGAAGAATCAAAAGAGGAGAAGGAGGAAGAGAAGGAGAACGTGAAGAAGGTTGAAACCAAGCAAGAAGAAGAAGAGGAAGAAGAGGAAGAGGAAGACAAGAAGGTCGAGGGAAAGGAGACTGAAGAAGAGGATGAGAAGGAGGAAGAAGGAGAAGAAGACAAGGAGAAGGATGTGAAAGAAGAAGAAAAGGAATCAGAAGAAGAGGAGGGTGAAGAAAAGGAGGAAGAGAATGAAGATACAAGAGAAGAGGTGAAAAAGGAGGAGGAAGAGGACGAGAAGAACGAGAGAATAGTGAAGAAGGAAGAAGAGGAAGAAGAAGAGAAGGAGGAAGTGGCGGACAAGGAGGAGAAGGAGGAAGAGGAAGAGGAAGAAGAGAAGGAGAACAAGGAGGAGAACAAGGAGGACAAGGAGAAGGAAGAGGAAGAATCTGAGAAGGAAGAGGTTGAAGAGGATACGAAGGAAGAAGAGGAAGAAGAAGTGAAGAAGGACAAAAGTGAAGAAGAAGAGAACGAGAGTGGGGCAGAAGAGAAGGAAGAAGGATCAAAAGAATCGGAGGAGGACGAGAAAGAGGAACCTGAAGTTGAGACAGTGAAGGAAGATGAAAAGGAAGTGGTGGAGAAAGAGGAATCGGAGAGTCAAGAGAATGCTGAGGAAGAAAAGGAGGAATCACAAAGAGACAGTGTTGAGAGTGACAAGGAAGAAACTAAGGCTGATTCAAAGGAAGAACCCGAAGAAAGGGAAGAGGAAGAGAAGACAGTAGAGGAGGAACCTGAAGAGAAGGAAGACGAAGAGAAGAAGGAAGAGGAGGAATCCAAGGAAAGCGAAAAAGAGGAGGAAGAGGAAGAATCCGAGGAAAAGGAAGAAACCAAAACAGAAGAGGTATCCGAGGAAACGGAAGAAGAGAAGAAGGAAGAGGCACTTGAAGAAAAGGAAGAAGAAAAGGAAGAAGAAGAAACCAACACAGAGAAAAGCACCATCCAATCCAACCCCGCCTCCCAGGACGACAACGACAACGACACGCTCGACGAAGAAGACACCAACATCGCCGACCCCTTCGAGGAAGCCGACAACGACCACACCGTCGTCCGTAGACCTCGCAGCCAGCTCCGCTCTCCTCCTCCCACCGTGTCGTTCCAGTACTCGATCCAGCGCCTGCCGCCGACGAAGAGAGGAACGGTTTCCTTCAACCTGCTCACGAACATCAACGGCACCAGCTTCTGCCACATCATGTCCAAAGAGGGTCGTCCTGTCCCGATTGTGTCACCATTAGGTAGCATTATGACCACCATGTCCGTACAGCATTCCAACCAGGGTCTCGTGGAAGCCAAGCGCGTCCGTATGACTCTTCCCGTGTCCATCCAGTCGCATCCGTCCTTCATTCAGTGCGAAACCATCAGTCCGCTCGACAACAAAAGTGGGGGAGTTGGGGGGTGTCGACAATAGGCCGTCTTGTCACGCCGAATCAGTACTTGGAGGAAAGTGGAATGGCGGAAGAAGCATCGTTTTTGTCGGTGGTGCTTCGCGTGGTGGTGGTGACGGGCGTTTTAGTGGCGATTTGTGCAGCAGCGTTTTTCGTGTTTCTGCGTGTCAAGAAGTGAGAGAGTGTGCGTTCAGTGATCCATAGACACAATGCGTACAGTTACGAGCTGTAGGAACAGAGACGCAGAGTGAGTCTGTAGAGACAGCATCGAGTGTTCGAGTCTTCTTCCCCGTCGATTCGACGCACCGCTGCTGCACGGCAGTTCGAGAGAGCACGACGCCGTTCATTCAATGTCAAGCCTGATTGACTCGAGACTCGGTTTGGAGGAGAGCGCGGAGCAGGTGCCGTTAAAGAGCGAGAAGGCGGTTCGCCTGCCGCACAAACACGCGTCGAAGCGAAAGCACGCGCATGGAAAGAGGAAGAGTCCCAGACCGAAGGACGATGACTCTGTGCGGTGTCCTTCCTGTGGGAGTTGTGCTTCGTCGTGATGGATAGGTGGTGCCTTCAACCCGTCCTCGTCTGTTGTGTGTGCCAAGTGTAGTATGGTACTTGTGTGTCGTGTTTGTTGAACAAACCCGGTCATTATCGGTTGAAAGCGCCAGCATCTACACATCACAAACGCACCACAGTCCGTTCTTCGGATACGAATGGTGCCGTTGTTTCTAAAGTGAAAGGCCGTGGTGTCGACTGTCTGCAATTGGGGCGTGTCTACTCCTCATCCCTCCCCTCTTTCGCCACTCTCAATGGTCACCCGGTATGGATACATGAAGTGACTGCCGCAGAGCGTCATGGTCTTCAGAGAGGGCAAGTCTACAATCGAGTCGTTTGACTGTCCGGACCTCGTATCACCAGCTCACAGTTCTCGTTGTCGATACCCTCAAGAGAGTGACTTCCAACGAACACGCTCACCAGGGAGGGAAGGTCTGTGTCACAGCCAACAACCCATGTCATACTTTCCATCGACGTGACGATCGAGGCACAGAAGGAATAGTCGCCCAGCGTCACACTGCGCAACGACGGCAAGTCTATTCCTCACCACCCGCGTCTGGCTCCACCCTTCACAATGAAATCCGCGTAGTAGAAGCAGTACGTCTCTTGGTAGGCAGAACCGAACTGCAGCTTCTCGAGAGAGGGAAGGTCTACGCGGAATCAGGAGGGAGAGCCCAAACTCGCCAGATCGCAGTGGATGTAGTCGACGAAAGAGAAGCAGCCGACGACCATGGAGACAAGAGAGCGGCAGTTGGAGAGCGAAAAGGCGGCGTCTCGACTGCTGAACTGCTGCCCCTTCGCCTGCTTGCAGAAGCAGCGAGTGCCGATCTCGATGTCCAGCAGCTCCGGACAGTTGGCAATCGTCAGTTTGTATGTATTCTTGAAGTTGTTGCTGCCGATGTGCAGCCTGGTCAGGCGCTGGTACCCCTCGAAGGAAAGAACCATGATGTCCTCTTCGTTGCAGGAGTAGGACGCGATCACCAGCGAGGAGATGCCCGAAGAGATGTCGAGGAGCTCTTTGTACGATTTGACGACCACCACCTTCTGCATCTCCTTGGCAATGATCTCACGGAGAGTGGACTTCGGCCTGTCATCTGCGTCCCCTCTGCGACACAACTCGACTTGAGAGAACTTGATTCCTCGTTCCCAATAGCCCTTGGTCACAGCAACGCCACTCTTCTTGTCGAGTTCGTACACGGTTCCATGCAGCATGTAGGAGTCGCTCGATTCATCATAGATATATCCTCCGTAGAAGAGGGGACATCGCGCATGAACGGCGAGATTGCTCACACCCTCTTCGGTGGCATACACGGTCATCTTTCCATCCCTGTCGAACTCTTGGAGCACCTGAAACAGCGAGTCGTCCTTGTACACGCCATAGGAGAGGACAGATCCGGTCTCCGCATGAAACTCGTACCCCTTTCCGCTGCGTTGCATCAACCTCCGGTTGTCATACTCGCCGCGATAGACAACAACTCCCGTCCTCCGATCCACAACGATGAGGCGCATTCCATTCACTGTATTCTCAAAGCAGCGCAAATCCCCCTCCCTAAATAGATCCACCCACTGTACCTCGTATTTGAGCACACCATGATCGTATATGAAGACGGATCCCTCCTTTTGTCCATTGCGTTCTTTCCACGACTGAGCGAGCATGCCGTTGCAGTACAATTCGCATACTCCGTTAATCGCATTGTTCGCGTACTCGCTGACCGTGTACTCGTTCTCGTGCTCCCTCTGGTAGTACTGGACAAGGTATTGCTTGCCCTCCACAGTGATGATGCTCCTCCTCCCCGATACATATCCATCGAGCATATTCGGTTCTATCCCCGCCATGGCAGTGGATTCCAAATAGGAGCGAGATTTGAAATGCGATTCTTGACAGAGTGCGGAAATGGCGCCGATTTCGGATCGCGCATGAAATGAGCTAAACAGAAAGAATGAGGTCGGTTTTCTCCGTGCTTATTATCGCGATTGCCTTAGCGGTGAGTGTTCCCACCCCGGGAAAGAGAACGTTGGTGGTTTTGGAGAAGGATTCCTTCCGCGACACTCACTCCATGTTCCTTTCCAATTTGGAGGGTACGTTGTGCTTCAGCGTGACTTGACGTTCTAGCCAAGGGTTGCGTCCTCACGATCGTTACCGTCCAGCAGAAGTTCGAGATCTCGAAGTATGGAGAGTATCTGTTCGACGACATCGTCGTTATCCTCGATTCGGACAAGAAATATCCCAGTCTGAGCACAAAAGAGTTCCGCAATTTCATCGACTTCCATGGAAGCGTGTTTGTCATGTTCAACGGCAACCCCTCGGATTTCGTGAGGAACTTTGCTGGCTACAGTGGCGTGGAAATCGATGCTGCGGGCAGTACTGTTGTTGACCACTTCACTGCCGTTCCTGACCGCAACAACGCGAAGCACACGAAGTTCGTGACCTCGAGCTACGCGAGAGTGCGTTTTGCGCTTTCTGCTCACCACGTAGATTTCGAGAATGGTGGGAAGACTGGCGGAGACGGAGGGCCATATCACCTTCAGAGGAATGGGAATGCGCGTGGACCCCAAGAACGTGTTCGCCATTCCGGTCGTGACGGGCGAATACACCACGACTTCCCTCTCCCAGACGGGAGCGGCTCAGGTTCTTCTTGGCTTATGATATCACGAACAGGGACAGGGGTCGGAGGTCGTTCTCGTGGCGGCAGTCCAAACGCGGAGCAACAATCGTGTGGTGTTCTCCGCCTCCTCGGACGCCTTCAGCAACGCGTACTACATGGAGAACCCTGACAACCGTGTTCTGGGCAACCAGCTTTCTCTCTGTTGGAGTAGATGTGTTTTGTCATTTCAAGGGACGTTCAAGTTCGCTGGCTATTTGGTCGCCTCCAACATCCAGCACTACAAGTACATTCGCGAGGAGGACCGCATCGAGAAGGAGCACGAGATTCTTGTGCAATCTGTGAAGAAGCCGAATCTGCCCACTTCCTAGTCGCTCTGCTGTTTTCGCGTTAGTTGTAGCTACCCGGAACCCGAAGTCGCTGGAAACAACGTCGTGTACAGAATCAAGGACGAGTTGTACTACTCCGTGAATATTCAGGAGTTTGACGGAGAGGAGTGGAAGCCCTACAAGGTGAGGATGAGGAGCGAAGGGTCATCCCCAGGCCGACGACGTTCAGATCGAATTCGTGATGCTGAACCCCTACGTGCGAAAGACGCTCTCTTACAACGCGACCAGCGACAACGGCGATTACTCCACTGTTTCTCCTTCCCGCGGACCCTCATCCGGTAGATTATCCGCGCTCCCGATGTGTACGGCATTTACAAATTCCGTCTGTTCTACCAGCGCCACGGCGTCTCGCTGATCAACGAGAACACGCAGGTGGACATTCGTCCCTTCAAGCACAACGAGTTCCCGCGTTTCATCCTGGCTGCGTATCCCTACTATACGGCGTAGGAGAGAAGGGTGTGTGTGACGCGTAGGGCCATTGTAGTGATGGTTGGTTTTGTTCTATTCGTTTTTGTTTTCCTTTTCTTCGGAGAGAAAGTGAAGCAGGATTAACTGATGTTGAGTGGTTTTGTTGCCGTGTTTGTTGCCAGTACAGCGCGGATTCGCTCGGAAGATCGCCCGCCCATCAAACGACCCCAATTCAAAAATGACCCAATAAATAGGATCATCGAAAAGTCGACATCTATTCCAGTTTCGTCTGCATTCTTGTACGCATTTCAATCTGCGCCTCACGGCCGTAGAAATCGGGGAATGAGCATCTCGGCAAATCAAATCGGGGACAAGATCAGGGTAGAGACGACGTTCAAGGAAACGATTTCTGGAGAGGTGTACTGCTTTGATAAGAATGCCGGCATTCTCGTTTTAAATATCCTAAGTTGCTCCGTGAGCGAATTGCTGCGTTCCTTCACCTTCACGGAAGAAATTGGAAGGCGCGTCCGACTACGACGTGATTATGCTGAAGACGGAATACATTAGCAAAATAGATGTGGAGGAAAAGGGAAGCATGTCCGATATCGTTCTTCCCTGCATATCCTACGAGTACGTTGCGAAGAAGGAGGTGTGTGTTGCGTGGGAGCGGGTAAGGGCGTAGAAGAATGTGGAGAATGAGCTGCGTAATCGGAAGATCCCGACCACTTCTCCCTACGGTAATTTCGTTTTTGCATATCTTAGTAGATTGTATGCGATGTTCTGTGCTCTCATGGGTAGTACTGTGTGTCAGTGGGAGAAGGACAGTATTATTGTGAACAATAACGTTACAATCGAACCTCCGTACGACGAGGCTCATATCAGTGGAAATGAGAATGGAATTAAGGAGGTCAAGGAGTGGGTAGGATCTGCGTTGCGCTCGTTCACGCCCTAGTTGTCGAAGATGAAATAGTGTATTCCATTTATATACAATGGCGTCTTTGTTGCACACGGTCGATTGCTGGAAGTGGTTTGTTGGCGTCGCTCCTCTCCATACTGGGACTGAAGGAGGCGAGGTTTGAGGTGAAGCAGACCGAACTTAGCTCAGTTGGTAGAGCGTTAGACTGTAGATCTAAGGGTCGCTGGTTCAATTCCGGCAGTTCGGATTTTTCTTTTTCCAACAAACAGACGAGGCGTCCACCTTCCTCCTCTTGTCGCTGTGACGGTCGATCATGTTCTCTGTGAGTCTGAAGGAGACGAGCGTCATCATCTTCTTTGGAGCCACGTCGCGAATCAGCTTCGTTTTCGTCAACGCGGGGTCCAGTGATGCCTTCAACACCGTCTCGATTCTCTACGCCTCACTCTCCTCTCGCAGTACCCACCTCCACCGAATCCTTCAAGGGATCCTCGCTGCTGCTAAACATGTAGCAGTGGACCGTGGGCAGAGGATGGGAGTATTCCTACGTGATCACGACGAGGGGAAAAGAGAAACAGAGAAGCACGTGCGGAACACGTCACAGAACAGCTCGGCCGAAACAGGGAGATTCATCACAATCTGCGTGATCGGCTTGTCCTCCTTCGCGATCTGGGTGATGAACTCGCGCGCATCGAGATTGTAGGTCGTCACGTTCTTCTTCAGCTGTCCATGAGGCACATCGCATGACATTACCTTGTTCAACTCGAGATTCTCGTTCAGATAGCGATAGCACTCCGGGTTCAGATCATTGCCGTACACGACGCATCCCTTCTTCGCCGCAGGGAGGACGAACGGTCCAATTCCGCAGAACATGTCCGCAATAATGTCGGAGGGCGAGAACGAGTTCACGAGACGCGTGTGCTCGAACTGGAGACGCGAGTTCCAATACACCTTGCGGTAATCGAATTTGAAAATGCAGTCCTCCTCCTTCAAGGAGACCACCGTGTTGTCCTCGCCAGCGAGGACTTCCATGTCGAACGTCCTGAACACCGTATCGATCTTTCCCACCTTGTTGACCACCGTCTTGCAGGAAGGCACCTTGTCCAGGAGAACTTGACCGATGATGTACTTGTACGGCAGCAGGTCTTCGCGGATGTTCAAGTGGATCAGGTGGCCGACCTGCTCGAACGAGGACGGTATTTCAGAGCCCTTGGGGAGAAGGCGCGTCAACACCTACACATCACCCCCTTCTCCGCGAGAGAAACCTCGGTGGCGGTGAAGTAGTTGTAGTCGAGCACAATCGGGTGCTTCACAATGGAGACGTTCTCCTGTTGGCGAACCCAAGAAGACAGGGCTTCGGGCAGCTGGTTCAGCGATATATCCGTTATGTTTTCGCTCATAATGATCAGTCGCTTCGAGCTATCGCTGTCGTCTTTCGTTATCGTCTTGATGCGCGGTTTCTGGAGCAAGTAGTCCTTGAGTTGGTCTCTACGATTGCACTCAGCGCGCGACTCTACCTGAACTTCTCGCAATCGCGGCTCGGAATGCTCAGCGCAATGAGATCGAGCGTCTTCTTGAACATCGATTTGTCGAACGTTCGGATGAACTGCGTGGACATGAGCGGAGGGAATGGAGGAATGGAAAGAGTTCAATATGGGTCGCTTGTTTCTTTGCGTGGTGTTCTATTCGGTGCATTGTCAGGTGATGTGATTTCCACTGTGTACGGCTTCCGATCCTCCGAATCCGACAAACGAAAACGAAGTCCGAAATCTGCCCGTTTTTTGTGTCACACGCGGAGAAACGCCCTCGCAATCGAGCCACATAAAACTTCGTTCGTAATGCAAGTGAAATACCTGCTTTTTGTTCTTAGCATTCTCTCAGTGGTATCTGCAGTGAACTACCACCCTTCCTTCTCCCGTATGGCGGCGTTGATCGGCAACTCTCCCATGGTGGAGCCGGATTTGACGTTTACCCCTGAGAAGGAGAGTAGCATACGGTTGCTAAGCGTCATTCGTAGTGTGTGGTACATACTCGTCGGGTTGCCAGGGCGAGGAAATGATGTGTAATTCTTGTTGATGTTCTCCACTTGTAGCGATGAAGATTGATTCTGTGCTGAAGGGAACTGCCGGTCAGCTCCCCACTGTTTTCGCCTTTGTTATGGATATGTTCTTGGGTCTTAACTGTACTGCTGAGGCTCAGCTGATCTCTACCAAAGTCAACTACAACGTCACTGCTAGCAATGACGTTTCGAAGCCTGTCGTCCTCACGGCTGCGAGTGCATTCCTTAAGGCCTCGAACTTGACTGCCTCCGCCTATAACTGCTCCGTCCCTCTGGTTCCGGGTCAGGAATACAACATTATGGATCTCGATTGCCACGACGAGCAGGGCGAGGATCCTTTTGCGGATATCAAGAGCCAGATGGGCCAGTCGAATCCTGCTACCTTCGTCTACAACAACACGGCTATTGCCATCACCATGGAGAATGAGACGCTTTCTATTCCCTATGTCTCCAGAGTGGGTTGCATCGATGCTCCTA
>ERZ780157.1649-NODE-1649-length-23643-cov-3.449805_pt1 | contig 23643 bp, 31 predicted proteins | sample MGYA00511169_ERZ780157 | MGnify/ENA primary metagenome ERZ780157 (study PRJEB29588, sample SAMEA1965149) | human gut metagenome | biome: human gut; feature: human-associated habitat; material: faeces | place: Denmark | collected 2008/2010 ... | reverse complement strand
TCGCGGGTGTTGTGATTGGTTACAACACCGAAGACAAGGACAACGCCTACTGGACAGTGCTTGTGCCTCGCCAGCCGGCTGACAACTATTACGTGAAGGTGAAGATGAACTACTTGACCGACAATGGAAAGGACTTTGGTAGATTGAGCCGCAGAATGGTTGCTGTAACAGGCATTACTGTAGTTAGTGAATAGTCCCTATCCCGGTCTGTTTGTTGCTATCAATTCAAACAGCGTCATTTCATGCCATGGCGTACTCCATCTACCAATGCTCGACCTGCAAGGCGATTATTACGGACTCGAACTGCATGATGGAGCGGGAAGGAGACCCCAACTATCGACTCTTCTTGTGTGGGCGTTCTTTTCGGATCGGTTGACTGTTGTAGCGGCAAAGCACGTCCGACTCGATTCCAAGATCGAATTATCGGAGAATCCACTGGATTGCGGTTGTTGTCGAAAGGAAGTGTACTGCGACTCTGTTGTGTCAGTATCTGAATATAATTGAGTAGTGCAACACGTGCTTGGGTTACTACTACATTTCAACAGTGGCTGCGTTTGATTCTCTCCGGCGGAGGTATCTTCTGAACCGAAGCACGATCATGGAATACAAAATGCACGAGGAGGAGTGTGACATTGATTTTGACGTGAAAGACGGGAGTAGGTGGTTTGAATTCCGTACCACGTAGAAATCACGCAATACTACATTGCAGGCTGTGACGCAGAGCGGGCAGCGGACTTTCTGCGACAGTATCGAGAGGTAGAGAAGGACTTGCTTGTACTATACGAACGAATCGAGAAACTGAAACGATGACGTGTTTGTTCAAGCAAGCTCGAGTCAAACATAAAATAACCTCACTCAAGCAACTCCTCGTCCTCCACTTCATCGGCATCCACCAACTCAGGCACTTCCTCGTCTTCTTCCTCCTCCTCGCTCTCGTCCTTGTCCGTAGGAGGCAAGAAGCAGGACATATCCAGCTCGTCCTCGACCGGTTCAATGTTGGGCGTAACGATCGTGCGAGGCAGAGCCTACACATAACGCTCTCCCACCACTCCCACAGGACAGCAGAGACGCTCCAACGCACCATCGCTCATCATGCTCTTCTGCACAGCATCATACCCCATCTGCTCCTTCCACGCCTTCACCTCCTCCTCCTTTCTACCCATCACACTCCACACGCACACACACCCCAGCTTCAGCGCACACGCCGCCGGTTCCGCGTAGTGCGGCAGCGCGCCCGTCAGCCAGTCGTCGATGATCTGCCGCGGCACTGTGCTGTTGCGCAGGTTTTCTACTCGTTACACCTTGTGACCACACGCACTCTGGTCCGGCTGACGCTTCTCCAGTTCCTTCAGCAACTCCTCGCCTACCCATTATCGGAATTCCAAAAATCGGACAGGAATCGTACATGGAGGCGCGGTAGTAGTAGCAGATGGACGTCTTGTTGCACGCATCGATCACGTCGCAGCACAGCTTGCGGTAGTTGATGCCCTCCTACCCATGAAACGCCAACGAAACGCCCACGAAGCCACCGGCGTAGCACTTGAAGAGGTAGTCGCACTTGCTGGGTTCGCGCTTCAACAGCACCACTTCGCCGGGACGCACGAATAAGTGGATGTTTTCGTCAATGCGACGGAGTTGGTTCAACTCGTCGTACGTCTGGCGGTCGCTCTGGAAGAGAGGCGAACGCTCGCAGATGGTGTTGATGACGCTGTGACGACCCACGCGCGGGTAGCCGACCACGCCGACGGAGATCAGTTCACCGCGGGATTGCTGCAATGATCGCAGACACTCCATCAGGTACTCGTTGCCGAAATCGTATTTGGTGTATTCCGTGTCGCGCTGGTTCTTGGTGATCCCAAGACTTCGACTGCGCGCGTGCTTGGGCTTCTGTGTGAAGGTGCGATTCTTGAAGCAGAAAACCGGGAAATCTTTGGAGAGCGTTTCCACGGTCTATGCGTCACGTGAAGGGAGGAGAGGGACCTTGGCCAGGACGTCGCGAGGAACGAGGTCGACCTTGTTGAGGAGAATCAGGATGACCTTCTCCGGCATTTCTTCGGTGATGGCCTTCTCGACGGAGAAGCAGCGGGAGTTCTACGTCACAACGGAAGCACAGCAATACGATAGGATCTCTGGCATCCACAACCTCTAAAATGACGTCAGAATTGTTGATAATCTAGTGGGAAGACCGCTTCGGGAAGACAAACATGTGTTAGGACAGTGGCGTTGTCTGCATTCGGAATCACACCAGGATCGACTTCCTCCTCCATCTCAGACTCGCTCTCGGGCACCTCTTCTCCTCTCGCAATCGCCTCCTCCTTCATCTATTTGATGACGCTATTCCTGCACAAATCACTCGTTGCTGACGGCGTCTTTCACGCGCCTCCGCCTTTTGCTGCTCCTCAGCCTGTTTCAATTCTTGAATCTAGAATCACACTTCGGACATCAGCACCCACTTCCTGGAGCATTTCCTCCTTGAAAGGCCAGCTGTTGGGGATACCAGGGTCTCGCCGCTTTTGGATCACCTTTCCCTCCTTCAACGCACGCTTTGCGAGCTTCTTCGCTTTTCGCTTCCTTATAAAGAACTACACTTCACTCGTTCGGCGCAATCCCCACCAGTTTTCGCGCAGTGTACTGCTGGCGAATTGTCTTTCTCTTGCTCTTTGCCTTCTTTGGGACCATACTGCAATTGAATGGATGGTTGAAGAATTATGGCTTCAAAAACGAATGGACGAAATGGGCCCTTTTTGGTGTATTCCGTTTTGGGAGAGACACTCACAGGTGTTGCGTTTGTGCTTCGGATTCGCTTGTGCTCATTCAGTGGAAGCATGTCCTTACTCAATAGCAAAGAAGGAAGAACACACACATCAGAGTCAAAGAGCCCTCACACACCACTCTATTCATCTCCACAGACAGGGCACTTCACACTCCCTCGAAATGGAGTGTTCCATTAATGCTCATTCATGTTTCACTCGAGCGTTAATTCCTCTTCTTTTGGAATGGACGGAAAGCGCTATGCGCATCCAAACAAGGTATCTGCGGAAGTGGATTCGTTAAGGGTAGATGAAGGAGACGGACGAAAACAACCTCTTATCGCAGTCGGAGGGTCTCTACCAGAACGAGGGTACGTTCGGTTTTGATCCTTATGAGAGGGAGTTGAAGAACAGGAACGGTGCGCGCAACAGTATCCTTGATCCCGATTACGGCATGCACGACTACTCCTACGATTTTTCGTTGCCCTATGGAAGTCAGGAGAGTCAGGGAGTGGGAGAGAGAAGGAATCTGTACGACCCGCTGTCGGAAACACTTCCCTTTTCATCGGAGCCATTTTCCGGTTTTTCTTCGTCCGCATTCCCGTCCTCTGGACTATCCTCCTCGTTCTTCGCTTCTCCGGATGCTTATCTTTCTTCAGGTCCTTTTGCACAGAGAGACGCTTCCATCCCGTATGAGAGCAGGAGAAACGGATACCCCTATTCGTCTCCCCTTTTCGAGAGCAATTATCGGGAGCCCTCGTTCACTTTTGCGGGTATGGACGGGATATCGGATTTCGCTACACAGCCCTTCTCACAGCGCGATTTGAGCTCTGTTTCTTCCCCCGAATGGCAATCCCTTCATCCTCTCTACGACACGAGCTACCAGGGATCGCATTCCCTTTCCCGGAGTGACTCTCACAACATCGGTGGTAATCGAAGTGACACTCACCATATCAGTGGTAATCGGAGCGACGCTCACCATATCAACGGTAATCGGAGCGACGCTCATCACATCAGCGGGAAGCTGAACGTGAATGCGGCGGAGTTCGTGATGAAGAAGAAGGAGGAGCCACCGCCCCCGCCGCCTGTCAAAGAGGAGAAGGAGGAGAAGGAGGAAGTGAAGGAGGAGGTGAAAGAAGTGCCTGCTGTCGAAGTGGTGCATGAAGAGATCGCATCGACGACCGTCACAGAACCGGAGGAGCCGAAGAATGAGGAGCCGAAGAAGAACGAGGCGCCGCCGAAGAAGGAGAAGAAGAAGCAGCCTTCGCAGAAGAGAGGGAAAACTCTGAAGACTGAAACGCCCGCGAAGGTGGAGCGGAAGCACCCGCACGCCGAAGCGAAGCCCAACAAGCGAAAAGAAGGAGGGAAAAAGGGAAGGAGGGAAGCGAAGCAACCCCTGGACGAAGTCGCACCCCCAACGCAGATCGTTCCGCAGTCGCCGCGTCCGCGAGCGCGCTCTTCGCTGTCGCTGGCGTTGGCGTCGTTCTTTGGCAGAATTCGGTACTATTTGCTTTCGCGTTTGCGACCCATGTGCCGTTTTCACATATAGTGGTGTATTCTGCCGTCAAGTGCGTGTCGCTCCACGAGATGGGCGTTCTCGCGATCAACGGCTACTCCGCGTTCATTTTCTCTTTTGTCGATGTGGCGCGATGTGATGATGCGTAGCGAATGAACCGGTTGGTGAAGCTCGTCCTTCTGTTCCTCCCTCTCTTCCTCGTGCTGCTGCAGCGTTCCTTCTATTTCTCTTTCCTTCTTTCCTTGATTTGCTTTTCTTCGGTTGCGTGGATCATGTACGGCAATCAGTTCGTGGGTAGTGTTCAGCACGTCTCCTGTGAGGAGTGGGATCTCAAAGTGACGCGTAGACCTCTATTGCGGATTGCTGGCGTATTCGGTGACGGCACTCAAGAAGAAGAACCTCTACGACATTTCGTTCGTTGTTCTGGTTCTTCTCCACTACGCGCTCATTCTGCTATACTCGCATTTTCGAGAATTGGAGAGTACCCTTGTTCTTGTTTCAATTGCACTCAATATCATGGCCTCGGATTAGTCTGTTTGTTGTCATTAGACCCATGGATTCCTTTCCGGAGGCGTGTGTCCTTAATGAACGAAACTGGGACGCTTCCGTTCCCAACGACCCCATTCTTGTCTTCCCGTTTTTCGGGCATATCTTGTACTCTCCTTCGCAGAACCGGGTGGATTCATGTCAAGCCAAATCGTGCAAAGCAGTATTGACGAAGAGAACGCGTTCATCGCGTCTCTCGAGCAGAGCATCCAGGATATGGAATATTCGAGGGCGTCGCTTGACATGGACGCGTACATGAGTGTCAGCCAGTCGCTGGAGGGTTTGTTGAGCAATGAAAAGTGCTTGAAGCACATTCAGAGCTTTGTGATTGAGGAGCGATGCGAGGAGAACATCCTGTTCTTCCTGGATGTCAGCGAATTCAAAAGGATGTACAATGACAGCAACTACAACCTCACGCAAGTGAGTGTTTCTGGCCTGCTGTAACGACTAGAAGCTGCGAAAAGTGGAGACGATCGTGGAGCACTACTTGATTCCCGTGAGGAATCTCCATTTCCCTTAGGGCATAGGGCGTGTCGTGTTCTCAGTTATATATCCCGCTGTCGGCAATAAATGAATTCAACGAGCAGTACAACGCCTGGAAATCCAGCATGACCGAGGAAAACAAAGCGCTGCCCCCTATTACGTTGTTCGACAATGTGGAGAAGATGGTGCTAGAGTACGTACGAAGGGTACGGGTGCGCTGGGCGTGTGAGGGATAGACGAGCTACCAGAAGTTCATTCGTTCGCGTAATATTGGTCGTTTGCTTGCCATGACTGTGCGCGCTGGGTGTGTGGTGTTACGCCTAGGTTCAGGACATCTACCTTCAGTCAGAAACCAAAATCGAGTTGTAGAATTGTGTTCTTTGTTCACAACAAACTAGCACCGCATTACACGGCTTTGCCCATCTTCTTCGGCGAAAAGTAGTTCATTATGTTCTTCGATTGAATCATGGTCTTCTTCCCACGCCCCGCTCGTCGCGGACTCTCCTCCTTCTTCCCCGGCGACGCGTCAAAGATCGACGACGCCACCACGCCCGCCTTCAGTCCATTCCGAAACGGTGTGCCGACACGCGAGTTCGTCGCGCCCTCCGCCTCCACCTCCTGCTTCTTGCTCTTCGGCGTGGTCAGACCCTCCGCACATCCCTCCTGCCCCTCCATCTCCTCGTTCACCGACGACGCGACGATCATCTGCGAGGGCTGGTGGAGCGGCAACGGCGACACCACCAGACGTTTGTTGCGCCAGAGTCGTTCGTCTTCGGCGAGCTGGCTGTCGGAGACGATCGCTTCCGCGGGGATGGAGGAGTGATTGGTGTGCGTGGGCGACTCGGGCTCTTCACCGAGCGATTCTTGGCAGAGCAGCGAGGGCGGCGAGGCGAGGAGTTGCGACGCGCGCAGCGACCCTCGTTGAGAACACTCCTTCTGGGAATGAGTGATGATGCGAACACTCACGTTGACGATCCACGGGTGCTGGAGCGCCTGCTCCACGGTGTAGCGTTGGGAAGGGTCGACGACCACGAGGTGGCTGATTAGGTCCTTGGCTTCGGGGGAGACGGCTTGCCAGAGGGGCGCGTCGAAGGTGACGTTGGCGGTGAGGATTTGTTGCGAGAGCGTGTCGGTGTCGAAGGGCAGTCTGCCGGCGAGGATGACGTAGAGAAGAACGCCGAGTGACCACATGTCCTGTGAGGGGGTGAGTATGTGATGTGAATTGAGTGATGTGAGTGATGTGATGTGAATTGAGCTGAGTGATGATGTGAGTGATGTGATGTGAGTTGAATTGAGTGATGTGAGTGAGTGATGATGTGATGTGTGACGTAAGACATGACGGGTTGTGATGTGAAACATGACGGATGACTCGAAACACCAGAGAACACGAAAGGGAATGAAAAACAACACCACACATACCACCTCCTTCCCGTAACTCCCCTTCACATTGTTGTTCCCGCGGCGTTGCAGAATCTACCCCTCACACCCCACATTCTCACCCACCTCGGGGGCGTAATACTGGGGGGTTCCGCAATACGTGTGAAGACCATCCGCCACGGATTTCGCTAGTCCAAAATCAGTGACTTTTATGGACGTGTTGTCCTGTTCCGAAATCATGAGAACGTTTTCCGGCTTGATGTCGCGATGAACAATGTTGCGCTGATGGAGGTAGAGAATCACTTCCAGAATGTTCTGCATCAGCGTGCGAGCTTCCGTTTCGTTGTAGTGGGACAGCTTCACGATGCGCTCAAAGAGATCGCCGCCCGTGACCAGCTCCATGATAATGTACAAATTCTTCTAGTCACTAAACGGATAGCTGGAATCCCCACTTTGCCGCGAACGATCTCCTTCATGAACGGAATGCCGGGATGGTGCAAACTGGCGAGCATTTCTGCTTCTCTCAATATCACCTTGATCTTGTCCTCCTGAACTATCACAACGAATTGCACGAATCCTACTCGGTAGTGTATTTGCTTCAGGTCGATGATCTTCGCCGCATACATGTCGCCCGTGGCAATCTCACGACAGAGACGAACCTCTCCAAACGTTCCACTCCCTAGATGTCCCTCCAAGATGTATCTCTCCTCAATGCCGTCCAGACTATCCCTAATCACAGCAACTCACTCCCACTCTTGCGAAATGAACGAATCAGCAACACAAAGCGCTTTGGAGGGATCCTGGAAGATGAACGCGTGTGTCTTCGCATTCTGCCGGTTGTTTGCAAACACCAAGGAAATCGAATCTCCCTAACCCTAAGCTCCAAACCCCATCCTCACATGCTTCAAAGCGAAGTGGACGTTCTTCACAAGACGGGTGCCGTTCACATAGGTGCCATTTGTGCTCAGGTCCTCAATGTATACGATATTCGGTGATTTGTCACGACAGATGAAAATGCGACAATGAAACTAGAATCAACATGGCACACTCATCCTACAGAACTAATATAGCTTTCGGTGTAGCGGATATCGTTATTCGGATGCCGCCCAAAAGTGAACTACGATAAAGACAGCGCAGCACGCACAACCTCATCCTTTCCGCGCAGTTCAACACACGGGTCTGCTGTCAGACTGATTAGCTTGCCCCAAAGTGAAATCTCCTACATCTCATCCAGCCAGAGCACCAATCTACCGACGCATTCACTATCGCTTCCTGCGTAGGAATGAGCACTCTAGCGGTGAAGCGGGACATGAAGCGCGCTCACTGGTCTCCAATGTTCTGCGTCGCCGGAATTTCGTTCATTCTTCCTTTGACGAGCAAAAAGGAAAGAGGAGGACCCCAGAGAAAAGAAAAATGCTCAAACGGGGGATCGAACCCCAGACCTTCGCGTTATTAGCACGACGCTCTAACCAGCTGAGCTATTCGAGCTTGTCTTCGTCTCTTCTCTGGCCTTTAAGAGTGATTCATTCGCCCCTTTCTCCCTCCCACGCATTCCTTTTCCTCTCACCACGCTTCACGCAGCTGAAGACTGACACCCCGATGAGTCTTCCCTACTACCAAGCCGCAGACGTGATTCAGGCGTTTTGGGAGCGAAGTGCCTCGCTGAAGACACTGGTGTACAATTCTCCCTGTGCGAAGAAGGTGGGTGCGTTATGCGCTTTGTGTGAGGAATAGAGCTATTTGCTCGCTTTGTGCAACAAAACGCTGCTGGCGCAGCAGCTGCTCGACGATATCATCGCGAATACTCCCGAACTCACGTCCTCTACGATTCAGAACAAGGCTCTGCTTCACGTTCTGCTCTATGACACCGTCTTTGGACAGGGCGTTCGTGTGTGGGATGCACTCTTACGATGAGTCATAGGGCGGCGGATCGGTGGTGCGCGTCATCCGTTCTGCGAAGCCAGCGATCGACGTGTATGTGAACGAATTGATGAAGAGAGCAAACGTGAAGGAGCCCTCCGATCTCCTCCCAAAGGAAGAGGGCAGCGAGGTGCTTCTGTGACTCTGTGGTTAGCTATAGAAGTGGAAGTTTATTCGCGTGAACACTGCAAAGACCACCGTGGAGAACGTGAAGAAGGAGTTGCGCAGTAGTTGTGTTGGTCCCTTCCTGAACGTAGAAATCATCGATCCGAAGGATATTATGCAGGACGAAATGATTCCCTGCGTTCTCCGCATTCCCTCTTCGGTTGATCTTCACGATCATCCGCTGGTGAGCTCGCTGTCGATCATCTTGCAGACGAAGGCCTCCTGCTTCCCTCCCTTCCTCCTTCTCCGCGATGTTTTCTCCAATCCGAAGACCCCGCTCACATTCGACGTAATCGACGCCACAGCGGCGCCAGGCAACAAAACCACGTTCTTGGGCGACATCATGCGCAACCAGTACACACCTCGAATCCAGCTCACCCACAGCGGAACCGTGTACGCGTTCGACCGCGACCGAAAACGCTACGAGCTTCTGAAGGACCGTTGCGAACGATACGGGAGTGGAAATGTGAGGGATCCCCCACGGCGTGAGGCGTAGATCGTGTGTCTCCATCAGGACTTCCTGTCCACCAACCCGTTTAGCGCCGTGTTGAAGAGCGTGCGTCGCATCCAGCTGGACCCCTCGTGCAGTGGAAGTGGGATGATTCACACAGCCCTCGTGCGCTTCCCGGCGTGGTGTGAGGCGTAGGACAACGCGCCTCCTTCCAAACAGCGTGTGCAGAGTCTGCGTGACTTCCAGCTGCGGTGCATTCTGCACGCGGCGCGCTTCCCTGCGGTGACGCACATTTCATATCCTGTGCATGTTCAGTGATCCGTCCTTAACAACAATTACTCGACGTGCAGTGTGTATGAGGAGGAGGACGAGGAGGTGGTGCGCGACGCGCTGAAGCACCTGAACGCAGAGCAGCAGGAGTGGCGGTTGGAGCGTGTTGCGCCTGAGGTGCGTCGACGTGGTCGCCCGTGCGAGGGTCTGACGCAGGAGGAGACGGAGTGTTTGGTGCGTTGTGAGGTGGGCGACGGTATGGGTCAGGGTTTCTTTGTGTGTGTGTTCAGACGCGAGGAGAGAGAGGTGATGGGAGAGGAGGAAAGAAAGGCGAAGGAGAGGGCGTTTGAAGAGGAGATGCGCGTGGCGAAAGAAGAGAGGGTGAGAGTGAAGGAGGTGAGAGTGAAGGAGGTGAGAGTGAAGGATGTGAAAGTGAAGGATGTGAAAGTGAAGGAGGTGAAGGAGAAGGATGTGAAGGAGAAGGATGTGAAGGAGAAGAATGAAATGAAGGAAACGAAAGCGAAGAAGGAGAAAACAAAAGCGAAGGACAAGGAGAAGAACACAAAGACGATCGATTACATCGCCAAGATCAAACACAAGCATGGAAAGCACATTCCTCTGGGCACAAGCTGTTCTCTTCTTTGTTCCATCAAACAGGAAATGAGTTCAACGATTGCAGCACCTTCTCCAGAGAGCAGTACGAATCAAAAGGACAAAAGTACTCCGCGTGGCGAAGAAGGAAGTCCGCTATCCTCAGGAGCACTTCGTGAACGTAGTGAATCTCGCTCTCGTTCATATCCGACACGCCGTACATCATCGGCATTACGACTACAGTGAAGTCCGTTCAGCACGCGCTACACAACAAACGCAGCAGGTGCTCCGCCCCCACAACGTCGATGAGCGGAGGAGATCCACTCTTCTCCATCGCAGACAGAATCTCGCTTTCTGTGGCGAAGAAGATGGTCTTCCTCGATTCGGAGTTCATGTAGTACACGATGCCCTGAACCAACTACGCATTACGACATGGCTGTGACATCACTTCGGAGGCATTCTCGAACATCGTTCTGGATTCCGCCTTTTCTTCTTCCAAATACTACGTGATTATCACATCAAAGAAGCCCCACTGTGGTCATGATCTGTCTCATGGTCGGTTTGCGAGGCAGAGGGGCGAAGAGATTGTTGCTTGTGACCATCTACCATGGAGAGCAATATCAACGCGTACAAACCACTCTTCGGTGAGTTGGCCCCGCAGCTGAAACGGGAACTGCAGCTTGTTTAGCGACTCTGAGAAGGTGCTCTACAGATGAAAAGAAACGAAGGAAAACACCATTTCGGTGATCAAGTCCACCTGAAGCGAGTTCTTTGCCTTCTCGTCTCCCTTTCCACTGCTGTTGTTCATCCTCATCAGTGCGCGATTCATTTCGTTGTCCTTGTTCAGCTCGTCCACGGCGACCCACTTATCGTACCTGGAAGGCCATCCGTTGTAATGTATTTTGTATTTGTCGTTGTCTATCGCCAGAATCTAAGGGTGAAACTCAAAACCAAATCCCACCTTTGCCAAGTAGAACATAGCACCATCCTCTATAATCACCTGCTCGTTCACGCTATATGTCACCGGCTCACTCATGGGAAAGGAAATGATGAGGTTGGGTGAAACACCACGAAGGGGAGAATTGTCGGGATGACGCTGAACGAAGCGCAACGTGCGATGAGAGAGGACCACATTCTTCTATTCTCATGTTCTGTAAACGCGCGCTTAACGTGTTTCATAACAGCCGTTCTCTTGTACGGTCCTTCGCGTCACTGAACGGTACGGACGAGGCGTCCTTGCTGATCGGCGTAGATGCGGTTCTGGCACGCGATTTCATCAAAGATTGCTTGTACAACAAAGAGTCGGGATACAATAGGACAAAGAAGATTGGCGTACTGGAGAAGCCTATCGATTTCGGGAGTCTTTGGGGCCGATGGGAGTTCAACAAGACGATCAAGGAGGTGTACGATGTGCGCGTCCTTTCGTACCATTCACGCATAGAAGCAGGGGGTCCACTACATGAATGGCGTGGAACTCTTCACCCCGTTCTATTCGGAGGCCATCGCCGGATACATTCTGAAGAAGCACAAGCTGGGAACGCCGCTGACGGTGTTTGAGTTAGGGAACGGAAGCAACACCAACCTGAAGAGCGTCATGAACTACATGAAGACCAAGGTGCCCAACGTGTACAAGAACATGAAGTACTACGTTCTGACGGACGAGTGAGCGAAGTGACATCCATTTACGAGTAGCGTGTACTTTTCCTCTCCCTCGATTCCCGAGGAGTACGCAGAGAAGGTGAGCGTTCAATCGATCGTATGCTTCGTGATCGGGGATGAGCCCTAGCAGCATCCCGAGAATTGTCTTCATCTTACGGATTCCGCCTTCCTGATCATGAACGACCTGATGAGCTGCTTGCCGCATGACAAGATCCGCGTGCACTACGGATCCAAGGGCGACGCGCTCGATCAATTCGAGCAGTGCATCATTCTGCAGAAAGGAAAGGACCACTTTGAAGAGCTCTTCCTGTTGCTTCTCACCGTCCGTGTTAGTCTTAGACCCGTGTCTGATCCTCTGATCCGTCGCTACATCGACTTCCTGCTGTCCTCGGACTACAGCATGTTCACCCTCGCGCAGCACCAGAACGCGAACATCGACGTGTACAACAGGCAGTCGGCGCTGGGGCGGAATCGCGCCGATCGCTACAAACACTACAACGCGAGCGAGGCGTTCATTCCCACGGTGCTTCTGGACACGCTGGAGAAGGTCATGCGGCTGACGACGAACTGCCACGTTGTCGCGTCGGGTTGAAGCGGGATTGGGGCATGATGAGTAGACTTCGATTATCTGCCTCCGTGCGCGGAAGACGACTTGAACAGCCCGATCAACTGCATCAATGGACCGATCGTGTGCAGCTACGACGACAAGGGTTGGAATGGGGAGCGACGATGACGATGTAGGGAGATGCGTTGACGCGAAGTCGTATCTGACCGACAAGTACAAGAACGACATTTTCTTTGCGACCGATTTCATCGTGCTGTCGCAGCTCGTTCATTCGTTGACGAAGAATGACGCCTCTGTAGGGAAGGGATGTGGCTTTCACTGTAGATTTTCAAACTGGACTCGTTTATGAAGGAGTACTCAAGACTCGTGAATACGAGAACGATGCTTGGGTGGAATCCCATTACGAAGGAATTCAAGAACATTTCCTTTTTGCTTAGTTGCTGTGTTTGTTGGAGTGGGGAATGGGATGGAGCTACGAACTCTTCTGAGCGTGCTCCCTGTGCTATACCAAGCTAGATGGAATGGAATGCAGCAGCGAACGAGGGGTTGTTGCAGGGGCGATAGAATAATAGGAATTGGAGCATGCACGTGCAGTGATTCGGTTGATAAGGATGGACTCTCGCTCTCGTCGTCAGGAATAGAAGAATTCGCCCCCTTACGATGAGTGAAGCACGGCGGTAACACGAGAAGGAAACATGAGTCATCCACCTCGAAAGCCATCCCAGTCCCTCCCTACCACCTTCTACTTCTCTCCCCTTCATCCGTCACTGAGAGTGCAGCGTATTCGCGAGAGAGCAGGAATTGGGACCTCCCATCGCATTTCCACGATTCTCCGATTCCTCTCTCTCACATTTTTCGTATTGAGAAAGAGAATGATTGCTAACTTTGCTGTATGGGCGTGGAATCGTGGGGAGTGATGGTTAGAAGCGTGCTTTCGCTACTGCTAAGCCCTACAGAATCCTCGGTGTGCAGCAGATCGCCATCGGTGGAACCAGCAAGGCTGCCCTCCAGAACCTCTGGTGCAACATCTTCGGTCTCGAGAACCTCCACTCCTTCGAGGTAGGCGTGTGGCGCGCTCTTTATCGTAGTCCCCCAAGGAGAACGTGAAGGAAGACGTGCTCCGCTGCGGTAAGGGACCCATGGCCGTCGAGGTCGATATCATGGAGCCCTACGATCCCAACAAGAGCCCCAAGGTGAACAACCCTCCTCTCAACCACATTGGTCTGTGGGTGGATGACCTTCCCGCTTGCGTGAAGTCCCTCACTGAGCAGGGCGTGCGCTTCACTCCCGGTGGCATTCGCAAGGGTGCTTCTGGCTACGACATCACCTTCGTGCACCCCAAGGGCAAGGCTCCCAGCCCTCTCTCTGGCGAAGGCGTTCTGATTGAACTCGTCCAGGCTCCTAAGGAGGTCATTGAGTTCTACGACAAGCTCTAAAGCAATTATGGCGTCTGTTTGTTTCAAAGTCACCTTTGTTCAACGGCACTGGATGGCAGGCGTTTGCATCGTTTCCGGGTGCAGTCGGGGTATCGGACGGGCCGTGGCAGCGCGGCTAGCGAAGGAGGGATACGCATTGGGACTGTTGTCACGAAACGAGCAGGAAATCAACCGTTTGAAAGAGGAACTTGCGTCAAGTGGATTCCACCTGTTTTCATTGAGGGATAGGCGGGGGTTCCCACATCGCTGTTCCGTGTGATGTGCGAGACGAGAAGTCTGTTGTGTATGCCATTTTGTAATGAATGTGAGGGTAGGAATGCTGTTCGGAGTGTCGTCACCCAACTTGGTGCTCCCGTTGGACTGGTGAACGTGGCAGGTTTGCATACTGGCGAAGGTGAATGGATAGGGATCAATATAGACGGCATATCGATGCGCTGCAAGAAGGAGACGATGGAGGCGCTGTTTGAAACAAATACAATCGGAACCATGGTCATGACGCGCACCGTGCTTCCCTACATGATGAAGAACAAGAAGGGGAGCGTGGTGTCGATCGGGTCGGTTGTCGGCTTGGGTGGCAGAGCGGGCCAGTCTGCATATGCTGCGACAAAGGCAGCGCTGGTGGGGTACTCGCGCTCGATCGCCAAGGAGATGGGTCGTTACAACATCCGAAGCAACGTGGTGGCTCCCGGGTTCATCGATACGCACATGACGGAGGAGTCAGTCAAAGACAGGGAGGAGTTGATGAAGCGAATTGCGCTGAGGCGAATGGGAAGTGTGGACGATGTTGCGGAGGCGGTAGCCTTCCTCCTATCTGATAAGGCGTCCTATATCACGGGAACAGTGAGTTGATTGGAGGAGGAATCACGCGTAGACGCTCCAGGTGGACGGCGGCATTGAGATCTTCCCTATTTGTAACAAACACTCGACTATTACATGGAGCTTGACGCTTCCCTAAACATATCCACCATTCTATTCACGCACTCGTCCAATCGGTACTTGCCGCTGGACTCGATGTACTTCTGGCTCCACATCTTCTTCTCCTCCGGATGCTCGATCCAGTAGTCGATCTTGTTCGCCAGGTCCTGCGAATCGCCGCGCTTGAAGAGGGAGTTCTCACACAGCGCGAACTGAGGCGTCGCGGACATGTTGCTCTTCGCGATCACGGGCACCAATCCGCACGCAAACGCCTCCATGCAGGAAATGGCTTCGATCTCCACATCCGACGCATGCACGTACAGGTCGCACATGTTGATCAGATGCATCAAATCCTCCTGGGAGTAGAACCCAAAGATGGCCGGATTCGCGAGCTTCTGCGCCATGCGACGGTACTTGGCCTCCTTGGGACCGTGGCCCGCGAGGATCAGCTGGATGTCCTGGGCGTGTCTCGACAAGGTACACGCCTTGATAAGAACGTCCTGGCGCTTCTCCTTCGACAATCGTCCCACCATCAGGATGCAGAACTTGCCCTTCAGCTGAGGGATCTTGGGAATGGACTCCTGCTTGAACTGCTCGCTGATTCCGTTCGAGATGACGTAGCGCTTTCCCTTGTAACCGTGCTTCTCCAGCTCGTCACCGATAAACTGACTAGGGCAATGGATGTAGTTTACGTTCTTGTAGAAAAACTCACGCAGTGCCCAATAAAAGAAGTCGGCCATGAAGCCGCAACTGCTCATCCCCAGATTGTACGTAATATCCTCCGGCTGGCAGTGGAACGCGGCTGTGCAGGCGACGCCGCACTGCTTTGCCAGTTTGACAACACGCTTTGACAACACGAAGGGCATGTAGCAGTGAACGACGTCCGCGCCGTTGAGGGCCTCCAGGATCACGCTGTCCACGGCCTTTCCGATGTTCACGCCCTGCCACGATGCGAGGGTGGAAACGAGACCATGCTGGTAGTGAGGGCATATGTACAAGCCTTCGCCCGGCTCTCCCGTGGTGATCACACGAACCTCATGACCCTTCTTGCGAAGCTCAGCAACTAATCGTTGTGCAGATATTGTCGTTCCGTTGTTATGGGTGGAGAAGGTATCGCAAGCAAGTACGATAATCATTTGTAGAATAATATGGCTGGGGTTGAGAAGTCCCTTCTTCGTGTTCGTTCATTGGCGCACGAGTTTCAAACCCATCCGTCGCGGAAGAACATCCAGTTCGCGTTGCTTTCGTGTTTGGAAGTGCGTCATGTATGGGGTGGCGTTTTTAGTGGGAATTCGAGTCACAGGGGGTTGGAGTTGGAGATGGAGGGAATGCAAGAGGTAGAGGATGGAATGAGAGATGTCCTTGGATGGTTGCAATGTGTGCTTCGTGTTTACACTTTGTTTCTGCGCTTTGGGTTCCCTCAAGGGTTGTAGGGTTTTGATGCTTATTTGAGATGTGTGAACGATATGGGTGTGAGTCGGGCACACATCGAGGAAATGGACGAATGAGTGGTTCATCCCTGTGTTGGACTTGAATGCGTGTGGATGGATGTAACTTCTGTCCGCATGAAGGTCCGCTAGTTCATTTCGTTTCAATAGGGTTGCTGTGCTTCACCTTGTGTTCACTTGTATTTGTGATATGGCTGTTATGTGGGTGATGATTCCTTTCCATAGGAACGGCGTAGTGCAATGATCCTCCTATCCGAAACGGAGAGAGTGTATTCACTATGGATTTGATTATAGAAGGGTGATTTCAATTCATCTAGCTGCTGAAACGAGAGGCTGAGTCCACGATTCTATTTCACCTTGATATGCTTATGAGTGCGACGCATTCACTAACACCTCACATTTCGCATCCCTATTCCACTGAAACACGTCACACTCGCACCATCCACTCACCACTCCCTCAAACCCTCTACAATCACTGTCCCATCAGTATCCCATCCACACCTCATTCCTTTTCACATTTCTGACTCGCACTACGCATTCATCCCAAGAACGGACAGTACAGCTATATCACCTCCACCCATCCTTTCCCACTTCATCAAATCCCTGCTAGAACCCCTCCCTTGTCAATCAATGTGCTCCCAACAGCACTCATCACCCACCAATTCGAATCTGTGGGCCCGGCGTTGTCATCAAAACTCCCATAACACTGTTCTTCTTTGAGTGGGCGTTTCTCTCCTTCTTTTCTCGCGGATTGTTAAGGACGTTGACTTGCAAGTAAGAACTACCTCTTCTTATCCTGTCTTTGCATTCCATCGCTTGCACGTGTTATCATGAACGGTCAAGTGCCCTACGTGGAATCACAGGTGAATATGAGTCGGTACATGTATCCTGCAGCGAATACCTTTTGTCATTCCCCGCCTCTGCTTCCCCAACCAGGCGCTTTGCCGTACAATCAGGTACTACTTGCTTGTTGCAACGTGAGTCGTAGTATGCGACGCCGTCTTCCATTTCAAACGCGAGGAACCCGTACCAGGCGTATGCACCCTACTCGGATGGGAGCGGTATGGGGCGATTCCAGCCGCAAGGAGCGGGACCGAGTCTTCAACAGATGCAGTTTCAGATGCCTCCGCAGGGGTACCAAGGTAGAACTGGATGCAGTGTTTCATTTCAGATCGGTCGGGCATGCGGCCAGGCTTGTACTATCCGGATTCCTCAAAACGAGTCTGCATGTTCTCTTCGCCTCGAGCGCCGACGGGCATGTACCAGACGAGGAACGTGGTCATTCCTGTGCAGTCCTCCATCGAGGAATTGGCAACGCAGCAACTCCAGCGAAACGAAATGGACGGCATCATCCCCTCTCAGTCCAACACTTCGCTGGACAGTCGGCAGAACGTGGGAGTGGCTGGCGTTGATGATGACTAGTACGCGATTCGTCTGTCTCAACAGTTCCCGATGTGGGCGGCGGAGGACATAAAGAGCATCCTTTTCGCGATGTACCGCGTGCTGCTGCAATCGCGACCTGATGCTCCGAACGAGATGATGATCCGCATCCCGCTGACGTGTTGTTCGCTCCTTCCCCTGCTGTTGCTTCATTTTGTGGGAGAAGCGTCTGGTGGTGATGATTAGGCTCCGCTTCAGCTGCAGGACGGAAACGCCGTGAAGTTGGCCATGCGCCAGTTGTCGACACAGCAGCCGTTGCTAATCGACGACTCGCCGGTGATTCAGACGTCATCGATTGTGCGCCGTTGCTGCTTCCATAACCGCAATCACTGTGTAGTGCAGAACGAGAAGGACCCCTATCAGCGTTCTGTTCTGATCCGGACGATCATCCACGAACTCGACTCGTACGACAAGAAGAAGGAGTTCTACTTGACGGAGTTCTTGAGTTGTCTCTATTTCGCGATCCCGTCCTTCCGGTCGCACTTCATCGACGCATTTCACCTGGTGCTCCTCGATCAGGTGGAGTTGTGCGTGGAGTACGAGGAGCGATGCAACGTGGGCGAGCTTTCGCAATTCATCATCAACACGCGCAACACGCAGGCACAGGAGCTGGATGCGCGGTGGAGTGACGGAAATAGTCCCGATTTCGACTCCGCTGGGTTCGGGTTTTGCTTCCACAAGCACCTCGAGTTTCTCCTCAGTTTTTGCTCGAGGTACTTCATCAGACCCTTTCCCGTGAAGCTGCTGAAGGCGATTCTCGGCCTGTTCCGCACTTCCATCATTCTGGTGCGATTCGTGATTCGCGATGATCTGTAGTCCTCCTTCAACTGCGTCTCCAAGTGCTTGTACTCCATCGTCATCACGCAGCCCGAGCTCGCAGAAACGATCGGCGGCTTCTTCTGCCAGTCTTGGCCCTGGCGCGATTCTTCGCGCGAGTTGCTGTATCTGCGCCAAATCGAGTGCACCTTCCTGATCATCCCGCAGGACTACCAGCGGAAGTTCTTTTTCGTCCTCTTCCCGCGGTTGAAGAAAACCATGAAATCGACGAATCGGTTCGTGTCGCTGCAGAGCATCCAGTTCGTGATGCGACTGATCCAGAACTACCTAAGTGTGTTGAGCACTGCAGTTTGTCGCTGTTCTCGCTTTTGAGCCGTAGATGGTTTCATCATTGTCGGAGGTCCTCACTTCGTTGCAGAGCCATTGGTGCGACGCGATTCGTGAGAATGCGAGCATATGCTTGAAGACGCTGCTGCTGCGTGTGGAGCTCCGCTCCTCGTCCGAAGAGGATGAAATGAGAGGACGCTCAGAAGCCTTCACTTCCTAGTTGTTTCATTTAGCTCCTGTTTGCAATAAACATTCCATCGTATTCGCTTCTCCGAATAGGTCGCCAGCGTGTTCCCTGAAAACGTGCTCTACTCCTCAGTGAAACGCCCGTGTCCTACCGCTTCTTTTATCTTCTTCACGATGGAAGAACCCTTTCCCTTCTTCGCCTTCACGCTCTTCTCCACTCCTTCCGTGATCTTCTGTCTCTCCTTCCTGTCCATATCCTGCGCCTTGTCCGATAATGTCTACGCCTCACTCGCTCCTCCCAATTTCCACTTCTTCCAACGCAGACTGAAGCCACTGAGGGTCGTACAGCGCCTTCATTCCGGGAATGCTCGTCATCTGCTCGCGGCTTAATCCCTTCGTGATGTTCACCAGCACCTTGTAGGTGTAGCCCTGCGCCATCAAATAACGCTGTCGGTTCAGCGCGTTGCCCACTTCCTACACCTCACGCCATTCCGCGTGCACCACCTTCGTGTCGCGACTCACCAGCGTGTAAAAGAACGCCTGCGTCCCCGCGCACAGCCCCATCTTCGGTCGGAGAATACGCCCCAGTCGCTGCGCCTCCTGGCGGCGCGAGCCCTCCTGTCCCTGCACCTGAATCAACACCGTCGCTTCGGGCAGATCGATCGACGTGTCGCCGATCTTCGACAGGAACACCACGTTGCGCTCCGTGTTCTGACGGAACTCCGCCAGCACGCGCTTGCGCTGCGACTCCGCCGTGCTGCCGTCCAGAACGGGGTAGCCGAAAATCTGGCCGAATTTGGTCAGTGGATAGATGGAGTCGCAGAACACCAGGATCTTGTCTCTACACCGAAATCGCCCCGATTTGGGACATACCCTCGTTTGGCGTGAAGATCGAGAAGAAAGGCGAGTGCGCGAAGTTTCTCTGGGTTCATCACAGCCAGAAGCTTCTGTTTGTTGTATTCCGGAATTTGGAGGTATTTCTGGTAGAACTGGGGCTGCATGTCGCACCAGACCTCCAAGCACTTGACAGGCGACAAATACCCCTTCTATCCGTCATTCCAGAAAAAGTGCCGAAAACGTTGGTGAGATCCATCCAGTTGGCCTCGTAGAGTTTGGGTCCGATGAGGTAGTCCAGGTCGGCGATCTTGCCGTCCTCGCGCACCAGCGTGGCAGTGAGGCCCAGCTTGCAGTGCGCCTTCACGGTGGTGACGACGGTCTGGAAGGAGAGGGCTGGACACACGTGGACTTCGTCGAGCACTAACAGACCCCACTCGCGCTTGGCGATTTCGTTGAGCAACGCCTCGCGCTCCTTGCGGATCTTTTTGCCGCGAACGAGTTGGTAGTAGGTTGTGATGAGGATACACGGATTCGTTAGCGTGTCCTTCAGTTAATCTCACCCCGTTCCGTTACCGTGCTGTTCTTCACCATCATGCGGATCTGGTCCTCCTTCACGTCGCAGAAGGCCAGGAAGCTGTCACGCCACTGCGACGCCGACAGGTTGCTGTTACACACCACGATGCAACTCTTCTTTATCGTCGCTGCTGCTGTGATGCCCACCAGCGTCTTGCCCTACGGAGTGAGTGCGAGTGTGTTCGACTACAGCGCCGCAGGGCAACACGATCAGCCCTGAGCGCGCGCGGCCGTTGCCGAACATCTTGTTGAGACAGCGCTCCTGGTAGGGTCGGACATGTGTGGAGGGAAGGAGGTGGATGCGGAGGTTGCGGTTGCGCTATGGGTGAGGGGGAGGGGAGGGCAGGACGGTGTCGCTGTGGAAGTCGTACTCCTCGATCATGGGGTATTGGTGGTCCTTGGAGATTTGCTTGACTTTGGTAGCCTGTGGGGCGTGAGTGATGTGAGTGATGTGAGTGATGTGAGTGATGTGAGTGATGTGAGTGATGTGAATGATGTGAATGATGCTGAGGTGAGTGATGTGATGATGATGTGATGAAAGTGACGAGATTGCATGAAATGTGAATGCAAACTGAATAATGAATATGAACGGACAACAACAGAACGCAACTCACAGCATCATCGCGAATCGGGAAAGACACGAGAACACGCTTCTTCTCCAAGTCATCCTCTTCATTCTCTTCCTCCGCCTTCTCTGCTTCTTCGTCACTCATCAACTCGGGGTCGCAATTCTGACAATTCACGCACACGCTCATTCACTACCAAAACATCCAGATTCTTCACGTTCTCCTCATACTCGGGCTCCTCTTCAATCTCCATTTCACGCTCCTAACTCTAACACGGAATGCCAATCCACACATCATCCGTCACGCGGTAGTCGTCAATCTCTCGAATTTGTAGCAATTTGTTCTTTATGGACTCATTCTTCGCCTCCACGTGCCGTTAAGAACCTAAGCGAAACAACAGGGTGGATATTCGGTAATGGCAGTTGCGAAGAACCAGCTTCACCTTGCCGAACGTTGCGGTCTTGTTCCGAATGTGTCGCAGCATGTCTTCCGTCAACTCCACTTTGGACAAACTGTCCAGCTTGCGGATGATACCCTCCGTGTCCAGCCCAACGGACACCGCGCCGTAGAGAGAAGAGTCGGTGATGCGATACTCGTGAATGAACTGCGGTCGAGACAGAGGCTCTGCGATTGCCGTGAGAAAGTCGGTCGCCTATCGTGAAACGGAAAGACAAGAAGGACTTGTTCGTAGTACTTGGAAGACACGTCCAGATAGATGTGAAAGTTCGGACACACCCAAAGAGGCTTGTTGGCGTGATTCGATTTGAGGCGCAGCATGCTGAAGTCGATCTCCCCCGACGCATACTCTACGCGTAAGTTACGCCGCGATTCGATACGGTCGTCGTACTCATCCGCCATATCCAATTCAATATCGTCGTCCAGGTCCACATCCTGCAAATGAGGCACGAAGCGCACTTCCGACTGCAATGTCTGCGTCGTCGTAATCGTCGTCTCTTGCATAACGTGGAGCCATCTCTTGGATAAGCCTTTTTGTGTTCGTTCTCGTTCCAAATAATCGTTGTGTTTGTTCCATAGTTCTTGTATGCTGCCCCATTTTGAAAGAGCAGTCTTACCGTAGTGTAGAATCGGAAATGTCTATCGATGCTTCTCTTCTTGCTTCATTGGAAGGGCCCGACCCCATTGTGACATTATCGCAGGCGGTGGAAAAGAATCCGGAAGACTTCGACTCCTGGACAAAGCTGCTCGGGAAAATGGACGACCAAGTGCTCGTTTCCGTTCCTTCCGTCACGACTAGGATATAAATACGGTTCGCAAGTACTACGACAAGTTTCTGACGTTATATCCCCTGTGCTACGGCTATTGGAAGAAGGTATACTCGTTTGCTCCTCTCTTCTCATCGTAGTACTGTGAACATGAAATTAAGAGAGGAAGTCTGAAGAGCAGCGAAACGGTTCAAAGAGTGGCGAGCATTTGGGCGCGTGCTGCGAGCGTGGCTCCCTACTGCGTCGTACGCATATCCGTTCGTGTTGTAATCGGCTAGGATATATGGATTTATTATATGGCCTTCGCGTCCGTGTATCTCCCGGAAGAGTCGAAAGAGTCGTTCTGCTCCATTCCATTAACCCTAGACTGTTCAAAAGAGCGGTGTCTCTTGTCGGAACCGATCCCAAGAGCGGCAAGCTGTGGGACAATTACGTGATGTTCGAGACCTCGTGCGTACGGCCTCGTTCCCTCCCATCACGACTAGAACACTCCCAAGACGGTGGCCATGCTGTACGCGCAGCTGCTCTCCACCCCCTTCAGAGATGTCGGTAATTACTGGGACCCTTACATGGCGTTCGCGTCGCAGCAGACGGTGGAGGTGCTGGGCAGCGACGAGGAGGTGAGCACGCTGGTGAGCGCGTACGACGCCGACGCGCGTAACAAAATGAGTGGGTGTTGTGGGGTGTGATAACGGCAGAGAGCGACGAAGACAGGCAGGCGGAGTTGAAGCAGATGTTGATCGACGCGCGCAAGGCGACGTTCGATGTGAGTGGAGCGAGTGGGCGTGAGGCGTAGGCGACGCTGGAGAAGGTGAAGGCGCGCAAGCCGTTCGAGGACGGGTTTAAGCGACTGTACTTCCACGTGAAGCCGGTGGGGCAGAACGATCTGACGAATTGGAGTAACTACTTGGATTATGAGTTGATTCACGGTAATGTGGTATGTGTTGTGTTGTGTTGTGCTTTGTCGTGCTTTGTGTTGATTTGCTGTACTGCTATGCGCTGCTTTGATGATGACTTGATGATGACTTGATGATGACTTGATGATGACTTGATGATGACTTGATGATGCTTTGATGTCTTGATGATAACACCTCCCAGGACAGCATCACGGTCCTCTTCGAACGCTGCCTCATCCCCTGCGCCTACTACGAAGAGTACTGGGTGCGTTACATCGCGTGGTGCGTGGGTCCCTCACACCTCCTCTCTCATCATTAGCACATCGCCAGAGGTCCGAAGGACTGTCTCACCATCATCCAGCGCGCCATCGAGACCTACCTCCCCAAGAGCGTCAAGTTACTCTTGATGAAGGCCGAGTTCCTCGAGGAGACGGGTTCTGTGGACGAGGTGAAGGCGTACCTGGATGATCTTGTCCAGAAGAGGTGTCCCGAGCTGCTGGAGGCCATGGTGTTCTTCGTGGAGTTTTTGCTGCGCCACGACGACCGCGACGGCGCCGAGGAGCTCATGGAGCGATTCAGCACGGAAGGTAGGTTGTGGGATGCCCCCACATTTCGAACTCACGGTTGTGTAGATCACGGCGTGGACGCCAACGCGTTCATCGTGGTGTACATGTGCAACTACTACTGGAAGGTGCGCCACGACCTCACGATGGCGCGCTCGCTCTT
>ERZ780157.1648-NODE-1648-length-23657-cov-3.560419_pt1 | contig 23657 bp, 39 predicted proteins | sample MGYA00511169_ERZ780157 | MGnify/ENA primary metagenome ERZ780157 (study PRJEB29588, sample SAMEA1965149) | human gut metagenome | biome: human gut; feature: human-associated habitat; material: faeces | place: Denmark | collected 2008/2010 ... | reverse complement strand
GGAGTTGAAGGATGGCTCGAGAAGATATGGTTCTCAGGGTCCTTTCCCCAACAGAAACAACCCTCTTACTTGCTAAACGAATGACTTCGGTCTTTGGTCTGTTTGTTACTCACATTTCGTTTGTCGTATCGCTCCTTTTGCCATGCAGCTGCATAGAGAGGTCTCCTTCTACGAATGGAGTGATTCCGGGTCCTGCAGCGTGATCGCCGTCGATTTCAAAGGGGGTACGAACCAACCGCACTATAGTACGTTGCACTTTGTAGTGAATAACCGCAAGACATGAACGACCTGAAGGACTGCGGGATATGTGACGTGGAGTCTGATTTCCTGACTGGTGCTGGCGAGAAGCTGTAGTTTCTGCACACTTGAATTACCGATAGTGTTGTTGCATGGAGAAGCTGCAATAACCGACTTACGATCGAGGAGCACTGGGACTCGAGGGAGGAGGGAATCCAAACCCAGTTTCTGTTTCCTTGTCCGAGCTGTTTCGTGCTCTGACGCGTAGGCGCTATTCCGAGGGAGGGAGTGTTTGTGCGCTCAGAAGAAGAGGGGATCACTGTGCATGTGATCACAGTGGATGGTAGTTCTCGTGGCATCACTGTCATGCGTAGACTATTTGTATTCGGTGCATCTTCCCTTTTCAAGGGATCCCAACGGATCTCTATCGCTAGGAGTGGAGCAGCGAACCATCCATCGTTCCCTGCTGACATGCGACGAGAAGGGCTCCATTTCTCAATTCTTGTGGGGCGACTCCTTTTTGTGCCGAAGAGTGGACACCTCCTCGGTTCTGTACACGGATCTGACATCTCTCCCGTACGAAACGCGAGTGCTTCAGAACAATCAGCACAAACTCACCCGCGCAGTGCAGTCGATTCTGAACACCGCAAGCCGCATTCTGGCCATTGCGAGCTGGGGAAGGTGCGTGTTCTTCCTCTACAACTCGATGGAATTGCAAGTATTCGACACGGAGTCCAAATCGTGGGCCGCAACGTACTCGCTGCCGCTGTCGTGTCTTTGCTGCCGTTTCACCTATAGACCGGACGGCTACGCATCTGGGAGCGCGATTCAGAATGCGGTGCTGAGCGTTCTGGAAAACCGTCTGGTCGTGGCCATCAACTCTGGATGCGAGTTCAACGAGTTTATTCTGATGTACGGCCTCGCCCCGCTGCGCATCTTGCACATCATTCCTCGTCCTCGCGTGTTCACTGTAGCGTTGGTTTTCTATTCTCATCGTAGACGCTTTCGCATCCGAACCCATTCTTTTCGCACACCAGACCGTTGTCCGACCGATCGAGGATTGTCCAAATTCGGGCTTCTTTTGAGCCCGTGTGTGATTCCGTTTTCCTGTGGTTTTTGTGGTGCGACGATTTCCGGGACTGTTTCTGGATTTCGTTTGCTCAGTGTAATGACGCTGTCTCGCATTCTCTTCAATGCACGTACAGTGATGACGCTGAGTGCATGATCGCCAACACGGACTATGAAACTGAGCACGTACAGTGATCTCTTGGCTTATCATGACTAGTCGTTGCAGGACCAGGAATGGAGCGAATCACTGCGCATGTCCATCAACGACTACTACACGTGCATTCTCTGCCATCACAATCTGGTGCATCCCGAAATGCTCCGAAGCGTTCTCCGCTACACCAACCCGCAACATTTCCCTCCACGAAACGAAGCGGAGTTGGAGGGAATGTTGGTGGCAGAGGTGGCGAGTCGCTGTGGCGATGCGATGTGTGGCGAGCGGTGGAATCGGAGTTGGCGGGAAGTGGTGTTCGAGGTGTTGAGAGCGAATTGGGCAGTGTTTGGTTTGGGTGTGGCGGAGTTGAGCGGAAGGAGGGAAATGATTGTGTGCCGGTGGTACGGCTTCAGTGTGATGGACGCGATGAACAGTTGCGAGAAGGCGGAATTCGAGGGTATTTCTGTCATGCAGTATTTACTGTAGAATTCACAAGCAAGACGGAGCAGGCTGTTCTGGAATACAGTAACGCTCTCGCGCCCGTCGCCACCTCGACACATCAGTGGGCGTTACGAGAGGATGAGGTGGAGATGATGTCCGACGCACAGTCGGTTGCCCCTCCACTCATGACGTCAGATACCCTCCTTCTGACGCTCTCGTCTCTCGTGGAGGCGCTCCGTCTGCGCTCCGTTGTGTCGAGTGGCGAGGCGTCTCTGACGTACCCTTCAAGGCACAACTCAACTCATGTCAATTCAACTCACTCACCTCATGTCAATTCTACTCACAAATCACCTCATGTCAATTCAACTCACACCAACTCACCTCACACCCCCTCCACCTTCGCCTCCGCGCTCCTCCTCGCCCGTCTGGACCGCTCCGCCTACAGTCTGTTCCACCGCGGCGTGGCACTTCTGACCGCGCTCACCACCCTCAAGACTCACTACCCGCAGATGGCACCCGCGCTGACGACGCTGATTCAAGATTGCACTGCCACCGTGATTGTGGGCGCGAGGGAGGGAATTGAGGCGTAGCATTCCGCGGGGTATCTGCAGATTCATCGGTTGTGGGTGGTGGAGGATGTGGACAAAAACGGGACGATTTCGGTCAATGGCGTGATCATGAAGTATTATCAGCAATGCGAAAAACAGCACCATTTCGAGCATCTCCAAGCAGATGCACAAAGCTGGCTTGATTTCGTCCAGTCGCAGCTGTTCAGTTATCAGAGCACGGTATGATGATCATGAACCACTGAACGCTAGGAGTTTCTGGACTTCTGCCTCCATCACCGCTACTACAACGTGATTCTCATTTCCCTCCAACCGTGGATCGCCCATCGCACGCTCCTTCACAACGATACTCCCCTGGAGCGTTACTTCATCGAGGCGTGCTTTAGCGTGTCGAACGCGAGTTGGAGGGAAGAGGGCCGACGCCTGTGCGACGCGCTGCTGGAGGAGAAGGAGGGCTGGGAGGAGGCGGCGCAGTTCGTTCTGCAGAAGAGTTACGAGAAGCGATGTTATGGTGAGTGGTGAGGCGTGGGGTTGAGTGTAGAGTGGAATGCGAAGTGGTGCGCACGATATATCGAACTTGGAGGGAAGAAGAAGGATGCCGCGGTTATCATGGTACACTCGCGTGCTCTCCGTAACCAGTAGTTGTTCCACAACTACCTCCAACAACACACACTCTCTCTCGCCATCAGCACTCTTCTTTCCCTCCCTCTCGCACAGGCGACAATCCAGATTCCTTATCTCGTCACGGCGCTCTGCGAACAGCACGCGCTCGCCTCCCTCCACTCCGTCGACTTTGGGGTATCCCCCACTTTTGGTGTTCACGTGTAGTCGCTGGAGGGTGCGCTCCACACCGCTCTGATCGCCGCGTGTCATCGAATGGACGTTTCGCAGTCCGTTTTCTTCGACGTGTACTCCGTGTTCCTCCACCACCACCACTTCGAGATGGCGGTTACCTCGCTGTACGTGGCTCTGGCGAAGCGGGAGGCGATGGTGTGTTCTTCCCCGCGGGAACTGAAGAATAATCTGGTCGAACAACGCAAGCTCCTCGCGCTCATAATCACCACGCTTTCGGGAATTCCGGAAGAAGAGAGGGTTATTGAGGACGAGGGCGAAGTCGTGTCGGAGTCGGAGCTCAAGGAGAAGTTAATGATCGTGGAGGGTCAGTTGACGCTTCTTGCGGAGGACGAGTGGGGCGAGGACGCGGAGTGTGTGGTGAAGAAGTTGGCGGGAAGGGGGAACGCGCATCTCGCTGTGGCGCTGGCTGCTCAGTGGAAACTGTCGTGGGACCGAATTGCTGTCATCTTGGCGGGACAGTACGAAGAGTGCAGAAACAGTACCGATTTCTGCCAGAGCTGCAAGTGGGTGTTGAGTCAGGACAGAAGCGGGAACAGTTGCTGTGCCTTCCTTGATCGTGTGCTAACGCACTGTCCCACAACGGGCGCGCCATTCTTTGTGATCGAATTAGTGGTGGAAGGCATGGAGAGGAATCGATACTGGAGCGAGGGCGTCTTGAGAGTGCTCATGGCGCATGGGCGTGTGGTGGAGGCTTGCGATTTGGTCGAACGCGTCGTGACAGTGGCGTGCAAGATCAATCGCGCGTGGGTGCCGTTGAAGGAGATCGAGGGATTGCTGGGTGTGGTGCGCAGTGCGGAAGGAGACGGCAGGCTATCAGCGATCGCGAAACGGCAGCTGGGAGGCTGGCGAAAGAAATTGGAGACGGTTACTTTAGACTATATGAAGGCTAGAATATGTGAAGAATTGCGTGTTTGTTTGCGACCTCTTGAAAAGCCTTTCGTCAGAAAACAGCCCAACGGAATAGAAAAGACGGGTAACCACTATATTACATGTTTGCAGCATAATCCTTCATCAAATGCTCTAAGTCACGCAAATCCTCCTTCAAAAGCGCGTTCTCCTTCTCGAGATCGGCAATCCGGTCGTGGCAGCGCTTTATCTTCTCGGGAAGGGTCTCCTGCTTGATCTCTCTGTCCTCACTAATATCCTCAGGATTCACAAAGTGTGTCTGCTCCACCCACTCCTATGTCATCATTCCGCCACTCCAACGCCCACAATGTCGTTCTCACAGAAGTCCTCTTCCTCGTCATCGTCTTCCACCACGTCGTGAACATCCCACTTATCCACGTGTCTCTTTTCCGCGTTGTTGTACGAATAATCCTAGTCCTCACGCGACGAGGAGAAACAACTACTTCGTTCGTCGGTCTAGGCGCGTGGATCATCTCCAGGTAGTTTCCCGAGTTCTCTGCCGCCGTTGCCCTCTCCTTTGTTTCCTTCAACAATTTCCGAAAGGATTTCTTGTCACTCTCGCGTCTCAACTGTTCTCGCTCCTCCGGCGTCAGCTGCTTCCACGGAATCCACTTCTTGTTCTTCCGCTGCCTCTTCTTCTTCACTGCCATTTTCAAACAACAAACACACTTTAAATGGACAGACTACACTATAGAATATTCGCTATGCCAATCACGCCGCCGCATATCGCCCTCCCCACGTTCCCGTTTATGAGGCTATTCGGACTGTTCCCCTAACCATCACCAACCCCTTGCACCATAACCTTCCCTAGATCGTCCGGATTCTCGTATATCAAAATCGACCGTCCGATAACGGAATACGGGCCGATTACCTGCACATGCGTGTCCTCCAGGTGGAGGGTGGCTGTCTTCCCGTCCGACACGATGTTGCCAAGACTTCCGACGTGTCTCTCCTCGCAGTCCGGACTTCCGTGCTGCTTTCCCAGGGGGTTGTAGTGGGGACCTACAAGTCATCCACTTCGATTACCTCACCATACCACAATGCTCGAAGCCATTCGTTAGATCCCCGAACACGTTGATGCTGATTCCGTGCTCTCCCTAGGATGGATGAATACCGTGATGCTGTATGAATACCTTTGGCAGTCCGTTGATGGATGCATCGATTATGGTCGGCGCGTAGGGAGATGCCTTTTCGTGAGCACAAACACACGGACTCACTTGAGACAGATACACTGTTCCGGATATATTATCGCCCTGGACAACACACACCACCTTTGCCATGTTGATTTCTGTCTTTGTTCCATGGATCTCCTCCGTTCTTCCCCTTGTTTCCCGATCAAGCAGTGATGATTTCGGAGAATGGGAACCGCTATCTGGGGAAAGTATATCCCTTTGCCCTTTGGGATAGGGATCCACACGGCTGTTAGGACAGCACAGAATTGCGTTCAATATGGCGTACTTAAGCTACTACCGTCCTCTTTTGCGTGAATTGGGCCAGGGCCATGCCTTTCTCTGGGGGTCGCGTTCAGTTTGGGGAATAGAACCCTTCTTCCACGGGACACTGCGCGATATGTGGGGTCGTAAGATGGAGCGTGGGTTTGGCGATACGGATGTCCACGAGACGCAGAGCCGCATTACAATCACATCCGATATGCCGGGCGTCCGGAAAGAAGACATCCGCGTGTGCTGTTTCGGGGACATCCTCTCCGTCCAGGGCAAGCGGAATCCGCCCGTCAAGTTGGTCGACGACATATTCGGCAGCATGGAGCGCGGATACGGATCGATGTCGAGGAACATTCGACTCCCTCCTCACACCGACTACTCCAAGATTGTCGCAAAGTACGAAAACGGAGTGCTCTCCATTAGCATTATGAAACCTGATACAGAGAAGGACGCGGCGACAGAAGTGCCCATTCCGATCCAGTCAGTTGTTTGTTTCATCAAGGACATTTTGGAGAAGGGAGGTCTGCAGAATGTCTACAAAAGCGAGGAAGCGTGTACTAGCCGATTACAAGTACTACCAGCGAAATCCTCCTTCTGGTATCACCTGTCGAATTCATGAAGACAACATGCTTATATGGGATGCGTGCATCATAGGGTACTCTTTTTTGCTCTCGGAGGAGTGATGGTTAGACCCGAGGACACGCCCTGGGAGGGAGGCACGTTCTTTCTGCGAATCGAGATTTCGGAACAGTATCCTGAAACGGCGCCGAGCATTCGCTTCGTGAACCACTTGTTCCATCCCAACAGTCGATTTCCTGATTTGGACAGTGACATGTAGTTTACGTGGACGGACACATTTGCTTGGATATATTGCAGAACCGCTGGACTCCACAGTACAACATTGTGACGGTTCTCCTGTCGATACAAGTCACTCTCTGCTCTCGTTCACCATCGTAGAGTCTCTTGAACGACCCAAACCCACTGAGTCCGGCAAACCAAGCGGCCTCGTCGATGTACAGTAATCACAGGGAAATGTGGGAGAATTCTGGTTGCATAATGTGTAGGTACTATATGAAAGTGCGGGAGTGTGTAGAGCGGAGCTGGTTCTGTGAGAAGGCTTCGCGTGAGTTGCTTCAGGACGCGGGGAAGGAGTGATGTGTCGCGCATCCTTCCAGTGGTTTCTTATCTGCATGCCTGTTTGTTCTGTCAATCTGTTGAGATAGAGTTCCACGTTTCCCTCTTTCATGGATCACATTCAGCCTCATTCAGGTGTTGATACTTGTACACTTTCTTCCCTCGTGCTCTTAGTGTAGTGTGCTCGGTTTCTCCTCCAAAGCTCTCACCATGCTTGCTCGTTTCGGGAAATCCATCCTCAAATCTGCAGTTAGAGTAAACCCTATCTGCCCGTAGGCCCGCTTCTGCATTCTCATTGATAGTACCGCTGTTCGCTTCTTCGGAACTGAATATACCGTCGTAGACTCGCTACGGATGTCGTTGAAGTGTAGGAGAATCCGCCTCTCCCCTTCCCCAAGGACATGGCCGATTCGGTGAAGACGTGGGCTATCGGTTCGCTGAACCACAAGCGTAATCTGCTCAGTCGTGCGGTGACTCTTCGTCGGTGTTGGTGTCGGTAGTCATCCCTAGTGGAGTCTTCCCTGCCTGCGCACGTGGCTCAGGCCGAACTCCTTCTGGACTACGTCTTGTCTGTCAAGCGTATGGAGAATGAGCGCGACCACCCTCACCAGTTCGTGCCTGGCTCGTTCCGTCTGGGTATTGCTGGACCCCCAGGCGCTGGCAAGAGTACCTTCTGCGAGGCTTTGGGAACGCTCCTGACGAAGCAGGGACACAAGGTCGCCGTGCTCGCCATCGATCCGTCCTCGACGCGCTCTGGAGGTTCGCTCCTCGGTGATAAGACGCGTATGCTGGAGCTGTCCTACGACCCCAACGCCTTCGTGCGTCCTTCTCCCTCGAACTGTTCTTTGGGTGGCGTGGCTGAGCACACGTCGGATCTGGTGCTTCTGTGCGAGGCCGCCGGCTACGACATCGTGATCGTGGAGACGGTGGGTCTGGGTCAGTCGGAAGTGATGATTGACGACATGGTGGACATGGTGATGCTGCTGATGCCTCCCGCTATGGGCGACGAGCTGCAGGGCGAGAAGAAGGGTATCATGGAGCACGCGGACATCATCGTGATTAACAAGGCCGATGGCCCTCTCGCCGCGTAATTCTCTCGCACTTGAATGGCTGACGCAATAGAGTGGCCGCTCGTTCCGAGGCCGAGAATCGCCGCGCTGTGCAATTGCAGCGAAGAAAGGCTCCGTTCTGGAAGTGCCAGGTGACTCGTTGCTCGGCGCTGCAGAAGACGCGTATCCAGGAGGTGTGGGATATTTGTGCGAAGTTCAACAAGGAGGCTTTGGAGTGCGGCAGTGTAGGTGTTCAGTGATCGTTGATGAGGATAGCTCGAAAAGAGAAGAGTGGACCAGAACACCAGTGCCATGTGGACGCAGCTGATCACCCAGGTGGCTGCTTCCTGCAAGCGTAACCCTGCCGTGATCGCCAAGGCGAAGGAGCTTGATGTGATCATGAGAAGCGGCGGTATGACGCACCGTCGTGCTGGACACGAGCTGATGAAGGTGTTCGTGAAGGACGAAATGGAAAACATGCAAAAGTACTTCTGTTTGTTGTTTGAGAAGGAGCCTTGATAACGATGGAATCACTGCACGCGTCATTCCCATCGAACCCATTTTTCTTGGAAACAATGATGAGATATCTTCTTGGACTCGTGCTGCTGTGCCTAGCAGTGTCCCAGGTTGAAGACGCAGATGGCATTATGATTCTGGATGAGAAGACCTTCCATTCCGCGATCAAGGAGAACGACAATCTGTTCCTGTTCTTCCACTCTTCTGTAAAGTTTGAGCGCGTGCGGTGATATGTAGTGGGACGCTCGCTCAAAAGCCTTCGAATACCAATTCAGAAAGTTGGTTCGTGCGGCGGACGACGAGGCCTTGAGTGTGAACTTTGCCAAAGTCCGCTTTGTGTGAGTTGCGTTCATGTGTAGATCGATCTTCCCAGGAATCGTGCGATTGCGGAGATCTACCGAATCCGTGACTATCCTTCGCTTCACTTTTTCAAGGATGGCAACGATGAAGTATATCGTGGAGAGTTGCGCGTGAAGTGAGACTGATGTGGGTGCGTGATGGATAGCGACATTCTGTTCTATCTGAGAAAGAAGACCATCTCCAAGATCACCGTCGTCGAGAATGACGAGGAGATCGAGTCCCACATGCACCAGGAGCGTGCCGTCGTTGTCGCGCACTTCAGATCGAACCAGAGTCTGAAGTACCGCTACTTCGAGGACGCCGTGAAAGACATGGACGATGTCGATTGCCTGTGCGGTTTCGGCGAGAACAAGATGTCCGAACCCGTCGACTCCTTAACCGTCACCAGCACCGAGGGTCGTGTCTCCACCTTCGACGGAAAGTGGAACGTGGAGGAGTTGAAGCGTTTCATCGCGACGAACGCCCTTCCGCTGGTGGTTCCGTACAGCAGCTACTGGAACCGCTTCATCTTCTCGGGCGACCACGGCATCCGCGAGGAGTTGGTGTACATGGTGGAGGACGAGGCGATGTTGTACGACGAGAGCGTGAATGGAGTGTTGAAGAGCGTGGCGAAGGACCACGTGGGCGAGTTCATCGCGATCATCATGCCATACGATATCAATAACATGATCGAGTATTTTGGGTTTAGTCAGGAGGATCTTCCCATTTTGTTCTATGTCGTGTTTGTTCGTCGTGCTGACGCCGTAGGTGGATATGGGCGCGACGCCGCACAAGAAGTTCGTGTACTACGGCGAGCTGGAGTACGAGGGCGTGACGCAGTTTGTGAAGGACGCGCGTGGGGGCGCATTGTACCCCTTCCTGAAGTCGGAGCCGGTGTACGAGTACCCTGACGGCTTCGTGCTGGTGAGCAAGGACTTCGAGGACGTGGCGTTCGACGCGACGCGCAACGTGCTGGTGGAGTTCGTGGTTGACGTCGTGTTTTGTAGTGGAGGTGATTTGTAGGGCTGTCGTATGTGCGACCGCGTGGAGGACGACTACCAGCGTCTGGCGGAGGTGGCGGTGTTGCATGTGACTGACTTGTAGTACTTCAGCCATAACGACGATGTGGTGATTGCGCGTCTGAACTCTGGAAAGAACGATCTGAAGGACCTGGTGTTCGGCGACTTCCCGACCTTCATTCTGTTCCAGGCGGGAGGCGACGGCGAGAAGCGCGTGGTGTTCACGGGCGACCAGAAGGACTTCCCGGTGAGTGAGGAGTGTGGGCTTGATGGGTAGAGATTGAAGAGCTTTGTGGAGAAGAACATGGTGATTACGAAGAAGAGCGTGGAGATGAAGGGTGTGGAGAAGGAGGAGCCTGTTAAGGAGGAGTCTGTTAAGGAGGAGGTGAAGGAAGAAGTGAAGGAGGAGGTGAAGGAGGAGGTGAAGGAGGAGGTGAAGGAGGAAGTCAAGGAAGAGGAGCCTGTTAAGGAGGAAGTCAAGGAAGAAATGAAGACGGACATCAAGGAAGAAGTGAAAGAAGAGGAAGTCAAGGAGGAAGAACACATGGAAGAAGAACTCTAATCTCTACTCCCTTGTTTGTTCATTCATTCCCCTCCCAAACCCGGATTATGGAAGAAGAGAACCCAATTGAACCCAAGGAAACAGAAATCCACTCCAGTAGGTCCTTTCTTCCCATCCCAGACTCGTTACCCTTGTAGACTCCGAAAGCGACTCTAGCTACAGCGAGGAGGAAAATGAAGATGAAATGAAGATGAATATCGAGAAGTGGACCGAGGCAATCAAAGCCAATCCCAAAGACTTGGAGGCGTACAACAAACTGATCGAGATTTACAGGTCCAACGGGGAGATTGAGGAATTGCGTAATATTCGACTCCAGATGAAGAAAACCTTCCCTCTCTCTCCTGGTTTGCTTCTTCTTATCGATTTATGCATAGCTACGTGGAACGAGTGGATTGAAGATGAACAGGGAGTGGCAAGCACCGTGGAGGAGAAGGAGAGCATTTGCCACCTCTACACTGCAGCGCTTAAGGACTACTACTCGGTGGATCTGTGGACGCACTACCTCACGTTCGTTTCCATGTTCCTTCCTGATCGAATGAAGACAGTTGCGGAGGAGGGAATCAGTGCCTGTGCTGCCGACTGTGCTGAAAGCATTCGCGTGTGGGCGGTGATTCTCGACTGGTCAATGAAGTCGCAAGCTCCCTCCGAAACGGAGAGTTATTTCAAGCGGATGCTTTCGCACCCTTCTCAATTCCTCGACGAGGCCTACAAACAGTACACACAGTGGCATGATCAAATCCAGACTCCTTGTGACGAAGAAATGCGTGGTGTTGTCGACAAGTCCAAAGAGGAGTACAAGAAGCGAGAGATTCTGGAGAACGAGCTCTCCGCCTCGCTCGAAGTGGATCACATCACCACAGCCTTCCGTCATTTTTCCGAGTACGTCGAATTCGAGCTTCAGCAGTTCAAGAAGAAGGAGAACGAGCTCAACCGCCCCCTCGCCCTGTACGAGCGGTTTTCCTTCCAATTCCGTACGCTCGGCGATTTCTGGCATTCCTATTTCCTCTTCGTCCTCGACTTCGTGAAACTCCCCGCCACCGCGCTCTCCGTCAGCAGCCGCGCGCTGCGCAACGTGAACTACCTGGGCTCGCTCTACTGCGACCGCATTCTCGCGCTGGAACTTGGCGGGAAGCCCATCGCCAGCGTAACTCCCGTGTACCAGACCGCGTACCAGACGGTGCTGTCGTCGTACTACGATTACCTCCAAGTGTTTCTCGCGGTGCTGGCGACGTACCGCCGTCGGGCCGAAAACAAGGAGGAATCGGCCATTGCCGTGTTGGAGGACTATTGTAGTCATTGCGTGGACTGGCTAGTAGGACTGGACGGGATGGTTGAGTGGTAGAGAGAGCTGAACAAGGAGTGGTACGAGGGCATTTACGCGCTGCAGAAGGCGGTGACGGTGGTGTTGGCGACGGTGCTGAAGAAGGAGGAGCTCGCGAGACGGATTTGGGAGGGAATTCTGAAGTACGAGGAACACAGTTATTCGTATTGGAGTGTCGGAATCGTCGTGTTTTCTGACGGATAGGACTACATCCACTTCGATCGTGTTTACTGCCAGGCACGCCAAGCGCGAGCCCTGTTCCGCCGTGCGTCGGTTTCGGTGGCGGAGGGCGTGGAGTACATATTGGCGGAATGGGAGGAATTCGAGAGGAATTGTGGCAGTCTGGAAACGTGGATGGAGTTCGAGCGGAAGCGGAGAAAAGCGCAGAAGAGGGAGGAGGAGCGAAAAGAGAGGGAACGGAAGCGAAGCGAAATGAGTGGTCAGGAAGTGGAGGGAGATGTGAAGCGAGTGAAGGTAGAAGAAGATGCGAAACGAGCCAAAGTGGAAACGCCCACCGAGCGGAAGAGAAAGATGAAGGAAAAGAAGGAGGATCCCGAAGTGCAGAAAAGGACGGTATTTGTGAACAATCTGAGTTTTGCCGCCAACGAAGACCAGATTCGCGAGCACTTCGGGAAGCACGGCTCCATCGTGGACGTCAACATCGTGCGGAATAACCACGGGAAATCGAGGGGTTTTGCGTACGTGGAGTTCGAGAAGGAAGAGGAGGCGAAGAAGGCGGTGAGCGAGAACGGCAACTCGTTCTTGAACCGGAAGATGGAGGTGAAGCTGTCCGTTCCGCAGGAGGAAAGAAAGGTGGAGAAGAAGGAGAGCAATTCGAATCACGAGGCGATCGCGTGCACCATTTACGTGTCGGGTCTTCCTACTGGCGTGAGCGAGTACGAGTTCAGCGTATTCTTTTCGAAGGTGGATGTGGGTATTGGAATTGATGTGTAGTGCGGAAAAGTGAAAGCGTCTCGCGTGATCCGTGACAAGTTGACAAGGATGGGGAAGGGAACGGGACTGCTGCAATTCGAGTCTCCGTCGAGTGTGGAGGAGGCGCTGAAGATGGACGGTCAGACGTGGCAGGACAAGACGCTCCACGTTCAGAAATCGAAATTTGCTGTTCATTCGCGTGTTTCTTGTGAATCGGGAGTGCCCAACAAACAACGGCAAAGTCAGGTATCATAATCGGCTGGGTGCTTATCGGAGACGACGAGCTTCACGTTCCCACTCCATAAGCGTAAGGATGTCTCCCTCACGGACAGGTCCCTAGAACGCATCACAAATCCACCACTCCACGTACCTTAACGTTTCTCACAATGCTACGCTTGGAAGCATCCATGAAAGTCACGCGGACCTACACATGACGCCCACTCATCCGTTGACCACCTGAGTGACATTACCGGTATTACCGGTTCTGCCGAGAACCTTGTCGACGACAGCAAGCTTGACTTCGTTTTCCTGGGAGAGCATTAGTATACGGCCATTGAATTCCATCCAACTCCATCCAAACGCAAAGAGCATTCGAACCTACCATAGTAGTGCTTATGAAACCTGAATTCTGATTAATGATGTGGTCCACCAACCCCTGGGTTTCCAATTATCCCCACTGCAGAAGACCACTCTCGGAATTCCTCGCAGTCCACGCGTGATAATGTGCTTGTCGTGAACAGAGATGGAGTGTGTGGTCAATGGAGGATATGGAGGAGCGAGTGACATCCCGGAATCGGAGTGGCTGAAACAAGCACGGAATAATACATCGAGCGAAAAGGAAGGGAACTTGCGAATGACGGTGTCCGCCTCAACGGAGATGACCTCTTCCTCTCCAGGGACAGGATTCTAGGAGTTAGATCCAACCGCGAGTATCACATGCATATTTGATTTTCTTTCGGTTGGCTTCGACGAGTCCGTAGAGGTTCATCAAGATGCCGAGGGCGTAAACGGCGATTCGCTGTATCTACTGTTTATGCGCAACGCAGAGGAGGACAGAGGCGCCTTCCATTTCGTGATAGAACAGGATCCCGGAGAGACTGCCTATGAGAATGAAGCTTCCCTGGTATCTATCCTTGAATGTGAGGAGTGGGACGGTACAACGGAATGATGTACATGGCCTCAAAACGGCTGAGGCCCGCGTTGAGGGCGATGATTCCTCCTCCCGCCGTGATGCCCACCATGATCAAGCAGAAATAGGTCCAGGGGATCTTGAGGACATTGGTTCCCTTCAAGTAGCTAAAGCTCATGGGAATGGAGTCCACTCACTCGGCGATGATCACGGACAGTCCTTTGATGTAGGTTTGGTTTCCGCTGAGCGATCCCGACAACAAGCCGATAGCGAGTCTACGCATGATGTGCAGAAAGAAGGAGGACCCTCGGTAGTTCTCGAGTCGTTCGTTTGTGTTGCCAAAGGATATGAATGCCAATAGGATGATTGTCACGGAGTAGAGGGTGCAGAACAGGACATACGAGGGCTGGCGCGAGAGCAGGGAGAGATCGTGAACGGAAAAGGACGTGTTCGTGTGGGAAGCAGAAAGAGAGATGAGCAAACACCCACTGGAATGAAGGAACAGAGCACTGGTTAGAAAAGGATATAGAGTGATGAGCAGCGTCGACTTGTACTTCGACTTGTCTGGCGATTCTGGGAGGAGATATGTCGAAAACAGAAGGGACCACACAATACTCAGCCCCGCAAACGGAGCGAGAAGGGATTGAGCAGCAAACGAATACGAAAGCACGGAAAGCACCGGATTGATGACCACAACAAGGACTTGGGAAAGGAGGGACAAAAGAGGGCGCGGACAGCTACGGTGTCAGAATCCTTGTCAAAGCGGACGAGATGAGGAACGATGCCACGATTGGGAAGCGACGCCAGGCGGACCTCAGATAGCCCGGATACCCCTCCGAAACGTTGAGGAGATGAACACATCGAATCATCACTTTTCCAAGACTCCCCAGCGAAGTGGAGAGAAGCGCGAGGAGAATGCCGATAAGCCAGTTGGGAATGAGCATGAACTGGGGAAAAGTGGAGCGAAGAAAAGCGGATGGGATACGGATGCAAAGGAGTGTTGCAACAAACAGACAATTCACGATTTCCCCTTTTTGAACTGAACCATCTTCATCTTCACATTCTTGCCCAACTTCGGACTCCCCAAGACCGGAGTCTTGATATCATAATCCACAACACTATCCTTATGGACGCAGACACACAGTCGTCGACTCGCCTTGTTCTGTAGGGTACACACTGGAAATGAATCCATCGACACGAGACACATTCCTCCGTACTGGTCTCCCTCCACCACGTATGCCGGAATGTCGTTCCCCACCTCGTTCCAGCACCCGCGCTCGCACGGGAAGTGCTTCTTCATCACCTTGCAGTCATTCGCGAACTCCATCTGTGTGTTGTCGCACACGAACGAGGCGTTGAACTTGGTGCACGTCGCGTCACACGAAGCGCCCTTCACACCCTTCACGAGAGCGCGCGTCGGGTTGCGAAGAAGAGAAAACTCCTTCGGGAGCAGCACGCTGGCGCGTCTCCGATTCACCAACAACACTTCGTTGGTCTTGATGGGAATGGACAGCACGCCGTTGAAGAAGCCGCGGGGCGAGTTGAACAGCTTCAGCTGAAGAGCCACCTTCAGGAACTGCTACAGGTTACAGAGAAACGCCACAGCAACCTCTCTCACGAGTGGGACCACAATGATTCGATTCTTCATGATGCTAACCCGACGCAGATCGTCCTTCACCGTGAGAACCAGCACATCCTTCTCGGAGGGATATTCCGCAGTGCTTCCCTCCATCCCCTCGTCCCACTCCTTCACCTTCGTCGCGTTCTCCCCCATCAGCATTTCCACAAGCGACCGCTCGTAGTACTCCTTCACCACGTAACGCACATCCCCCAGGGATACACTTCCCTCGCTCTCCAGAGGATACTGCTCCAGCTTCTTGCTCAGACCGCGGCTCGCCGTGGAACTCTGCGCCGACGCCCTGTGGCGAACGCGAGGGAGGGAAGGATAAATGCAGTCCATGTCCAGCGAGCGGACACGAATTCGCAGCCAGTGGTCCCAGCCGTTGGTTGTCGTGTCCAGTGCCTGGTGGGCCCACAGAATCGAGTACGTGCGGATCGAAAACAACAACGCCAGATTGGGGAAGCTGGAGGCTCTGTGGAGACGCACGGGGTCGGTCGTTTCGCCGAGACTAGAAATCAGGAAGGGAGGGAGATCATTACGCATTGTCGTTGAACGCGGAAATGCAGGCGATGCTGGGGTCCTCGTCGAGCAGGGGTGCCGTTTGTTCAAAGAAATCGAGCAAGGACGAAGAGAGTTGCAGATCGTCTTCGAGAACGATGACGTGGCTGTGGCGACGCTTCTCGAACAGCTCAGATAGAATAAAGGAGTAGTGCTGCTGGATTCGCAGAAACAGAGAGGGCTTCTCCAAGAAGGCTTGCGGGTCTTGGAACTGAAGGACGGTCACAGGGATGGGCAGCTTGGACAGACGAATGAACGATTCCACCTCCTTCTGCTCGATAGCCTCAGGACAGCCCAGCGAGACGTATACGCTGTAGGACTGGATCGAGGCCATGCTGGAAAGAGAAGAGACGATGTCCAGCAGCATGTCCATGCGGCGACAGCCCAGCACCGCAATTGCCGGGTTCTCCATCGTTCGTTTCTCTGCCGCAACCACCGGAAGATGGTACTTGTGACCATTGAATTCACGGAACTCTGGCAACGCGGCAGTCGTTGTTGGACTCTCCTCTTCCACAATGACGATTCTATTACTCAATATCACATCGACGAGTCCAACGGCTTCGTGACGAACGACTTCGCTGGAGACACGCTTGATTCCGTTGAGCCGTTCAGTATCTTCAAGAGAACACTAGAGTAACAGGAAACAAGGGATGGAATACCGCAACTCCCACAGGAAGGCAACACTCATGAGAACGCAGAATACGCGCAGCATTCCATAAGCTCTCATCGCGTCCTCCGAAAGCGCGCTATTCTACTGTAAAAGGATGCCAAGGATAAGACAATAAGCCAAAGAAGCACTATTCTGTTTCTTTGTATCTCTTTCTTTCATTGAGAACGGTATGGTGAGAACAAAGAGCACATTGGGAGCGAAGGCAACGAAGATGTTGGACTACATCAACCACATCATTCGTGTGGAGCTCGTTGATGGGTAAGGATTGTCACTGTTCGTTGATGATGTGTAGACGCAGCTTTGTGGGCCAGTTTCTTGCGTACGACGTGCATATGAACATAGTCTTGGTCCATGCAAAGGAAATCGTTACAAAGGGAATTAAAAAGGATCTGCCTCCTCTTCCGAGTATTCGTGGGTCCGTAATTCTTACGGGTGTAGATCTTCCTGGAGAGGACGTTACCGTTGAGAAGAGTCGCGGATTGGTGCTGATTCGCGGTGTAAATGTCATATCTGTTCATATTTGTGGTCCTCCTCCCTCAAAGCCCGTACTCGTTCTCTCGCCAGTGTTCACGGATAGGATGATGAAATTCCAAAGCAGTTCCCCACTGCAAATCTCGTCAAATTCCAAATGGATGCTCGTGCGTGTTGGTCCACTGGGGTAATGGATAGAAATGGGAACGGCAGTGATGCCTCCTGCGTCTCTCATGGCCATGATGCCGCGATTCGGAATGATGCCGTCCCAAGGCATGGCGCCTCCCAGACCGGGCATGATGCCTCCTCAGGGTATGATGCCACCTCAGGGTATGGCTCCGCCTCCAGGTATGATGCCGCTGAGACCTGGAATGATGCCGCCTCCACAGGGCATGGTACCGCCTAGACCTGGAATGATGCCTCCTCCAGGTATGATGCCGCCTAGACCAGGCATGATGCCTCCTCAAGGAATGATGCCCCCACCTCAAGGAATGATGCCTCCTCAGGGCATGATGCCGCCTAGACCTGGAATGATGCCACCGCCAATGCCGGGTTCTATGGGAGGCAAATAGAGTGTGATATACTAGTTGCGTGTTTGTTAGCGGAAAGGAGTGTTTGTCGGAAATCAGGTAGTTTTCTGGAACCACACAAGAGGCTCCTCAAAAAGCGCCATTCCTTTTCTGTTTGCTAAACAGCAGAACATTTGGGAATTCCTTTAGTTCACTCGCTGTACGTTCTGAACACTGCTACGTGTGATGTTTAGCTTCTTAGGAAAGCAGGTCTTCGCTTCATTTCTCTTTCTTCTATTCGCAAGTCCCTTTTGTTTTCCAGCAGTACTGATTGTTTGCAACTCGCTGTACACTAAGAAGTGAATCATGAACGGAAATGGTGAGCCTACACATACAAAGTAATGCGTTCGTTGTGGTCTTTAGAATAGCAGATCGTCGAATCGTGTTGTGGCATTCCTTGTATCCCCCAGAACGCTTTCTATTCGCATTTTCTTCGCTGGAGGTATAGCAGGTGCAGTGAGTCGTACTTTAACGGCGCCACTCGATCGAATCAAAGTCCTGATGCAAGCCTCCCACGGAGACCATACGCTGAACATCGTATCGAGTACACGCAAGATATACGTGGAGAGTGGAATCAAGGGGTTTTGGAGAGGGAATGGAGTGAATTGCCTGAAGCTGTTCCCCGAGACGGCCATTCGTTTCTACGTGTACGAGCTTCTTCGAGCCTGTCTTAACATCGATACACACCACGCGGATGTCATGACTCGATTCCTCACGGGATCCACGGCCGGCTTAGTGAGCCAGAGCATCATTTATCCTTTAGAAGTTATAAAGACACGTGTTGCACTGTCGGGTCCGGGTGTATACAGTGGCATGTGGGATGTTGTTCGGAAGACGGTTGCGAACGAGGGCTGGAGGTACGTATTGGAGTTCCGGTCCTAAGCGTGTAGAGGGATGTACAAGGGCATGTTCGCGTCGATGTTGGGCATCATCCCGTACTCGGGCGTGGAGCTGATGGTGTACTCGTATCTGACGGTAGTGGTGATTGCGAAGCGTGACGGATAGGATCGATTCCTCCAAGAAGGCAAGCACAAGGGCGTGGTGACGGTGCTGGCGTGTGGTGCGGTGTCGAGTTTGTGCGGACAGACCATATCGTATCCCTTTCAGTTGGTGCGAACGAAGCTGCAGGCGCAGGGCATGCCCACGTCGAGTATGGCGAAGGGCACGATGCAGTACAAGAAGTACAACGGTGTGTGGGACTGCATCGTGAAGATCGTGCAGAAGAGAGGGTTTCCCGGACTGTATCGCGGAATTTGCGCAAACTACATGAAGGCGATTCCTGCAATTAGTATTAAGTATATGAGTAAGAATGGGGGCGGGTTTTGAGTGTAGTGTACGAGTTGCTGAAGGAGTGGTTCCGTGTGGGCGATAAGATGACGTCAACGTAACAATCGATTTTGAGTGTTTCTTGACAAAGAGACAGCAGAGTACATAAACGACAAAACACTTTCATTCTTCAAGTGGGACCATCATTCTTCTTGTATCCTTCGATCATAATATCCCAGGCATGCCCTAGGCGTCACAATCCCTCAACATCCCTACGCAAATAGGCATTCACCTCATCCTGCGATATGGTGTTCTTACCACCATCCTTAGCGATTCTTGCCGCTCCTTCCGTCACATCTGTCACGAAGTCGTTGAGAAGCATGTTCAGCAGCTACATATGACCTGTGATGACTGGATGCACTTTATCTGCATCTCCAGAAAGCGAAAGTGAGGGATCTAACGCCTTGAGGATGAGATTTGTCTTCGTGTGGTCATGCTATGGGTCAGAGAGAGTTGCGGCAAGTACAAAGCTCATCCCACTTGGAAATGGCGAGAACGAAAGGCGACCAAAAACGCGCCGTTTATTGGATTCGATTCATTCGGACTCAAACCCGATTCACAGAAAGGAGATGTATAACAGAGGAAGACCCAACGGAGGTCGGCAGGGAGAGCGCAAGGGAATCACCGTATTCAACGGTCTTCCCGATTGTGGGAAAGGGGGAGTGGAATGACGAACTAGACTTGAAATGCTTGTTCGTGCCTGATATCCAAGTGCAGTCTCTTCCCACTCCCGAAAAGAAGCCACCAACGCCGATGACGGGTCTCTCGACGGTTCTTCACGAAGTAATGGATCGGTGTGCTGCACTTTATCGTGTAGTTTGAAAATGAATCAAATGAGCCTGCTTCCGTTTCACAGAAGAAGGAAGAGAAGAAGGAGAACGCAAAGGAAGCGGCTCGTCTCGCAAAACAACAAAAACACAAAGAAGAATTGGCAGAAAAGATAAAGAACTGTGGGGGAGAAAGAGCGACTCGTGATGCGTAGACAACCCCGACGCGAATCCGAAGGCGACAAAGAACGCGATGAACACCCTCTTCATCGGAAATCTGTCCTATCTCACTACGGAAAGCCGTCTTCGCGAAGTGTGCGAGAAGTATGGTCCGATCGAGAATCTCGTCATCGTGAAAGACCTCGAGGGCAAGTCGCGTGGCTATGCCTTCGTGGAGTACACGTACGACGACGATCTGAAGACGGCGTACTCCGTGATTCGCACATCCTCCCTCTAACGTGTAGCGTTTGAACCGCTCGCGCCTGGACGAGCGCACGCTGATCGTGGATGTCGAGAGGGGCCGTACCGTCCGTAAATGGCTCCCAGCCCGTTTGGGTGGTGGCTTGGGTAAGACGCGCGTCACGAGACCGAAGAAGGTGAAGGCGGTGAGAGCGGCGTTGGGGTTGGCATCTGGTGATGATGTGTAGAGAAGTGGAGAAGGCGAGCTACCGCGACGACTATCGCGACCGCAGACGCTATGACGACTATCGCAGCGATCGCCGTCGTGATGACTATCGAAGACGCGATGATTACCATGATCGAAGACGCGACGACTATCGTGACCGTAGACACGACGACTATCGTGGAAGCCGTAGATGAGTGTTAGTTTTCTCTGTTTGTTGTGTCAGAATGAGTTTGAGCAAACATGGTTAGTAGTCATTTCTCCTTCTTCTTCCGTTTCCCTGCTGATTCTATACGTGAATTGTGAACTATGCAGGGACTTGTTCTTGTCTTCGATTACCGTTTTGCCTCTGATTCTGATTCCGTTGCTGGTTTTGATTCTGGTTTCGCTGCTGATTCTGGTTTTGGTTCTGCTTTCCTTGTTGATTCTGATTCTGCTTCCTTCCTTGCTGATTCTGATTTTGGTTCTGTTTATTTCTTTGCTGGTTCTGGTTATTCTGCTTGCCTTGCTGGTTTTGGTTATTCTGCTTGCCTTGCTGGTTTTGGTTCTGCTTCCTCCCTTGCTGATTCTGATTCTGTTTCTTCCCCTTCTGATCCTGTCTTTGGTTGTTCTCCTGCTGCCTTCTCCCTCCCTGGTTCTGCTTCCTTCCCTGGTTATTCGGTTTGTCCTCATTTCTCTGATTCACGAAACCTTCACCTAACCATTCCCTCCAACTCGTACTCTTCACAAACTGAGCCACGGTCTCACTGGCACCAGGCAGCATCATCACGCGCAAACTCGGCAACGCTATCCCTCATTTCCCTCCAGCTCCGAAACAAGTAATGGTGAACGTGGACGTGTACTTGAAACTCCCTCCCTTCGACGTGAGCTTCGCAAACTGCTGCATGTCTAGTCTTCACTTCCGCGCACCGAAATCACTCGAAAACACGGAAACGCAATCCATGCCCTTCTTTCCCTTCAGCGCGTGCTTGCCGAGCGCAATGCTGGTTAACTGAGGACACACTACGTGAAACAAACTGAGAAGACGGTACCGTTAACGAAGTGTCTGGTGGACTCAGAGAAGCAGCCATCACCAATAACCACTGTACGCAGAGACAGCAGTCCCTGGTTGAGAGTGAAGTTGGCGTAGGTGAAGCACATGGAGACGGTATTGATGCGCCCGATGTTGAGAGTGCGGAGCGAGAGACAGCCGATGATGGAGCAGTTGTTGAAGTTGACGAAAGACTGAGGGCCGATGGAGATGCTCTGCAAGGCAGTGCAATTGGAGACGGAGAAGGAGAGCTTCTCGTTGTTGTCGTCGGGTCGGTATGTGAACGCGTATTCACCGATGCGGAGTTTGCGAAGCGACTGGAGCGTGGAGAAGGAGAGGGAGCTAACGAAGCGACAGGAGCGTGATCCGACGGTGAACTCCTCCAGGCAGGAGAGTCGCGAGAAGGCGAGTGATGTTATGTTGTTGTTGTTGCAGCTGTCGTCGTCGATGCAGAGAACGCGGACTGTTGCGCTGATGTTGCTCAGGTCGCGAGGCTTCTCGATGTACCACACGTCGTCATCGTCATCATCATCGTCATCATCATAGTCGTCATCGTCGTCGTCATCATAGTCATCATCGTCATCATAGTCATCATCGTAGTCATAGTCATCATAGTCGTCATCATCATCGTATTCATCGTCATCATCGTCGTCGTCATCATCATCATAACCATAGCCATTATTCCCATAACCATAACCATCGTCGTAGTCATCATCATCATCATCATACCCATCACCATATTCGTCATATCTATACCGAGTCTGATACGGGTCAGTCGGATCAGCGTAAATCGGTCCGTTTAGCGGGAACATGGGTCCGCGAGATCTCGGGCGACGCAGACGACGATTCCTGTCCCATTGAGAAAGCACCACCACATCAGTTACAGGCGGTGGAAGCGGAGGCGTGTACGTCACTGGAGGAGGCGGTGGAGGCACACTTGCCGATGGGGGTGGGGGGGGCGTGTCCACCACTGGAGGCACACTCACAGCTGGGGGTGGCGGCGGAACCAGACCGATTGGGAGTGATGGTGGAGGAGGCGGGACAACTCCGATCGGTATTTGCGCAGGCGTGCTTGCCACTGGAGGAGGCGTGTATGTCACTGGCGGTGGCGGTGGAGGCGTTACAGTAACGGGTGGTGGAGGCACTACACTTACTGGCTCAGGAACAGGAGGCATCACATCCACCGACTCAGGCACAGGCACTTCAGGCACTCCAGCTGCACGCGACTCGCTCTGCTGACGCGCCGAACCGTTCATGGTCTGAAGAACGAGGTTGCACGAAGAAGGCTGCGCTTCCGCCACGGGCGTTTCGCTCGCCCTTCCCGCCAACTCCACGATGATCGAAGAACATCCCTTTGTCTTGATGCGCGTGGCGGCGTCCACAATAAACGGATGCTATGATGAAAGCGAATCACTGCACGTACACGAAGCAGCGTCGACGCGGACGGTCGCTCCTCCGGGTCCTTGATAAGACACGCTCGAATGAAGTCAACGAAGTCAGACGACCAATGCGAGGAAGACACAGTGGGCGAGTCCTCGATCGTGACTCGCTTCATGATTCGCAGAAATGAACACGAGTCGAAGGGGTGTTTGCCCTCGGCCAATTCGATGGCGATAATGCCCAGAGACCAAATGTCAGATTTCAGACAGGAGTTCTCCTCGAAGACTTCGGGCGCCATGTACGACGGCGTGCCGCAGATCAGCGTGCGATAGGAAGAGGAGGAGTTGAGCTCTTCGGCGAGACCGAAATCGCCGAGTTTGATGAACCCCTTCTCGGAGATGAACAGGTTGTCCGGCTTGACGTCCTACGGTTCACCGCCGTCGCAGTCCCTACGCGGTGGATGATATTCTTGCTGTGCAGATACACGAGACCATACAAGCAGCACGCCATGATCTCGCGGATCTCCTCTTCAGTCAGTCGATTTCCGTTTCGGATGTAGCTGCCCAGCGATCCGCAGTGACAGTACTCCATCACGATCTACTTGTCAAACAGAAACGCAAAACGGACCCATAAGGAGGATTCTCGCTTAATGGCGTCGTCGTAGCGAACGATGAACTCTGAGTTGCACGACTTCAGGATTTGTAATTCGGATTCCACCGAATCCGTGCCGAGATCGCACTGAATCTCCTTGATCGCCACGGTCCACCCATCCGTCTTTCTCTCGGACAGATATACCGATCCATAGGCACTAACAAGATGAAGCCGCAATCCTCGATTGGTACCCTTTTCCGAGTTTCTTTCCGAGCGTGTATTCCGACTCCATGCCTCGAGAAGAGACCAAAAATGTGTATCGCGTTCAGTATCCAATCCATGGAAGCCAAAAAGAATTCCCACACCGGGACTCGAACCCGGGTC
>ERZ780157.1641-NODE-1641-length-23732-cov-3.377413_pt1 | contig 23732 bp, 17 predicted proteins | sample MGYA00511169_ERZ780157 | MGnify/ENA primary metagenome ERZ780157 (study PRJEB29588, sample SAMEA1965149) | human gut metagenome | biome: human gut; feature: human-associated habitat; material: faeces | place: Denmark | collected 2008/2010 ... | reverse complement strand
GTCGCATACGAAAGTCCTCCACCAATCACTCCACCTACTACAGGTATTGCTTTCTTAAAAAAACCCGCAAATACTTCCTTTGTCATTTTCACTCCAAACCATTTACTTACACTCTTTACAATAGGATATATTGTTCCCTTTGTTAATGCTTTGTTTATTAACTTTTTTTCAACCCCCTTTCCCAAAGCTTTTGCCAATGTCAATAAACCGCTTTTTGCATTGGCAACCCCAAACATAACTCCCATGCACAATATTATCTGATTCATGGTTTCAGTATCAAAACATTGTCCATCTAAATCATACTCGATTTGAGAGAATCCATACAGATACATAAGTTTCTGTGCAACACGCAACAAACATCCATAATATTGAGCTATATCCGCAGGAATTGTAGCCACCATTGCAGCACCCCCTGGCGTTCCTAACGCCGCCGATATTCCAGAAACCTTAAGTCGTTCATTTTGTATGATTGACTTAGCTATTTTGTCTATTTTCTCCGTATCAATCACTTCATACAAACTACGACCTTCAACAACCGAGTCTACATTTTCTCTGCTACACTTTCCCATTAATTCCTGTTTTAAAAAAACATCTCTTTTTACAGCAACTCCTGGTACTTTAAACGCAAGCAAAATCACGTCTTCAATGTCAACTTGTCCATCTCCATTTACATCGACTGCATCATACACGGCCTTCTTGCTTTTTTTTACAATTTCTGTAGACTTTTTTGCCATTTCCCCTACTTTTCCATTCGCCTTATTAGCAATTGCCTTTAATGATTCACTTGTGCTTTCATTTTTCATAATATAGCGCCCCTTCCTTCAAAAGCATTTTTAACTTTAAATTACATTTAATTTAGTATACTATACTCTAAAGTCCTCCGCAATTCCTGAATACACTCCACATATGTTTTTCCTACCTCTGCTTGAGGCTTCTCTGGAAATCCTCTTTCTAAAATTTCCAAAATAAATTCCATCTGCTCCTTCATCTTATTTGACAAATTCTCTAATTTATGGACTTGTAAATAAATTCGTTTCTTACGATTTTCTTGATCTAATAATAAACAACCAATCTCATTCAAATTAAATCCCATTTCTTTGTACAACAATATAAACCATATTTGATTCATATCTTCTTCGTCAAACAACCGGTAATTATTTTCATCACGCTTTACATCTAATAATCCTTTGTCATCATAGTACTGAAGTGTCCGTTTGCTTACTCCTACCAAATGACTTACTTCCTTTGTTTTTCTCATTACAAACCTTCCTTTCTCCACAAAAGATACACTATTACATTTACGTGATAGCAATATCTTTTTTGATTAACCTTTTTTATTCAATATAGGCTTTGTAATTTTCGCGAGAATAAATAGTCTTGTCATTTCATACACTGTATCAATCGCATTAAGGTTTTTAAAAGATGGACTGGATAGAATCGTTAATACAAAATTATGGCGTTGCTGCTATGTTTGTGCTGATTATGTTGGAATATGCCTGTTTTCCTGTTTCGAGTGAGATTATTCTGCCATTAGCGGGGGTTATGGCTGCCGGGCAGGGGTTGTTTTTTCCATATCTTGTCCTTTTGGCAACGGGAGCAGGACTGATTGGGGCACTGATTCCGTATGGCATTGGCAGGTTTGGCGGTTCTCCACTGTTGGAACGCATTATGAAACGTTTTTCTTCTATGGAGAAACCAATCCTAACCTCCTACCGTGTCTTTGGCAATCACGAAAAAAGTGCCGTTCTGGTCAGCCGCGTGATTCCTCTGTGCCGCACCTATATCGGCTTTGTCGCGGGTGCCATGGGACAGAATATCAGCCGTTATCTTTTGTATTCTGCCATCGGCATTGTTACATGGAACACGGTATTAACCGGTCTTGGTTATTATTTTTATCAATACAAAGATTTGTTCTTTCATTATTTTGATAAATACAAGCATGTTATTTTTTATACAGGTATTGTCCTATTAGTAATTTTCGCCCTCAATGCTATTAGAAAAAAACGGGCAGCACGCGAAACAAACCAAGAAGAATAAGAAGTATGCCACTGATTCCATTGAGACGACGCACGTGGTATATCCTCTGCCCGCCAATCCACAAAAAGGCTCCACATAAAAAAGCGGTACATACAGGAAACAACCAGATTATGGTTCCCTGACCGACCAGACTAAGTGCTGCACTCACCGAATCAAGCGCAAGGGCACTTCCCAACGCACTGCCTTCTTTTATATCAATGCTTCGGGAATTATCTTTGTCATACTGTACTTCCCCTTTGTTTTGCAACACACGGATGCACGTTTTTGCGCCAAGCAAAATCAAAATCCCACCGCCAATAAGGCGAAAACAAGGTTCCGGCAGCCCCGCAAGGCATGTCGAACCCGCAAAAAGTGCAACCACTGTCAGCACGCCATTTAATAACGCAATAAATAACCGGATTCGTTTGGGTATGCAAATGCCCGACATTGCATATGCCATACCAATCCCCAGCGTGTCAAGGCTCACCGACAACGCCAATAAGCAAACAACAAACACAAGCTCCTCCTGCCACTTCCTTATTCTATTTTATGCAAATAAGGGAAAAGAGGAGAGTCCTTTCGACAAAAACAGTCAAATATTTTGGAGGTAAGTATGAACTGGTATCAAATGGAATCACAGGAAGTAATGGATAAACTCAACCGTTTCAAAGACCGGGGCTTATCCCAAAAAGAAGTTATCAAACGCCAGAGACATTATGGAAAAAATGAATTGCAAAGCGAAAAAGGTCCCGGATTTTTCCGTCAGTTTGCAGCGCAGTTTAAAGATTTTATGATTCTTACTTTACTGGCAGCTGCCGGCATTTCTTTTTTTGCTTCTTATGCACAGGGAGAAATGAATCTGACCGACCCTTTAATCATTCTGGCAATCGTTATACTAAATGCTCTGCTTGGCATTTATCAGGAGAAAAAGGCAGAACATTCGCTGGCTCACCTTCGTTCTCTGCAAACGCCACAATGTCAGGTACTAAGAGATGGAAAACGCCAGACCATATCTTCTCCGGAACTTGTACCGGGAGATTTAGTCTATCTTGACACCGGCTGTCTTGTTCCCGCCGATGGCAGCCTTCTCCTTACGCACAATCTGTCGGCAAATGAATCCGCCCTTACCGGCGAAACGGGAAGCATCGAAAAAACTTCCGACTCGCTGCATATGGAAAATCTTTCACTCGGCGACCAGCTCAATATGGTATTTTCGGGCACAATGATTACGACCGGAAATGGGCTGTTCTGTGTTACGGAAACCGGTATGAATACGCAAATTGGGAAAATCGCCGGTATGCTTTCACACGAACAGGCACCACAGACACCTCTTACCCGGCGCCTCAATCATACAGGAAAAGTGCTTGGCATCCTGGCCCTGATTATTTGTGCCATTCTATTTTTTCTGGGATTGCAGAAAAATCAGCCGGTTTTTGATATGTTTATGACTTCCGTCAGTCTTGGCGTCGCAGCCATTCCGGAAAGTCTGCCCGCTCTTGTCACCATCATGCTAAGCCTTGGCGTCGAGCGCATGGCAAAACAGTGTGCCGTTATCCGCCATCTCCCTGCTGTAGAAACACTTGGCAGTGCTTCTGTTATCTGTTCTGACAAAACCGGCACGCTTACCCAGAACCGCATGACAGTTCGGAATATATACAGCACCGAAAACGAAAAAACCTTACTTCGTTATTTTCTGCTTTGCAACAACCAATCCGGTCCACTCGAACATGCACTGATTCATTACGGTGCATCAAGCGGACTTATTTATACAGAAGTACGAAAAGAATTTCCGGTTATTGAAGAAATCCCTTTTGACTCAATCCGCAAGCGGATGACAACATTGCATCGGACACCCAATGGATATTTAGCAATAACCAAGGGTGCTCCTGAATTTATCCTTGCCAACTGTCACTCGTATCTCGATAAAGATGGCAGCACACGTCCACTGACACATACGATGCGGCATAGGTTAAATGAGCAAATTGAAAATTACACCGCCAATGCACTTCGCGTCATTGCTCTCGGTTTTTGTCTGCACAAAAGCCGTCCGGACAACAATTCCTTAGAATCCCATTTGGTTTTCCTTGGGATGGCAGGTCTGATTGACCCACCCCGCCCGGAGGCTTACGCTGCTGTTAAAAGCTGCCAGCACGCCGGAATCCGTCCGATTATGATTACCGGCGACCATAAAAATCCCGCTGCGGCGATTGGCAAGGAACTTGGCATCTGCCAGACAAAAGATGAGGTCATTACGGGAGCCGACTTAGATGCCATCAGCGACCGTTCACTTCCTGCAGCGCTCAAAAAATATCATGTCTTTGCCCGTGTATCTCCAGCCCACAAAGTACGTCTCGTAAAAGGCTATCAGGCAATGGGAAATGTCGTTGCCATGACCGGCGACGGTGTCAATGATGCCCCTGCCCTAAAAGCAGCGGATATCGGCTGTGCCATGGGACGCACCGGAACCGATGTTGCCAAAAATGCATCTGACATTATCTTAATGGATGATAATTTTTCCACTATTGTAAGCGCCGTCCAGGAAGGGCGCGGTATTTACGATAACATAAAAAAAGCCATACATTTCCTCTTGTCTTGTAACATCGGGGAAATCATGACGATTTTTGTTGCTATCTTTTTCGGGCTGTCTGCACCGCTTTTGCCGGTACAGTTATTGTTTATTAATCTCGTAACGGATTCTTTTCCGGCGCTTTGTCTCGGTGTTGAGCCACCGGATCCGGACAGTATGAACCGCCCGCCATTATCGAAAAATGAAAGTATCTTTCACTTTGATACCGTCTTTCAGATGGTTTTAGAAGGTATGTTCATCGGCTCCTTAGCACTTTTTGCCTATACAAGCGGCAATTCCACCATGTGCTTTGCCGTGCTTTCTTTATCGCAGTTAGTTCACTCGTTTAATATGAGAAGCGAGCACTCGCTGTTAGAGACAGGGATTCTTGGAAACAAAAAACTTTTATTTAGTGTATTGTTCTGCATTGTCCTGCAATGTCTGGTCATCTGTGTGCCCGTTCTCCAGCCTATTTTCCATACGCAGGCACTTAATCCACGCGAATGGGTTGTCGTAGGTATTTTATCTCTGATGCCGATTCCTCTCATGGAAATCAGTAAGCGGCTTCACGGATAAACTCGCGGATTCGCTGAATGAGAATTTCTTTTACATCTTCCCCCGGATACTGTGTGGCGAGCATGTGTTTCATCAACATGCCGCCCGCTTTATTCGTGTGACCGCCGCCAGCACCAATTCCGCAGCTGACTTTTTCCGCCAAATCACTCGCCGGCAGATTTTTTTTTGCACTTCGTACCGACATTTTATATCCAATCGGCGTTTCATTATATACCACACAGCAGTCAACAGTTGCCACACAATTTACCATATCACTAATAACACCCAGAAGATTCGGGTCACACGGTTTTGTATGCAGCAGTGCAAAACGCTTTTCCTCATCATAGTAATAGTGAGTCAACGCTTCTCCTGCTATCTCCAAATCCTCCCGCTGCAAATTCGCATGAATCATTTCATCCAGACACTCTCTGTTAATCCGCAGAGAATCCCGCATCTGTCTGTCTGCCGGATAGTAAATTTCGGACAAACTGCTGGTATCACTATACAAACCATAATACAATGCCGTTGCCACCTGCCAGTTCTCATTTACCGGATACCCAGCCTCCAAAAGCAGTTCCCAGACCACGGTACAACAACTTCCAAACTCTGGAAAAATAAAACACCATTCATCCGTTTTCACACAAATTGGATGATGATCAACCATTGCCACTTTTTTCACCGGCATCGATGTAATATTACCACCCTCATACTGGCAGTCCACGGTAATCAAAATATCATGTTCCGGCATTTCATTCACATATCGTATCGGAATACCAAGATGCTCCACCATCAATTTCAGCGACGGCTTTGTAATTTGATGTTCCCCTGCATAAATCAAATTTACCTTTTTACCCAGATTCATAAAATACGCATACAAACCAAACGCAGCCCCCATCGCATCTGCATCCGGACTGTCATGGCACTGTATACAAATCGAATTAAATTCTGCAAATTGTTTAAGAAACATAAAACGCCTCGCCTCCCTCTCCTTTGTGGATTAAACTGTTTTTAGAATAGCAAAAATGGGGGGAAGATTCAAGATTTTTATTGTTAACATTTATGCTTTAAGTTTAATCTTTTGTTTTCTTATTGGAAGATTCTGAAAAACTCTGAGGCTCTCTCACAAGCATAGGCTCCTCATTTTCCATTTGCCGAATATAATCAATGGGCTGACCGGTACACTGACTGATAAATTCTAACGACTGCCCCATCGACAACATTTTTTTAATAATGTTATTCTTTTCTTCTTTCTTCCCTTCTTCAAAAAATTCATGCGAACTGTAGTATTTCATAATCTCATCGTCTCCTTCCCTGCACTCTTTCATACTCCTCCAAGTTATGTATGATTATACATCAAAATATGTAATTTAACAAATACTTTTTTAACTACACCTTTAGGAAACACCATCTGGCAATAGCACAAAAAAAAGAAGTTCATCCGTAAGAGACTATAACGCAAAGCATTATCTTGTCTCGAACGAATGAACTTCTTTTTAATTATAGATTAAGCGTCCACCGTATACTCATGTGCCTCACCGTTTGTATCCGTTACCACAATCGTATGAGATGCTCCCTTTTCCACATACAAATTCAGTTTCAACCTCTTGTTCACAGTACCAGCTTGTGCAGTAATAAAGAAACTGCTGATTCCCTGGTCTACCCCATCAATCGTCACTGACTGAATACCGGAAAGTTTTGTTGTGTCAATCTCTGTACCAACATAAGTATCTTGGGTTTCCCATGTTGATCCAAACATCGTCTTCCCACTGTTCGTACTATAGCAGGCACCACCGGTTACTGTTACTTCACAAATGCTCTGGCTCTTTCCATCTCCAATTGCATAAGTACTGCCGCCTGCGGAAATGATACCGCCATAGATTCCAATCTTCATCGTTTTGGCTGAGGCATCTGCCGTACCACCGCCACCAACTCCGGCTCCGTTACCGGAAGATGTCGCATAAATATTGCCACCATAGATGTAAATTTCTCCACCGCCTTTAGCGTATCGTGATTCACCGATTCCTGCAGCATTTCTTCCTGTATTGCAGGCTATAATCGTACCGCTCCTGATAATAATACGTCCTAATGTGCTAGATGTCTTACCATCTGATGTAGCACCAATTCCTGCCGATTCGTTACCGCCTAATGCCGTCAATTGGCCATCACCGGATATCGTCAGTTCACAACCCGACGGAACCTCGATTCCTGCATGATAGCCGGAACCGGTCAATGCGGATGTTCCAACTAAGATAAGATTTACCTTAGCATCACCACTTAATTTAATTGGACTTGACTCACTCGATGTACAAACAAGATCATTTAACGTAATTGTGTGAGTACCGCCCGTTACTAAAATATAATATGCTGTTGCCGATTGTGCTGTACTGGAAATCGTGTAATTTCCGTTAAATGCAGTTTCTTCTGCATCGCCAATTGTATATCCTGTCGCACTGATTACAATATTTCCTTCCGCCAAATCCAATTCTTTTGTCTCTGCCGGTTCCGGTTCAGCCGTTGGCTCCGGAGTCGGTGTGATAACCGGCGTTGGTGTTGGCGTGGCATCTGGGTCAACGGTTGGTGTTGCCGTTGGAGTTGCCGTCGGAGTCACAGTTGGAGTTGCCGTTGGTGCCACAGTCGGCGTTGCCGTTGGCTCTACAACTCCATTTACAAGATTAATCAATGCCGTAAACGCTTTTTTCGGCAGATAATTTTCATCAAATAGTGATGGATAATAGGTACTTCCATCACTGTAAAAACTATTCAGCCAAGTATCCAAATCTGTCAGATTCCAGAATGTAACATTACTTACATTTACCGGAGCAGTTGTATCATCCATTCGCTGTAATATAATATTCATGAACTTCTGGTATGCTGCTGCCAGTGTCTCATTACCCGCCTCTGAATTATCCTTACTTGCAAAATCAAGCTCAGTAATCTGCACCTCATAGCCATTTTGCTGGAATAATTTCAGTGCATTTTTAATATTATCACCATCTGTCACACCAAGATTAGTCTGATGTGCCTGCATGCCAAGACCATCAATATTTCCGGCATCTTTTGCATCTGCAAGATATTTCACAACTGCCTTCATCTGTCCCGGCGATGCCAGTCCGACAAAATCATTGTAGAACAATTTTGCCGATGAATTTGCTGCTTTTTCAGCTTCTCTCGCATATTCAAAAGACTTTGTAATATAAGTATTGTCATCGTCTGTAAAAATAGCACCATACAAACTTGAACTTACTGTCCGTAATTTACAGCCATTGCTGTCAATCACCTCATTTACTACATCGTAAGCATATACAACGCCCGGATAATTAGTCTCTGCATAGGTAATAACCTGCTTAACATAACTTTCAATTCGAGCAAGCATCGTCTCTTTGTCAACAAGATTTGTAATGTTTTTCTTAGCTGTTCCCGTACCATCATACTCCGGTGTGTAATTCTTACAGAAATACCAATCCGGTGTCTGCGAATACCAGACAAGCGTATGGAAACGCACACTTAAATCATTTTCCTGAGCAAGAGATAAACATTTATCAATCACATCTGTATTAATAACCGGCATGCCATCTTCCGATGCTTTTGTTGCCTCTTCGTTCAAAAGATTCTCCGGTTTCAGCTCATCTGCAAATGTAACCGTACTGTAATGATGTTTAATAAATGATAAAATCTCCGGATTCTGCAAATTATAGCTATAAACTGCACATCCCATCGGGAAGCGGTTTGCATATGCCTCTTTCAGACTTGGTGCAGCAAGAACTGCATCCATATCCAAATGCTTCTCCGTAATAGAAATATTGTCTACATAAAAATCATTTGAATAATTTGCCATTTCAAAATAAAGTGACAATTTACTTACATCACCCGGTGCCACAACCGTTGCGTCCACTTTTGTCCATGTGCCATTCGGCGCAACTACATTCTGCACGGTTGTATAAGCCATCGCTCCCGCATAGTCCATCGACTCCCACATGCAGTTTATCGTCTTGTTGCTGCCCGTTGTCTGCTTTACATAAGCCTCAATCTTGTACGTTGTAAAATCAGTCACATTGTGAGTGATATCAATCGTCGGTCCGGCCCAGTTTTTCACACGGTTGGAAACTTTCAAACAATAGTTATCATTATAACCGCCCTCTACAACAGTCAGCTCTTCTTCGCCCTGACGTCCGGTCACATATTGATTGGTACCATCTTCAAAATCCAAAAGCAACGCCTTCGTCGGATCCGTTACCGGAATCGGGGTGCCCGGAACCCTCGTCGGTTCTGCTGTTGGGGTTGCAGTTGGCTCATCCGGGTCTGCCGTCGGTGTAACCGTAGGTCCTGCCGGCTCATTTGTTGCAGTCGCAGTAGGCTCCGCCGGCTCTGTCGTCGGTGTTACAGTTGGTGTCACCGGCTTCTGCGTCGGTGTTACAGTCGGTGTGCCCGGTTTCTGCGTTGGGGTTGCAGTCGGTGTCACTGCCGGTTTCTGCGTCGGTGCTTTGGTTGGTACTTTTGTCGGTGCATTAGTCACAACTACTGTCTTTTTCTTTTTCACCGTAACCTTGCAGGTTTTTACATACTTCTTGCCCTGATAACGAAAACGTGCTGTAATCTTCGTTGTCCCCGCCTTTTTCGCTTTCACTTTTCCTTTCTTGGAAACTGTCGCAATTTTCTTGTTTTTGCTCTTCCATGTTACTTTTGTCTTCTTGCTTATATTTTTAACCTTAAGCGTTAAGATTTTCCCCACAGTTATTACCGCTTTTTTCTTTGATAAAGCAGGCTTTTTCTTTGCTGCCTGAGTTGGCATAGAAAAAGAAAATACCATGCTTGCTGCTAACATCCATGCTAACAGCTTTTTACCATTCTTTTGCATACACAAACCTCCAATTCTATCCTTGAATTGTCTCATTTTTAGGATATGTTAATTATAACATATTTCCTCTGCAACACCATAAATCAATTCTTATTTTTTCATAAAGTCAACGTAATAGCCTAAAAAATTAAACAGGGACCGGTCTGGCAAGAACCGGTCCCCAAAAGAGAAACAATTAGTTGTGACAATCTCCTATTTAATTTATGGCTCTGCAGCCACCTCATCCGGTGGTGCTCCACCTGGCTTTTTAACATCCTTTTTCTCTACTTTTTTCCCTTTGATTTTTGCTTTTGCAAAGAGTGCCTGTAACACAATAAAGAAGCAAAGCAGTGCGGAAAGTACAATTCGTACCCACCAGCTTGACAATGTACCCTGTGTTGTAATCAGACTGGTAATGGTTCCTTTAATCAGTACACCAAATGTTGTACCAACAACCGTTCCGACACCTCCTGAAAGAAGTGTTCCACCGATTACTGCTGCCGAAATAGCATCCATTTCCAAACCTTTTGCCTGTTCTACAAATCCAGCACAACTGTTCAAGCAGAATAAGAATCCACCCAAGCCGGCCAAAAGACCATCTAAAATATAAGCTTCAAACTTCGTTCTTTTTACATTTAAGCCCATCATCAATGCACTCTGCTGGCTAACGCCGATAGCAAATAATTTGCGTCCGAATTTTGTATAACGAAGCATAATAGCAATCAAAACAACCACAATTAGTGCAATCACAACCGATGGATATATATATGCCGGCCGAAATACCCCATGTTTATTATATGTTCCAATCGGCAGTTCAATCTGATATGTTGCCCATTTCTGAAACAAATCGTTTTTAATGGAAATCATATCTGTACTTATCATAGCCGTAAGTCCTCTTCCTAGAAACAAACCCGCCAGAGTAACGATAAACGGCTGAATTTCCAGGTAGGAAACTAAATAGCCTTGAAGCAAACCAAACAGTAATCCAATACCAAGCGAAATCGCAAGAGCAGCATAAGGGCTCATCCCCTTATTTTCCATGGCATAAGCACTCGCCATACAAACCAATGCGGTTACCGAACCAACCGAGATATCAATTCCTCCGGTAATCATAACGATTGTCATACCACAACCAATTACAATCAATCCGGCATTGTTAATAAACAAGTTGGTAAACATCTGCGGTTTTGCAAAACCTTTGTCTGCAAATACAATCATTCCTGCTACATACATTGCAATAAACAACACAATTGTAATAATGAAAAGAAATGTATTGCTGTTAAATCTTTTTGTCTTTGCCTTCAAAAATTCACCCATTACTGTTCACCTCCCTGTACTACTGCCTTTTTCGACTGTCTCTTCGCTTTGTAATTCTGCATTGCCTTTTTGTAAACCGGGCTCTGAAGAACTACGATAATGATAACAACGATTGCTTTATAAACCGGGAGCTGGTCAGACGGTACACTCATAGCATACAGCGTTGTTGTCAACGCCTGAATCGTATAAGCGCCAATTACTGACCCCATCAAACTAAATTTACCACCACTTAAGATGTTTCCACCTAACGCTACTGCTAAGATGGCATCCATCTCAAGGTTCAGACCAATGTTGTTAGCATCTGCGGAATAAATTCGGCTCGAAGCAACAATTCCTGCAAGCCCTGCCAGGGCTCCGCAAATTACATAGGTGAGGAATTTAATTCTTGTAGAATTTAATCCAATCAAGCGGGATGCGTGACTGTTAATTCCTACACTTTCAATATACATACCAAGTGCTGTCTTATTTAATACCAAATAGGCAACAATAACGGCTGCGACTGCAAAGATAACCGGTGTCGGAATTGGTCCGAGAAATCCACCCATTGCCTTGTAAGATTCCACACGGACATATGTAATCTGTCCTTGTGTAACCAACTGGGCAATACCGCGCCCTGCAGTAAACAAAATCAATGTAGCAACCATTGGCTGGATATTTAGTTTTGCAACCAAAAAACCATTAAACGCACCGCACAAAGCAGCAACTAAAATTCCGGCAATCGCAGCAATGATAATCGGAGCTGCCAGTGTATTTGTACTTACTTCACCGCCGGACAAAATCTGACAGCAAACAGCAGCAGCAACCGCCATAACAGCACCAACACTGATATCCTGACCACCGGAAGCAGCTGTTACTAATGTCATACCAATGGCAAGTATAACAAGTTCAGAACCTCGGTTAATCACATCAATCAGCCATCCACTTAATTGTCCGTCCTTTAACGTTATATTAAAGAAATCCGGTGTTCGAATCACATTTACAAGCAATACGATAAACAAACACACAATCGGCATAAATAATCGCATTCCTGTTATTTTTTTAATTTTCTCAGCCATTATTCATCACCTCCCGCAATTGCTTTCATAATGGATTCTTGTGACAAATCCTCTTCTTCAATTTCGCCAACCTTTTTTCCGTCACGAAGAACTGCCATACGGCTGCAGGTTCGAAGCATCTCCTCAATCTCGGAGGATATAAAGGTGACTGCTTTTCCCTCATCCGCCAGTTGAAGTACTAATTTCTGAATTTCTGTCTTTGTTCCGATATCAATCCCTCGTGTCGGTTCATCCAAAATCAGGTAATCCGGATTCGTAAGCAGCCATCTGGCAATAATCACCTTCTGCTGGTTTCCGCCGGATAAGCTCTTAATCGGAGTTTCACGGCTTGCTGTTTTAATCTGCAGCAAGTCAATGTATTTATCCGCAAATTCTTCCATCTGTTTGCGGGATAATAACTTAAACATTCCACGTTTTGCCTGAAGTGCCAATATAATATTTTCGCGAACAGACAAATCGGCAATGATTCCTTCCTTTTTTCTATCTTCCGGCAAATATGCCATGCCGGCTTTCATCGCATCCAATGGGGATGAGATTTTAGTATCTTTTCCTTTGACTTTCAGCACGCCGGAATCGGCTTTGTCAGCGCCGTAAATGGTACGAACCAACTCTGAACGTCCGGAGCCAAGAAGTCCTGTAAGTCCAATTACTTCTCCTTTGTTGATTGTCAAATCAAACGGTCGAATTGTACCTGCATGACCTAACCCTTTGGCCTCAATCAACGGTTCTAAATGTTTTTCATGCTTATATTCACCCTTGATATCTGCTAAGTCATCAAAATCTTTTCCCATCATTTTAGATACTAATTTTACACGTGGAAGCGATTCCACTTCATACTCACCAACCAATTCACCATTTCTCAGTACAGTGATTCGGTCACACACTTCATATACCTGTTCCAAAAAGTGTGTTACAAAAATAATTCCTACACCTTCTGCTCTCAATTTCCGCATCAGGACAAATAATTTTTGAACCTCGTCATCATCCAAAGAGGATGTCGGCTCATCCAAAATTAAAACTCGGCATTTCATATCCACAGCTCTGGCAATTGCTATCATTTGCTGAATTGCCAAGGAACACTCGTCCAAACTCTGAGTTGGTGCCACATGGATATCGAGATTCTTTAAAACCTCTGCTGACTTCCGATTCATTGTACGCCAGTCTATCATACCAAATCTTCTTGGCTCTCTGCCGATAAACAAGTTTTCTGCAACCGTAAGATTCGGACATAAATTTACTTCCTGGTATACGGTACTGATACCATTTTGTTGTGCTACCTGCGGTGAATGATTCACTATTAATTCCGGTTTACCTCCCGCATTTTTCACCATGTAAATCTCACCTGTCTGAAAATCATGAACACCGGTTAACACTTTAATCAAGGTGGATTTACCTGCACCATTTTCCCCCATCAGGGCATGGATTTCTCCTTCCCGTAATGTAAAATCTACATTGGATAATGCCTTCACTCCGGGAAAAGTTTTGCTGATATTACTCATCTTTAATACAATATTCTCGCTCATCTTTCCCTCCATCTACCTGCATAACAGGATATTTTCTAATTGAGAGAGGAAGAAATCATTCCTCCTCTCTCACTCAATTTGTTACTGATTTTGTTTCATTTTCTGCTACATTGTGTTCGAATTAATACTTACGAGCACCCATTACCTCATCTGTCACAACCGTTACCGGATACTCTTTTCCGTCAACAGTTACCGATTTTACAGTATCATCATGAGCAAACATTTCTTCATCTACGTAAGCTTTCTTCTCTGGTGTTTCTTTGTTCTCAAGCTGTTTGATGATTGCTTCTACACGTGGTCCATGAAGTGGGTTACACTCTGTATTCAAAGTGATTTCACCAGACTGAACTTTCTTCAAACCTTCTTTTGTACTATCGAAGGAGAATACCATCATGTCTTTGTCTGCACCAACTTCATAACCTGCTGCTTTGATTGCATCAATTGCACCAAATGCTTCGTTATCGTTCTCACAGTATACAACATTGATGTCTTTTTTGTACTTCTTCAAGAAGGACTGCATAACTTCCTGACCTTTTGCCTGTGTAAATTCACCGGTTGTTTTGTCAAGAAGGTTCCAGCCATTTGCAGCTACAGCATCATCCAAACCTTTGGTACGGCCAATCTGTGCCGATGCACCGATTGTACCCTGAATATTAACCAGTTTCATATCTTTCATGTTCTTTGCTTTCATGTAAGCATCCAAGTAAGCTGCTGCCTTTTTACCTTCCAGTTCGAAGTTAGAACCTACCCATGCAGTATACAAACTGTCATCTTTTACATCTACCATACGGTCAACGATGATAACCGGGATTCCTGCCTGTTTTGCCTCACCAAGAACGGCATCCCATCCGGTCTCAGTAACCGGTGCAAGTACGATGTAATCAACATCCTGCTGGATAAAGTTACGGATGGCTGAAATCTGGTTCTCCTGTTTCTGCTGTGCATCATCAAAAATCAATTCATAACCATTGTCTTTGGTAAATGTTGATTTCATTGATTCTGAGTTTGCTGTACGCCAGTCAGATTCTGCACCTACCTGTGAAAATCCAACCGTAATTACATCGGAAGATCCTTCTTCTTTCGCTGTGTCATTTGTGGAAGCATCACCACCTCCACATGCAGTAAGGGAAAACGCCATTACTGCAGTAAGCATTCCTGCTACTACCTTTTTCATGAAATTTTTTCTCATAACTCAATTCCTCCTTTTCTGTATGAGTTCTCGTTTTTGTATCTCCATCATAATAAAAAATAACCAAAAGTCCAATGGATATTCTTTTGGTTATTTTTGATTTTTCTATTCTTTTTTTCATAAATGATTGAAAAAATTACGGCAAGGGTGATTTTTTTACGATTCCCATGGCAGCCACACCTCAACACATGTTCCTTCCTGCAATACGCTGTCGATGGAAAGTCCATATTCTTCTCCAAACTTCAACCGGATTCTTTCATTCACATTATACAAACCATAAAAATCATTGCTGTCTTCAATTTTCGTCGTCAAGCCGCCACGAACCTGATTCAACCGTTCTTTTGTCATACCAATTCCATTATCTTCCACCCGGATAACACATTTGTCTTTTTCCCTTCGTCCGGTAACTACTATCCTTCCCTTTCCTCTCTTATTCTTAATTCCATGATAAAGTGCATTTTCCACAAGTGGCTGTAACGTTATTTTTGGTATTTTGCAGTTAGCAATCTCCTCCGGTATATCCACATCATATGTTAAAATATCCTGATATCTTACTTGCTGAATCTGCAAATAACTTGTAATATGACGACATTCCCCTTCTAAAGACACAATGTCTTTTCCACTATTTAAGGAAGCACGAAAAAAATCAGACAACGTCTGTACCATACTAACAACCTGTTCTTTTTGACCTGCTTCGGCCAGCCAAACAATTGTATCCAGCGTATTGTATAAGAAATGAGGATTAATCTGCATCTGTAAGATTTCCAATTCAGCTTCTCGAAGTCTCATCTGTTCCAGCATCACATTATCAATCAGCGTCTTTATTTTTTCAATCATTACATTTAATGAATCCGCTAACAATTTTACATCCACACCATGTTCCATATGTGCCCGCACCTCAAGATTTCCATCGGCAACCTCTTTCGTAATACTACTCAGATAGCGAACCGGTTTAGAAATACTTCTCGGAATAATTGTAATCATCATCGTGGTAACCACAACAAGAAAAGCAGCAAGGAACAAACTTATAATAATCATATTTCGGGTGATGTGCTGCATATCCGAATAAATAAGTGCACTTTGTCTGTTTTCATTATAAAGCAGCTGCAGCATCTTATTTTGAATATTTGTGGTGACTAATTGCACGCCATTTTCCCACAAATCCCGATTTTCATCATATTTCCCTTCTTTCTGTATATTTTCCAGAATCGTTTTTGTATATTTTTCAAGCACTTGAAAATAACGTTCAATCTGGGCAATACATTCCTTGTTTTCGCTATTTTCCGTCGTTACCTTTACACGTCTGATAATATCTTTTGCATAACGGATATCTTGTTCCGGATTTTGATCCTCATAAGTACGGTTTCCTGTCGTAATCAAATATATTTTATAATCATAATTCTTTTTAAAATCCAAATTAAATTCACTGATAATGGACGTATTCCTTACAACCTTATCATAACGGTTAGTTGCATCCAACGCACACACAAACCAAATCAGGACGAACAAAATCAGTGGCACTAAAAGAAGTACAAATGCCACTGAAATTTTTTTCTGAATCGAAAAATCACGATACTCATCTATTTTCTTCCTAAAAATACGAAAAAATAATTTTTTCATCCTTTTGCCCCTCCCTCTCGGTACTGTGTTGGGGTACATCCCTGATTTTTCTTAAATAAGTGCGAAAAATAATGTGGATCTTTATAACCAACTTTTTCACTTATTTCACTACTCCGCATCGTTGTGCATTTCAAAAGTTCTTTGGCTCTATTCATACGTACGTCCGTCAAATAACGGATAAAAGTATGTCCTGTCTTCTGGCTGAAAATCGCACTGAGATGATTTGGACTGACATTCACCTCTGCCGCAACGGTATTCAGTGACAAATCCTCATCACTGCAATTTTCGTCGATATATTTTTTTGCAAGCTCGACAATATCGCTGTTATGCTCTTTCGTGTGGCAGTCTCGTATCTCCATCACCTCACGGAACAAAGAAATTACATAAGAAATAGTTGTATCTAACTGCTGTAAAACCTGTTCCATCTGTGCTGGGCTTTCAAACGGCTCCTTTCTGGAAAACTCCTCTGAATCTCCAAGCTGCTCCAAAAAATGGCTCGCCGCAACATACATATCCATCACAAGATACTGACGGAAAATCAATGAATTCTGGCAGGCATCCCCTGCATTTTCAAGATATTCCTCTACAAAAATCGGAATTTCTTCCGAATCACCTCCACGCAAAAAAGCTTCAATCCGAGTCTTATCAAGTCCGCCAAAATTAATTTTTCCAACATGATACTCGCCATCGGCTCTTTCCATCAAAACCGGCTTTCTATCAATCTGCTCAAATCGCAGAATCTGATTTCCTTCTACCAGAAAACGATAAGCAAAAGCATGTGCTGCCGTCTCATACGCTTGTGAGATTTCGCGAATACGGCTCACCGGACTGCCTACGCTTCCAAAATAGCCAATTTCCGGTTTTTCCGATAACATATTTTCTAAAAAATCTGCCAAATCCTGCACATCTTCTTCCATCTTCTCTTTTGATTCTTCCATAAAAAGAATAATTTCGCCCTCCGGTTCTCTGTCAAAACACACCATGTGTTCCGATTTTGAAGATATATAATTTTGCAATTTGTCATTCATTTCATTAACTGCTGCCGAATATGAATCAAAAGTACTTCGTCCGATTTTCACAAGCATTATCTGATAATAGGACGCAGCCAATTCAATTCCAATACTGCGCGCTTTTTCCAGAAGCTCTGCCATAGAAAGTCTTCCCTCAATCAGATTGGAAAAAAAGAGGCTCTTAGCATGCTCTCTGCGTTCTTTCTCTCCGGCCTCGTCCTCTCTGTCACGCCTGCCCGCTTGTCTTTCTTCTGTAATTTTGTCTGCTGCACGTCTGACAACCTGTAGTAATTCATCACTGTTAATCGGTTTTAACAAATATTCTTCCACACCAATTTGAATGGCATCCTTTGCATATTCAAATTCTTCATGTCCACTTAAAATCAAAATCTTTGTCTGTGGCAGCTCTTTTTTTATCAAACGGCTTAACTCCAATCCGTCCATAAAAGGCATGCATATATCTGTAATTACAATATCCGGATGCTTCTTTTTTATAAGAGGAAAGGCCAGTTCTCCATCACTGGCCTCTCCAACAAACGAGAGACCATGGGCCTCCCAATTTATATTCTTGATTCCCTCTCTGACAATAAATTCATCTTCGACAAGAAATACACTGATCATAAAAAATGCCTTCTCCCTACTCGTTCTCCATTTTATAATTTCATTGAATTAACGGCTGTCCGCTCAATCGGAAGTCCTTCTTTATAAATCCGAATAAATTCATCAAATCCTTTGACTCCTTCCTGATTCGGATTTAATTCACTGCCTTCCTGACCGGCAAACACCTCTTCATTCAAATAGTCACCAAGATTTTTTCCATTGTTATGAATCAAATAAGCAGCTAACACAGCAATGCCCCAGGCACCACCTTCACCGGCCGTTTCCATAACCGAAATTGGTGTATCTACAGCGTCTGCCAAAATCTGCTGACCAACACCTTTGGTTTTAAATAAACCACCATGACCTAAAAGCTTATCTACCGCTACTTTTTCCTCTTTCAAAAGAAGATCCATACCAATTTTCAAAGAAGCAAGTGCTGAATACAGATTCACGCGCATAAAGTTAGCTAAATTAAATTTACTGTTTGGGGTACGGACAAACAATGGACGTCCTTCTTCCATTTCTGTAATATTTTCACCGGAAATATAATTGTACGCCAACAGATTTCCACCGTTTGCATCGCCTTCCATCGCTTTTTTGTACAATGTGCCATACAACTGATTCATATCGACATCCATGCCAAAACTCTCTGCAAATTCGCGGAAAATATTTACCCACGCATTCAAATCGGATGTACAGTTGTTGCAGTGCACCATCGCAACCAAATCACCGGACGGTGTTGTAACCAAATCCAGTTCTTTATAAACTTTACTCAGTTCTTTTTCGAGAACTACCATAGAAAATACCGATGTACCGGCAGACACATTTCCTGTGCGCCGTGCAACAGAATTCGTTGCCACCATACCGGTCCCTGCATCTCCCTCCGGCGGGCAAAGTGGAACTCCTGCCTCCAAATCACCGTCTGTATCAAGAAGTTTTGCGCCTTCTTGTGTAAGTGTTCCTGCATCCTCTCCGGCGGACAATACTTCCGGGAAAATGTCCATTAATTTCCATGGATATCCTTTGTCTGCAATCGCTTCATCAAACTGAGAAACCATTTTTGCATCAAATTTTCCTGTTGCAATATCAATCGGGAACATACCGGATGCATCCCCTACACCAAGCACTTTTTTGCCGGTCAGCATCCAGTGAATATAACCGGCTAATGTTGTCTGGAAGCAAATATCTTTTACGTGTTCTTCTCCATTTAAAATCGCCTGATACAAATGGGCAACACTCCATCTCTGCGGAATATTATACCGGAATAAATCTGTCAATTTTTCCGACGCTTCTTCGGTAATCGCATTGCGCCAAGTGCGGAACGGAACAAGAATTTTGTCATCCTTATCAAATGCCATATATCCATGCATCATGGCACTAAATCCAATCGCAGCTAATTTGGTTACTTTCACACCGTATTTTTCCTGCACATCTTTTTTCATATCCTGATAGCAGTCCTGCAATCCATTCCAAATGGCATCGATGCTGTAAGTCCAGACACCATCCACTAACTGATTTTCCCATTCATGGCTTCCAGATGCAATCGGATGATGTTTTCCATCAATCAAAACCGCCTTGATTCTGGTTGAACCAAATTCAATACCAAGTACCACTTTTCCCTCTTCAATCTGCTTTTTTGTATCCATTTAAATACCCTCCGTTTCTTTGTTTATTTCTCGCACATCTGTGCATAACGCCAGGAATCTTCACACATCCGTTTCAAATCGTACTGTGCTTCCCAGCCAAGTTCTTCTTTTGCCTTTTTCGGGTCTGCGTAACAAGTGGCAATATCGCCGGCACGACGTGGCTTAATCGTATATGGAATTTTCACTCCATTTGCTGCCTCAAATGCCTTTACAATATCTAAAACACTATAACCATTTCCAGTTCCTAAATTATAAATATTAACACCTTCTGCAGATACAGCCTTCTGAATCGCATTCACATGTCCTTTTGCCAAATCAACCACATGAATGTAATCGCGGACACCTGTTCCATCCGGTGTATCATAATCATCACCAAACACACCAAGTTCCGGAAGTTTGCCAACTGCTACCTGCATAATGTACGGCATCAGATTATTCGGAATTCCATTCGGACTTTCCCCAAGCAAACCGCTCTCATGCGCTCCAATCGGATTAAAGTAACGTAAAAGAACAACGCTCCACTCATTATCTGATGTATAAAAATCAGATAAAATCTGCTCTAACATCGACTTCGTCCATCCATACGGATTTGTACAGGTTCCTTTCGGGCACGCCTCCGTAATCGGAATCTGCGCCGGATCACCATAAACTGTTGCCGAAGAGCTGAAAATAATGCGCTTGCAGCCATATTCCTTCATTAATTCACAAAGATTTAATGTACCGGTGATATTATTCTGATAATACATCAACGGTTTTGCCACAGACTCTCCAACCGCTTTTAAACCTGCAAAATGAATCACAGCATCCAGTTTATGCTCCTCAAAAATCGGACGCATACTCTCCTTGTCTAACATGTCTGCTTTATAGAATGTGATTTTCTTTCCTGTGATTTTCTCAATCTTATCTACCACATCAATTTTTGAGTTATACAAATTATCAAAAACAACTACTTCATATCCCTTGTTTAAAAGCTCCACACACGTATGGGAACCAATGTAGCCGGTTCCGCCTGTTACTAAAATTTTCAAAACTGTTTCCTCCATTTCATTTCACTAAAATCGGATTCGAGCCTCCACCCCGCATATTCGAGTCCTGCTTTCGAGCCCCGCCCCACATATTCGCATTTGAACACTTCGTGTTCTTTCTCGCCTTTACCAAGGCTAAAAATGCTCATATGCGGGGTGGGGAGCCCGATTCGGGCTCCGCTATGATAAAGGAAACATCCCTTACGTGCAAGCACGACGCTTTGTTTCCTTTATCATAGGGGCTCGAAATCGTTCGTTTTCCTTTATTATTGTACCACAGGTCCATCACCAATTTCAACTACATAGAAGTCTGCGCTAAGCCCTGTTTTTTCTGTATAGATTCTTCCGGTTTCCTGAATAAATTCATCCACGAAATTCTCTTCTACAAGACTAATTGTTGAGCCGCCAAAACCGCCCCCGGTCATGCGGGAGCCAAGAACCCCATCCTGCTGCCAGGCTGCCTCTGCCAGCGCATCCATTTCATCTCCTGTGACTTCATAATCTTCGGATAACGACTGATGGGATGCTTTCATTAACTCGCCGAATGTTTTTAGTTCACCGTTTTTTAACGCCGCAGCCGCCTGCTTTGTTCTGGCATTTTCCGTGACCGCATGTTTCACACGTCGTTTTCTATCGTCATCCTTAACCGTCACCTGATACAGATTCCATGTTTTTTCATCCAAATCGCAAAGGGCATGAATTCCAATTGCCTGTGAAATTTCTTCCAAAGCAGTTTCACATTCTTCCCGTCTTTCATTATACTTTGACTCACCAAGTTTATGCTTTTTATTGCTGTTCGCAATAATTAATTTTACTCCGCACAGTGTAATAGGAATATACTCATAATCCAAAGTTTTCGTATTTAATAAAAGTGCATGATCCTTTTTTCCCATTGCCACGGCAAACTGGTCCATAATACCACAGTTTACACCACAAAATTCATGCTCTGCCTGCTGCCCAATTAATGCAAGATCTACATTGGTCACATCAAAGCCATACAAGTCCCGCATGATAAATCCAATCAACACTTCCAAAGATGCTGAGGAAGAAAGTCCCGCCCCGCTTGGTAAGTCGCCAAACAACAGTAAATCCATGCCAAATGGCAGTACCATTTCTTTCTTTTCAAATGCCCACAAGACACCTTTAATATAGTTCGTCCAATCGGATTCATTCACTACTTGATAATCTCCAATCGCAATCTCCTGAATCTCGTCCTCCATGTTCATGGAATAAACCTTTATTTTCTTGTCCCCTCGTTTTCTCGCAACACCATAAGTTCCAAGCGTCAGCGCACACGGCAGCACCAATCCGCCACTATAATCAATGTGCTCACCAATCAGATTCACTCGTCCCGGTGCAAAATATACTTTTGTACCATTGGTATCACCGTAAACGTCCTGAAATTTCTCCAGTAATTTTTCCTTCATCATTTCTCTCCCTCTTTTTCATTAACTTCATTATAACAAACTCTCCCTATAAACGGTCAATGGATTATTATAAGATAATGGTGGATTTTTTTATAGTTACGAAATCCGCAAACAAAAAAACCACACATCCGAATTTCTTTCAAATGCATGGCTCTTTCTCTTGTTCCAACTAGGCTTCTTCTGCTTTATCAACTTCTACAATCGCAGACTTCTGCATCGGAATACGACAGTTTTTGTTACTTCCAAACTCAACGATAACCACTTCGTCTGTCATATCAATGACAACACCGTAAAAACCGCTAGTTGTAAGAATACTGTCACCAACTGCAACTGCATTTACCAATGCCTGATGCTGTTTTTCTTTCTTTTTCTGCGGACGAATCGCAATCAAATAGAATGCGCCGATAATTACCACATAAAGCAAAATAATTCCAATTCCCTGCATGAGTTAACCTCCTAAAATCATTCATCCAAACCGGCTTCCATACGTGCCAGCTTGTTCTTTTTATATTCAGAGAAAGTACCTGTTTCGATAGCTTCCCGAATTTCTTCCATCATTGTATTATAAAAATACAAATTATGCAAGACGCATAATCTCATCCCCAGCATTTCCTTCGCCTTAAACAGGTGGCGGATATATGCGCGAGAGTAAGAACGGCATGCCGGGCAGCCGCAGCCTTCCTCGATCGGGCGCGGATCCAGCTCATATTTGCTGTTCAGGAGATTTAATTTGCCATGGTTCGTGTATACATGGCTGTGGCGTCCATTCCGGGACGGGTACACACAGTCAAAGAAATCTACGCCTCTGTCAACTGCTTCCAGAATATTCACCGGAGTTCCGACTCCCATCAAATAAGTCGGTTTATGATCTGGAAGATGGGGAACAACTGCATCCAGGATCCGATACATCTCTTCATGCGATTCACCGACTGCCAGTCCGCCAACCGCATATCCATCCAGATCCAGTTTTGAAATCTCATCCGCATGTTTGATACGGATATCTTCATATACTCCGCCCTGATTGATTCCAAAAAGCATCTGATGCTTATTAATTGTATCCGGAAGCGAATTCAGGCGTTCCATTTCTTTTTTACATCGTACAAGCCATCTGGTCGTACGCGCCACAGATTTTTCTATATATTCCCTGTCAGCTACACTCGACGGGCACTCATCAAATGCCATCGCTATCGTAGATGCCAGATTCGACTGAATCCGCATACTCTCTTCCGGCCCCATGAATATTTTATGTCCGTCAATATGGGAATTGAAATACACTCCCTCTTCTTTGATTCTGCGCAGTCCCGCAAGTGAAAACACCTGAAATCCGCCCGAATCGGTAAGAATCGGCT
>ERZ780157.1629-NODE-1629-length-23797-cov-3.326342_pt1 | contig 23797 bp, 39 predicted proteins | sample MGYA00511169_ERZ780157 | MGnify/ENA primary metagenome ERZ780157 (study PRJEB29588, sample SAMEA1965149) | human gut metagenome | biome: human gut; feature: human-associated habitat; material: faeces | place: Denmark | collected 2008/2010 ... | reverse complement strand
CGCGATCGTCAGCAGCTTGATGTGTTCGATGCTTCCGTAGCAGCTCTTCACCGACTCCTCCACCTTCGTCGGCGACTGGATGTACTCCTTCGGGTGCGCGCCCGAGCGGTCCTTTGAAATGAAGGGGCCCTCCGTGTGGACGCCGAGAATCGCCGCGCCGTTGAGGACAGAGCCCTCCTCCGCCTTGAAGATGGGGAGGAGCTTCTGGTACGTGGAGGGGTGGGACGTGATGATGGTGGGGCAGATCGCCGTGCAACCCGTCTACCCGTCAAGGAAACAAGCGGCGAACACCGAGAGGAGGTTGCGCGTCACCTCGTGCACCTGGTCGATCGTGACGTTCGGATCGGAGAAGTCCACGCCATAGCCGCCGTTGATCTGAATATCGATGTAGCCGGGCACCACGAGCATCCCTTTCGCGTCGACGATCTATTGCGTGAGTCCGCGGTCCAAAACCGACTTCATCGGGAATGAGGTTGTCGCAGTTCACTTTGCTGTAAAACGCCCTCTCGGCGTCGAGGATCTTGCCGTCGCGCACCCACATGTTTCCCTCCTCGATCTTTCAAATCATGCGAAAGCAGCACACATCACCTTTCCACTGTGGAACAGTCTTGCATTAATGATCCTCGTTGTCTTTTTGCAGCAGTTCTCGTCGGCCGCGCAGGGCTTGGATGAACGACTCATAAAGTCCAGCTTCTTCGATCTTTCGATCGACGGCTTATCGCTGTCCACAACGGTAATGCCCATGGTTCCGTAGGCAAGAGAATTACGCTTTCCTGTGTCTTCTTGGTTGCCTCACTGAATTGGTGCATCCAATCCAATCGTGCGACTCGGAACAGAAGTGATGAGGGATGGATGGAGTCGAATCAGTCGCGGCCGTGATCCCTGTGAGGTAAGGGGGCTAGGAAACCCGTTTTATCGATGGACAGTAATCGGAGGATGACAAGGAACAAAGGAAGGAATATCCCCGACTCCATCGTCAATTCGTTCCGCAAGTCGAATCCAGCCACGCAGTGCCGTTTCCAGGTGCTGTTGGACTCTGTTGTCGATTTCATCAAGAATGAAGCAGCCTGCCTTCGCATCGAGGAAATCGGAGAGAATGTGAAAGATGTACCGTTCTTTCTCGCATTTGCTGACCCTTAGATCTTTCAGCACTGTCTATCCCAAAACGAGGAATACGGATCCTATACAAACAAACTGAAACAAAAGTATCCTGCTCATACCCGTTGTCACCGGATTTTCACGAATAAGGACTATTCCTTCTCGTGCAAGGACTGCAGTTACGGAGATTCCAGCTGCATGTGTGCCGACTGCTTTAATGTTCACGAGCATGAGGTCGATTCTATTTTCGCTTCCTCACGTTCAGAATCACAACTTCACGCGTCACGAATCTTCTGGAGGCGGTTGCTGCGACTGCGGCGATGTTGAATCGTGGAAGAGGGAGTGCTGGTGTCCGAAGCACCGCAATGCGAAGGAAGTTCCGAACCCGGACTTGCTCATGAGCGAATCGTTTGACGACTGCGCATACTGGTGACTCATAGCGAGCGAGCGCGTGTCTCCGACGTCTTCGATGTGATCGCCGTCCTCATCCTCATCGGTATGTGCGAGCCCAACGCGATTTTGAAGTGCATGCCCGTACCAATTGGCTTTCTTCATTCCACCTAGGTGAGGGAGCTCGTCGAGTTCACCACCGATTTCTGCAACCTCACCCAGACCACCATGCGCATCGCCTCGCGATCCTTCTCGAAGGAGTACGACCGCTCCTTCCTCCAGAGTCTCATGGCCAAGTTCGACTGCTCTCTCTCTCGTGGCATCCTTGAATCGGACGAGTACGTGCACTGCTCGCTGATCCGCTTCTTCCTGCGCTCCCTGCTCCTCTCCAACAGCACCGTAGTCCCATCCTATTGTTCGTTCCACGTAGAAGCACTTCATCAACTTGAATCTCGTTCTTCTGTTTGACTCCGAGTTCAAAGACACCTACTCCCACTACTACTTGCTCGACATGCCCTTCATCCTCGCCGACTCCTGCGAAGCCGTTTGCAACGGAATCGAGAAAGTGCGTCAGGACCAGCCCGACATCGACACGTTTCTGACTCAAGCGAACCAACTGGACCAGGAATGGGAGGACCCGATGGGCGCTGCCCAGCAAGGAATTCTGGATAGTATCATTAGGAATGGAGGTTTGCTGGGGCGCGACGATGACGACTCTCAGGACAGCACGGATAGTGATAACAACTCTCAAGACAACACGGATAGTGATAACAACTCTCAAGATAACTCGGATAGTGAAAACAACTCTCAAGATAGCTCAGAGAGTGATAACAACGCGGAGAGTAACGACGACAACAACAGTGGAATCAGCATCGAGCTTGGCTCTGAGCATGATGGAGACGACGACATTCAAGCCATCGAGAACCTGCGAAATGAAGGCGTCAACCTCCAAATCCTCAACAGCCTGCGAGATAGGATCATTCCTGGTTGGCGCGACCGCACCGTGCTCGCGATGCCCGATGACATGCTGCTTAACCGAATCGGTATGTCATAGCCCAGTGAAGTCACACGTAGCGCAGCGTCGGTGGATCGATGGCACGGAGGACAACACGATTCCCAAGTTCCTGGACCTCCAGTACGAGCAGTTCTTCATGTCCGTCCACTGCCAACTCTTCCACAGCTGTTTGTCTTGATCGGCTCTCTCACGCACAGCCTCGACCACGCACAAGCGGCCCGAGTTCAGACTCTACATGAAGAACCTCCTGTCCGAGTCCACAGCCGTGCTGGAGAAGCTCACCGCGCTGGCTCCTCGCCGTATGGACATCGCAGTTGAGTGACCGTCAGATCAGTTCTTCTACGGCCTCTACGCTCCCGCGCTGTCGCTCATCTGCTGCCTCTTTACCACGTTCCTCACCATCATCGACGAGAACAACGAGCCCGTCGAGTCGCTCTTCGAGCCCTTCTCGCAGGCAGACAGCACATCCGTCCTCACGCCCATTCCGGAGTACCTGGACTTCCTCTCCTTCTTCCAAGTCCTCTCCCATCCTTCCTCTTAACGCTAGTGCAACACCTATTACTCGTGGGACACGGAGCTGGGAGAGACGCACGGCACTCGCATTCAACGATCCTTCTTCTGCGTGTTCCTGAGCCAGATCGAGGACATCGTGACCACGTGGATGAGGCAGCAGTTCGACGTGCCCTTATTCATTCCCCTTCACGCATAGACGATGTCGGACGAAGCGCTGGCGGCGTGCATCGAGAACGAGTTGGTGGAGTATGAGCGGCGGATGCAGAAGCAAGCCTACGACGACGCGCAGTGCTTCGAGGAGGACAAGAAGCAGCACGCGCAGTCCAGCGGAGGGTGTTGTCTTCTCCACCAGCACGACTGCCACCTCCTGTCGGTTCTGTACTCCCCACACACTCCTCTCACCCCATAGCTCCTTCGCGCTTCGTCGCCCGTCGTCCTCGCAACGTCTCTTCGCGCTCTGCAGGAGTCACGCGCCCGTCCTGTTCTGCGCCCTCAGCAACGCGCTGCACGTCCTCTACTTCTCCCACTACATCCACTCGCTGGGACCGATCCGCTTCAACAAGACGCAGGAGTTCTTCATGTACTTCTTCAGCGTCTACTACACGCCCGTGAACTACACGGACCTCTACATCTTCGCCGTGCAGCTGTGCTTCCGGGCGCTCGACGCCAACACGGTGTACGACACCTGTCTCGCGTTCTTCATCCAAGGACTCAAGGAGGAGATCGAGGACGACAACGAGGACGCGCCCAAGGGCAAGGAGACCATGCTGACCTACTTCTTCTTCTGCCTGCTGTCCGCCGTGTACGACCGCAACATCATCTCCTACGACAGCGACGTCGTGCTGACGCGGCGCGTGATCAACTACGCCTGTCGCATGGAGAACCAGACGCTGCGCGAGATCGAGGAGTCGATGCAGAACTTCCAGCCGCAGGACGAGCTGGTGTTCAAGATCCTCCAGCGCGTCGCCGACGAGGAGTACGACATGGACAAGGCGGAGAACGTGTACAGGCTGAAGAAGGAGACCGTGCAACAGGCGAGCATCTTCAACGGCTACGGCTCCCTCTTCGACCAGAACGAGATGCTGGAGGTTTGCGTGCTCGCGTGCTCTGAGGAGTAGTTCATCAAGGACCGGCTGAAAACCAAAGTGTACGTCCCGCCTCCACTGCCGGCGGAGCAGTGGCCGGTCGAGTGGGCGAGCGCGCAGGCGTTCATCTCTAGAGGGTTCATGCACTCGCTGCTGTGCTGCAACGAGCTCGTCGTCTCGCTGTTCCACTTCATCCAGCGCCAGGTCGTGAAGGGCTACTCGGACCCCAAGCTGCTGGAAATGATGTTGTATGTGATTGTGGTGATGTGCAACTTCGACGCGCTCCATCCCTCGTCCTCTCTCCCTGAGCAGCCGGGAAGCGTGGAGCGCTTCAGAGAGTGGCTGAGGACGCGAGAACGGCAGTCCTCCGCGCAGAAGGAGCAGGTGGGTTGCTTGAGCAACTGTCAGTCTTCCACACAGAAGGAACAGACGGGTTGCTTGCGCGATCTGCTCTGGAGAGAACTGGTCGTGAACGACTCGCGGCCGGAGTCGCGTATCGTGGACGTGCGAAATGGAAGGCGAAGTGACGCATAGTTGCTGATGACGATTGCGAAGGACGGAATGGCTTCAGAAGACACTCGCGCCCACGCCGCTGACGTGCTGAAGAGAGCGCAACGTGGAAGGGACTCTGACGCCTCCTTCGTCGGGAAACTCGACGCCAAGCCGGAGCAGAAGGCGCAGAAGACCCAGCAGAACATCGCGGACGTGATGAAGTCCATCAACGGCGACTTGGACAACTTCCTGGCGATGGTGGAGGATGACAGCGAGGAAGAGGCCCAAGAGACCGCAGAGAAGCCCGCGCCGAAGCAAGTCGAGTCCCTCGTGCCCGACTTCGTGTGCGCGCTGTGCAAGTGCGGTTCCAGCACGGAGATCGACATGTACCCCTGCCTGATCGCGCACTTCGACGAGAACTCCGCGCTGCGTACGAGTGCTGTGCGGCGTTCACCATAGGAGCCAACTGCATGAACAGTCTGTCGATCGATGCGTCCGACCCCGAGGACAGTGCGTCTCGCCTCGTTCTCTTACCCGTAGTGAAGGGCGTGGCGGCGCGTCTCTACCAGCGCCGCGTTCTCGCCGACGCGCACTACGCCGTGCGCTATCTCGGCGCCAGCACGCTGGAGCCCCAGTTCAACTTGTCCGTTTCCTCCTGCAACCACATGGTGCATTACCGCTGCTTCACGGAGATGATGAAGAACAAAGCCGTCCAGATCTACCCCCGCAAGTGCACCGACTTCTTCTGTCCCGTGTGCAGGCGGCTGGCTGCCTTCTACGTCCCCATCCTGATCACGCCCGAGGTGTCGACCGCGTTCCGGCAGCAGATCGAGGGCGGCGAGCTGGCGGTGGACAGCGCGGCAGAGAAGCACGTCCTGTCCTCGCTGCTGGAGAAGCACAAGGAGGCGGTGAACGAGTCGGTGTGGAAGGTGGTCGTGATAGCGTGGGCTCATGAATAGACGTCGACGGCGCTCAACGACTACTCACAGCGCGTGAGTGCGTCCTTCTCTTGCTGACGCGTAGTTCTTCTTCCAGGAGATCCACAAGGACCAGCATCGCATGCTCACCCTGCTGAATGCCTTCCGACACTTCTCGATTCAGCCCAGCATGACGGGCATCGAGCAGTTGGTCGGCGTTCTCAACTCTACGCTGTCGCAGCTCGAGTTCAACGCGAGGCCCTCCGAGGCCATCAAGAGTGGTTCTCCTCCGCCCTTCTCACCGTTAGGCATTCTGCCTCAGCCCTTCGTCACCGGCTTCACGCCGGACGACAGCGCGATCCTCAGCCCGCAGGCCATCACCACTCTTCAGCAGCTGTTCCTCACCAACCTCTTCTTCACCAACATAACGACGACGGTTGTCCTGTTGCATCGCTCTCACCCACAGCACACCGCCAGTCTGCCGTCGTCGCCAGCGATGGACGCCGAGGCCATCCTCCACTTCTTCCACGTGAACAAGGCGCTCTTCTCCGTATTCGAGCCCTACTCCGATCTCGTGACGGCGCTCACCTCCATGACGAACTGCGAAGGGGAAGATCGCGGCGCGGAGGACGAGTACCCTTCACTGAAGCTCCCTCCCTCGTTCGGAGCCTTCAACGTTAACGTAGAATCTTGGTTGAGACGGCTGTCGCAGTTGACTCGGTTCGCGTTTAGTGCCGCGTTGAGCAAGGAGCTCCACGAGAATATGGACAACGAGACGCGGGAGGGGAAGGAGGATCGTGCGGCGGGTCAGGTGCTGAGCCACCTTGTCGTCGACGAGATGCATCCCGGCTTCGAGACGAGCGAGGAGGAGGTCCGAGTGCTCGAGAAGCAGCGAACCACGGGTGTCACAGCCGCCAAGAAGTTCATTCGCCTGCTCGGGAAGAAGGCCTCCTCCAGCCACCGGCTGTTCGCCCTGCGTTACCTCGAGGACATGAACCCCTGCTCCGTCTACCCGAATCTCTTCGCCTCCCACGTCGTCACCTTCACGGGCATCGGCCACCAGATGATGTCGAACCCCGGCTCGCTGCATTGTCACGACCAGTTCGTCAAGGCTCTCACCACGTACGTGCACTGTCTGGAGGAGGCAGAGACAGAGTACGAGGAGGCGCAGATGATGCCGTCGAAGAAGGCGCGTCGCGATGTGGACAGCTTCGAGCGTGTGAAGGCGTTGGTGCAAGAGTTCGACGCGCTGGGGAAGAAGACGCTGGGTCGCGCGTGGAGCGAAGACTGGAACGCGTACGAAGAGCGCAAGACGCAGCTGCTGAGCGCGCTGGTGACGGAGTGCGGGGAGCACTACATCGAGGGCAATCGCTCCCTGTTTGCGCTCAACGACGTGGTGTGCACGCTGCGCGACCCCTTCAACCAGCTCATGCAGTACCTCCACGTGTACGTGCCTGTCCACGCGAGCGAGGAGAGTCTGGTGGACGTGTACTACGTGCACGTGATCGCGCTGGTCCGGAAGTACTACGTGTACGCGCTTCAGCAGATCGCGGTGACGATCGCGGTGCTGTGCGACAACAGGAAGCTGGGTGGGCGAAAGAGGGTCATGTGACGGAATAGACATCGCCTCGCTCCCCGACTACCGCCGACTGAAGGACGCGAGTGGACGAGGAAAGGGCTGTGCGTTCGTGACGCTGCTGGAGACGGTTCACGGCATGGTGAGAGGTCTTCCGCTCCGTCTCTCCGAAGAGAACCTCGAGACCACGCTCCGTCTGCTGCAGGAGGAGGGCGTAGGAGACGGAGGGCGAAGTCACGAATAGATCATGAAGACGGTCGAGGCGTACCTGGTGGTGTTCCTTCGCAAGTGCGGTGGGAATTTCATCCAGTCGGTTGACGGTTAGTGTTGCTTCTGTATTCCCTGACCAAGCGGTCGGACGAGAGCAAGCCCTTCCTTCTCCCCTCGCGCTGCTTGTCGTTGCTGGCCTTCTTGGAGCTGCCTGCGCCGTCCCGCTTCGACGCGCTGTTCAAGACGCTGCCCGCCGTGGAGACGTTCTACCACCGCAGTCTGGAGGAGCTGAAGTGTTCGTGCTTCACGTAGGCGGATGGGGCAGAGTTGAGGTGAAGGGTGTCGATCAGCGCCAAGGCGTGTCCGAGCAAGATCATCACCGTCGTGTCGGAGCTGGAGCTGATGCCGACTCGCGTGTTCATTCCTCTGCCGAACGAGTTCCACGCGATGAACCTTCTATGCCACGACTTCGTAGGCGAGCGGAGAGGGCGTGAGGCGTAGCACAAGGGAGTGAACGATCGGAGCACGCGCTGTTCCAACTGCATGACGTGTGCGGCGTGCGGAGAGGCCTGTCCGAAGCCGCTGATGTGTCTGATGTGCGGCCGTTGTGTAGCGGCGCGAGCGAGGAGTGACGTGTAGTACTGCCGCGACCGCCCGGGGATTCCTCAGTGCGTTGCGAACAGCGAAAACATCGTGAAGACGTGCACGTGCCGGTGGCTGCTGGACACGGCGAGCAGTTTGATTACGTATCTGTACAACGGCACGCTGTCCTATCCGTTTGGCTCAGTGTAGGTGGAGGAGAGGCGGGTGAGAAGTAGGTACTACACGAGGCTGGGCACGACCCAAACGGAAGGCTATCCGAAGTCGATGATGTCGTTGAACCGGAAGACGCTGGCGTTGCTGGAGAGCACGGCTGTGACGAATAACCTGTGGTACCGTCCGAGTGTGGTGGAGCGTTTCGAGATCAACGAGGATGAGGTGGAGGGTGACGTGTTGGAGTGGAGTGTTTGTTGGAAGGAAAGAAGGGACATAAAGCAAAAGATACAGGTTAGTTGGTTTTCGGTTCCTCGGGTTTCACTTCCTCGGGTTTGGGTTCTTCGGGCTTCGTCTCCTCGGGCTTGACTTCCTCAATAGGCTTCGTCTCTTCAGGCTTGGCTTCTTCAGTGGGCTTCACTTCCTCAACGGGCTTGATATCAACAGGCTTGACCTCCTCAGTGGGCTTCACTTCCTCAGTGGGCTTGATATCAGCAGGCTTCACTTCCTCAGGCTTAACCTCAATAGGCTTCGTCTCAACGGGCTTAACCTCAATAGGCTTCGTCTCAACGGGCTTAGCCTCAACGGGCTTAGCCTCAACGGGCTTGACCTCTTCAGGCTTCTTCTCGGCAGGAATCGCAACCTCAGCCGACTTCACCTCTTCGTGCTTCTTCTCCTTCTTCTCCTTCTTCAGCTCTACGCATCACACACCACGCCAACACTCCACCCTTCTCCTTCTTGTTCGACATAGCCAACATGACGACAATCACAATGACAATAATCACCACGACAATCACCACAACCCACACAATCCAGACCATAGACTGCTCACAACCCTTGGACGACTCGCGAGCGATCTTGCTCTGGCTATTATCTCCCAACTGGTTTTCGTCAAAGAAGTAGAACGTGTAGTCATTAAGGGAACGAACCTCCTTAAAGGCATCCTCTTCATTCTCGTACTTGCAGCTGACCTCACTACAGTCAACACACATAACCAAATACTACTCTATTGAATACTTCTTTCCCAACTCCATGTTGGTGCACTCCACGCTCTTTCCAAAGTAGACCCACTCGTTGAACACCACGGAGTATTCCTCAAGCTTTCCGTTAACGGACACCCAGTCTACAGCATGAGAACGCAGGCCAACTCGTACATGGGTATTTAATACTGGACCCCATGCTCTCGATGGAATACGAAGACTCTTCATCCAAGAGGAGCGTTCCGGAACAACCCTCACCGGAAAACACCTTATGCGAGAAGGCAACACTCTTCGGGGCTTCTCCGTTCTTTCCGTCAAGTCGGATAACAGTATTGAAGGACTTGACGCCCCCAGAAGTGCATCCAGTGTTCCAGGTACCGCAAGCTATACATGAGCGAGTGCGAAAACAGCGCACCTGTGAAGGGGAGAGAGGTCTCTTCCAAAGAACGACCCATTGGACGAATGGGCTCTGAACGCAACTCGTTGCAGATCACTGTCGCGCAGACCAATGCAAATAAGGCAAGACTCGATTTCATCAACACTTTCTTAAAGATAATTATGAATAAAGGAAAACACATATCGCATCTGTGTTTGGGACAGTTGAAACAATATATCCCTGTTTCAATAGGGCATGAGTCTTGTCTTCGGAAACACACAATTCCGATTCTCCGCCTTGTGGAACCTGCTCCATCCCTCTCTTGCCTTATTACGACACGTCACACCCACCGAGGAAGCAGAAAGAGCAGAGATAAGTATCTCAACAAACACGTCAACAATAAGCATAACAATAAAAGCAAGCGATAATTACAGTTTCATAGTCACAGCGCGTTCCTCACGTTTGTCGTTAGGAAGGAAAGGACAATCCTTCTCCTTGTGTCGAATCGACTCCAGCTCCTGCTTGGACAATGCAGCAAGAATGTCCAACCGATTCCTCCAGAGCTCGATTGACGGATTTAAAACGGTCTCAGAATCGTTACAATTCTCACTCGAATGATTGCGTTTACGGCTTACAATGGAAGATGCCTCCAACTTCACGCCCACTGCATCTTCTCGCGTCTTGAACACTTGCGTCTCTTCCTTCACCGCGACGGGCATCTCCGGCACCTTGCTCATCGCCTCAGGCGCAGCGAACGGTGTCGGGTAGGGGAGCGGAGTGTTCTGAAAAGGGATTGGGTTCATGGTACAGTAGGGAGAAAAACATGGAGTTGTAACCATCTCGTTGGGGAGATACAAAAACGGCCTTGAGGGCATGCACACGGAAAAGGGGTAAACAACACCAGGCGTCGGGCCTGGAACAAGAGGGTTGGAGTACACTGCAGATGGCAACACCTGCTGAAACGAGGCGGCGCTTGATTGATTCCCTTGAGGGTATCCCGCACCCTGACCGCTGGGTGAGCTCGACTGAGCGTTGTTTACAGAGCCACGCAGGGGGAAAGGAAGAATGGAGTGCGGCTGCTATTCGGTCAAACTGCAATAGGCAATGCCTACGGGACAGAGACGGGAACTCTCGCCGACCACCTTGGAACCAGGAGGACAGCTCGATGTCTGTGGACGATCCGCAAGAGACGAGATAGAGTGAGCCGTCTTCGGTTGTGGACCGGAGAGGGCGGGCTTGTTCCGCTTCCTGCACGAATTGCAGGTGCGCATAATCCTCGTTGCGCTATTCCGTAAAGAGGACGGACGATAATTACTCAGAATGGCTGATAAAATCACGTTCCGGCTTCCAACAACGGCAACGCGAACACTTGATCCTCCTGTAGAGTAAAACCCCCAACGAAACAACTACGCTGCCGCGTTGCCACGCACGTTCTGCTTATCAAACAGTTGGAAAGAACCGTTCACAGTGCGAATCACGGGAATGTGCCTACGGAATGAGGACTGACAGAAACACAGTGGTACATAGAGTCCACGTAAGGGAGGCCGTATTCCACAGGCCTCGGCTGGTTGGCAGTACTGTTGCTACCTATCAGTGGACTAGGGGCGGGAATACTCCAAGGAAGAACACGACGAATCACTCATCTGCACGCTGGCAACTCTTTAGGCTGCAATCACAACGATGAGAGTAATAGTCTGCATGAAACAAGATCATATGCTTCAACGAAACTCCTTCTGCTAACATGATTGGCTCTTGGACGTAAAACGCTTCCATCCCCGCGGTATGGCCACGACCAGAAAACGTCAGCAGACGGGAAACCATTCCACTCCCCTTTCGCTAGTACAGAACCGCAGGTTCCGTGCGTGCATCTAGCGTACACAACCCTTTTGTCGGAATTCTTCATGATTCACTACATTCACCCGCCAAACGGAAACAAACTACGGATGGAGCGCTACCGCTCTGTGGGCGTATCCGAGTCTTTCGCCACCTCTTTCATTCCAGAAGAACGGAGGGGTAATCTGACGGGAAATAGACTCGGCGTGAACTGCTCTAATCTAAATCACCGTTCTGGCATGATTTGGTTCACTGAACACTTCATGTGTCTCCACCTCCCACTCATTCCTCTCCCTCCAGCAGTTTAAATCACTGTGTGGGTTCTACGACACATTCTCTGCGGTCTGTGCTCGTGTTGCGCGAGTGCCAGAAATAGGAGCTGCTTTTGTCGAAATCGGTGGTCGACAGAAACGCACGATGGGAAAGGCAGCTCGTAAGAAGGCGGATAAGAAGAACAAGTTCTACAAGAATGCGAAGCAGGAAGAGGTGCAGACTCCGATGAGCAAGGAACTGCTTTACGGAGTCGCTGCTTATGGTCCCTTTCACTGAATAGCTTGACAGCGCTGATCCCAGAACCAGAATCAACACGAGTGGCGCCATTAGTGCCATGTTCTGCGATATGGAGTCGGATTTGAACTTTTCCGACGACATGAGCAACAACTACAAGAGTAACCTCGAGCTCATCATGAAATCGAATCTGCTGAAGAAGATCATCGCTCGCGCCACGGATAATGAATACCTTGTGTGCATGAACGTTCTGGGTGCTTTGCGGTACTCGATGCATCATACTCGTAACGAACAGAAACATGTGCGTTGTTGGAGGCGACTCCTTCATTGCTGCGGCTTACGATTTGAACATCGTCGAATCGCTTCGTTCCCTGCTGTTCAAGGTCTCCATTTCTTCCGTTTCTGAGTCATAGAACCTTCATGTTCTTCAGGACGGCACGGAAACAAACCAGCTTATCGTGTGCAACATATACTATCAGCTGTTCTCTCTGCTCACCATCCTCTTGTCCTTCTTGTGTTCCTTCTTCACTTGTAGTGATTATGACCCCAGCGGCTTCATCCAGATGGAGTCCGATGGTTCCAGCACCATTTACGACGCGATTCTCGCCATTCTCACCTTCAAACCGTCCTCGAATCACAAGTTGGTGACGATCGTCGAGCAGATGAAATCGTCCACCGGTGGTTCATAACCGTCCGTTTTACGAGTAGCGGAGTTCATCGGCGTGATGGAGGAACAGATCAGCGACAATTCCGCTTTCCTTCAACAAATTGCCTCGCTGGCGCAACAGCAAGACTGGCCACTCCGAGTCAAACTGGTCAACGCGTGTCTGCCGAAGAGTTCGCTCCAAGACCGCATCGCCATTCTCCGCGATGCGCTTCACATCCTGCAGCAAGTGTCCTTCGAGGCCGAATTCGCCCGCATCGACGAGCTGTACAAGCGGTTCGACGAGATGGAGAAGGCAGAGCAGCCAAAGGAGGAGAAGGAGATGGTGGTGGACGACGCGGACGCCACGCGACGCATGGACACGGAGGCGCTGGACGGAGGCGACGCGAGCAAGGAGAACGACTTCGTGGCGGAGGCGCAGCAGCTGTCTCAGCACCTGACCGACTACGTGGCGGTGTTGGACGTGATGGGTCGGATTCTGTCGCAGGACGGAAGCGACGCGGCGTCTCTTCCTCTGCCCAACGACCTCACCGAGCAGCTCTACGCGCTTCTCTCTGGCGTGTACTCCGGTCTCCTGGCGCTGCAGCCGTGCAGCAAGCAGGCGCAGCTTCTCCAATCGACGCTGGTGGTGGGCGTCGTCGACGCTCTCGCCACTCTCCTCCCCTACCTGCACGACCAGCAGCTTCTCCAGATCTGGTCGTCTCTCGTCAGCCACCTCCACCTCTCGCCCGACGTCGCCACAGCGACGGTCTCTCTCCTGTGGAAGTGGACGCAGCTCATCACCAAGAAGGGCGGCTTCGCCGACCAGGTGAATCCCGTGTGCTTCGCCGAGCAGATCGCGCCCCTGTTGCCGTACCTCCAGAACGGTCCCGGCGAGCTCGTCGTTCAGATCGTCAACCTGCTGTCCTGTCTCCTCACGCAGGTGCAGGCGTCGCCGAGCGAGAACGCGAGCGTGGTGGAGGTGTGCGCGCAGGTGGTGCACGCGCTCGACGCGGAGACGCACATGGCGAACGCGGAGGTGCTGGGAAGTGTGCTGGACTTCATGATGACGGTGTAGGAGGCGATGGTGGAGTGTGACGCGTAGGTTCGGCAGCGACTCCTTCGTCCCGCTCTTCAAGTCGATGCAGTGCACGCAGACGGTCATGAATGCCACGAATGCGCTGCAGAAGACGCTGAGGGAGAAGTCGGGCGACCTGGACGAGGACGCTGCGGAGTATCTGGACGAGATTCTCAGCAACGCGTTTGCCTTCATCAGCTGGATCCAGGACGGCATGAAGTAACATTTCTTTTATTCGGGGCTGTTTGTTGTTGTATCTTTTCTCTTGTCCTTCAGCGGCCCCTTCAGCGGCTCCTTCCTGGACGAGTTCCCAAAATCAACGCCTTTTTCCGCATATGACGGAACCGAAAACGATGGCTTTTCCGGATTTCCATATCTTCCCACAATCTGTAGTAATCTTGTGAGTTGGGAGAATGGGGCAGCTCATGTCCATACTGGGACTTCTGTATGTGCGAGATTGCGACACCAAGCTGGTTATCAACGATCTCACTCTGTTTCCTCCGTACCCTGTCTTTTGTATGGCATTCCCGTGGTTGGTTATGAAGCAGACAAGGTAGAGAACAAAAACGGCAAGTACTGCGGAACGTACGGCTTTGACACCATCGAAAACACCATTCCGGACTGTATCAGCATCCAGTACTTGCGCGTTACGGAAGACATCTCCATTTGCGCCATGCACTACCGGTCGAAGTCTTCGCAGTACTGTCCATGTTGCGTCGTCCCACGCGTAGGAGAGTGATCATCGTGAGTCACGGCAACGCATTCGATAACGGCTGCTTCATCAACGCCATGATTCTTCATGCCAAGGAATTGGACGCGGACTGCATATACTACGACTACGAAGGGTTCGGGTGCAGCGACGGCCACACGAGCTGCGATTGCTTCGAGCGCGACATACGAGCCGTGTACAATTACGCGCTCCAGTTCTTTCAGCCGAAGGACATTTTTCTGCTGGGAGAGAGCCGTACTCACCGCTGCGCCAGCTTAAGTGTAGTTGGAAGCGTCCCCACCTGTCGTCTCGCCGCCTCCCTCTACCGCTCCTATACTGCTTCCCAGGAGAACGGATTTCCTTGCAAAGAGCCTCTGGGCGGTGTCATATTGAACGGCGCGATCTACAACGGGAAGGAGGTCATTCCGTGCTGTCTCTTCCCCAAGATGAAGGACCCGTACAACAACGCCGAGGACGTTCCGTTCATCAGGGTATTTCTTTTCAGTCAGGTTGAGCGTAGTGTCCCATCTTTCACATTCACGGCATCAACGATGAGATTGTTCCTCTTGCTGACGGAAAGAGACTGTACTATGCGTCCAAGTCGACTTACGGTCCATGGTGGGTTCCAAACGTCAATCACACAGATTTGCTCATTCAGAATGAGTCGGAGTACTTTTCTAGGTTGTCCACCTTTATCGATTACTGTAACCATGTTCATGTATAATAGAGCTTGCTGCTTCTGTTTGTTTTGCTATCCCAATTCACAGACGAACATCGCTTGTCGCAACAAACATGGGTAGCACGTCACTTTAACCAGTTGAACAAGAGAAGAATGATGGCGAAGGCAAAGATCAGACACGCCAGCTTCATCGTGGATCCCCTACTGTTCTCCTCTGCCTTCAGCAACGTTTCATAGCCCTACAGTTGACAACAAGGAATGAGAATTACCTCATCCACTTCCCTCTTCGCCTCTTCCGTGTTCTCGTGAATCGTGTCAATCATGTCATGTTGTTGGAGAACATGCGTATTGAACGTCGATACGAGCTCCGAAATCTCGCGAGCATTGCGTTCCACTTGTCTATTTGTGAGCAGCCGTCAGTGCGACTCACTTCACAGCCTCCAGCTCGCTCTCCAACGATTTCTAGTCCTCAGCAAGCACGCCTCATCGCTACTTCGATTTGCACGCTCTCCGAAAGCAGTCTGCTTCGCTCTTCTTCCGGGAGAGAGTGAAGAAGAGCATCCCTTTTCGATGGGGCAGCGATGGGCGCAGAACGCTGGACACTTATGCGAGAGTGTGTCGCTGTCGGCTGTATGCTGCATATCAGAGAAGTGCGATACACGAACATGGAAGCGAATCGCTGAAAGGATGCATGAGCGCTCTTCACCGACGAAAACACCTCCCTCACGTCTGTGTACTCCTATCCATCAATGGGCACACGAATAGTCACTTCCTTGATGCTCTGCTGAACCTCGGCGAGCAATTCCTGAGGAAGTGTGGATTCCTCCTCGCAGAAGGAACTCACCTTCTCGTCGATTGCCTTCAGCAGCTCGGATACTTCCTAGCCATGGGCTCCCTCATCACGCCTCCTACTCGCTCGAATTCTGCATATTTGCTTTCTTCATCTCGCTTCTTGTCAAATTTTCTAGCAATGAACGCTCAGTAGGGAGAATACATGGCCTTTCTCTCCTGAGAAAAGGATTCGATGTAGCGATGAAGCATCTGCTCGCTCTTATACTAGGAAATGAGTGATGTGAAGGGATAAGCACAATGTCGGTAGCCTTGGCTAACGACGCATTGATTGTCACCTTTGGGCGGATGATATCCTCCGTTTCAATGGATATGCCCGACTTCCGTTTGTAGTCGAGAATCTCCTTGCGGAAGGAATCCGTTCTATCCATTCTACGGATCACGCTCTCCTTCATATTGAAACGCGGATCACACGAGCAAAAGGCAGAGATGGAGACACAAGAAAACCTATCTGTTGCAGCGTCTCCTGCTGTCTTCACCGTTTTGGTTTGAATCCGACAGAAAAGATCATGAACACATTGAAGAGAGTCCACTCTTCTTCACAGCCTCATTCGTAGGATGGCGCTGCGGAGAGTGGCACAGACCGCAAGCGAGTGAAAACAAACGGTTCCGCCAGGTATATGCGTGGTTTCGATCTCATCCACAGTGATCACGCTGCCCTTCTCAAGAAGCAAGAGGAGGAGCTGTAAAGTTATTATCGTATACGTTACACGTAGACTGGTGGATGATAACAGAGCGATCAAGGTCGATTACGACGACGGCAAAGCGAGCGACGATGACTCCGTGTCTAGTGAGAAGAAGAAGAGGGAAAAGGAGGAGAAGATCGACGAAGAAGAGTTCTCTGGAGACGAGGAGGACTATGAGGAAGTTGCATCCATTTCACACAGTAAAGCGTAGATGATGCGATCCAGGAAAACAATCAAGCACATCAACGCTGAGGATGACTACAAGGACTCTGGCTTCTATTTGGATGTAGATACTATCTTCTGTGGTCATGTATAGAAAGGGGATATTGATAAGAACGTGGACGGCATCACCCGTTTCAATTTGAAGGAGGAGAACGAGGACGGTGCTTCTTTGGTGTTTCGTTAACGTGTAGGTTACTTTGACGGAAATGGAGATTTCATTTGGAGGAAGAACAAGGATGAAGAGGAAATCGCTGCCGATCCCTTTTTGCGCGACTTGGACAAGAACGGACTTGCGAAGGTGAAGGAACAGAAGGAGGTGAAGCCAGAAAAGACCGTGTCGCAGAACATGCAGTTCGTACGACTTGCTAGCTATCTGCAGGACGGAGAAACGCCAATGCAGGCAATTCGCCGTCTGGGGAAGGGAAGCAACAAGAAGCCCAAATCGAATCGTCGCCGCATGCCCTACGAAACGGGTATGCTCTGTCTTTCGTGATACCACATAGATGACGAGAAAGAGCTTTCTCCGGAGGAAATCGCGCAGAACAAGCGCATCATCGATAACGTGTCTGAGTGCTGCTCGATCCTCTTGGAGGAGTTTCTGAACATTTACGAAATGAAGAAGGAGGATATCAAGCGTCTTGTTGTTGTAGGACGTGATTCTCTGCTGTCATTGTAGATCAATTACTCGACAAGCCAGAAACGGTGGGAGTACAAGTGGAGAACGGAGACCGGTACGTCGGAGGTGTACGGCGTGTTTAGCACCGCCCAAATGATCGAGTGGCACGAAATGGGCTGTTTCGTAACGAATCCCCTGATTCGTCGTGTGGAGGAAAAGATTGAGTCGACGACGCCCTCTGACTTCGACGCCGCCTTCGAGGAGGAGGATAATGCCAAGTCTGCCGAATCATCTCATCCGTGGATTCCGGCAGACGAAATTGACTACTTTGAAAACTACTAGTGTTTGTTCAAAACAAACAAGCGGATAAACAAACTCAGTGGTGCATCTCCTCCTTCTCCTTCATAATCTTCTTCACCTCCTCTCCCTCCTTCTCCTGCATTTCGGGAGTCATCAACTTGTAGCAAGGGGAGACGCTCTGGTTCAAGTACACGCCGCGAATCACCTCCGCCAGCAGCGGCGCGATGTTCAGACGCTCGAATTTGGGACTCTCCTACACCTCACCCATCGATCCCTCACCCACCTTCTCAGCAGCGCAAGCGGGAACCGTGTTGGTCGAGATCACACGGTCGATCGGAGCCTCGTTGATGTGCTTCACCGCCTCCTCGTCGAACAGTCCGTGCGTCACCACCACCGTGATCTTCTTCGCGCCCTGCTCCTTCAGCGTCTTCGCCTCGCGGCACAGCGTGTCGCCCGTCAGCGCGTAGTTGTCGATCAGAATCGCGTCCTTTCCCGCCACCTCGCCCACAATCTCGTGCGTGTTCTTCACCGTCGCGTACTCCGTGTTGTGCGCCGCGCTGTCCGCCTCGCGCTCCGTCGAGTCGATCACGCTGCCGCTGCTCTTGTCCACGCCCGTCACGTGACCCGTGTCCAGCTCGATCGCCATGCCCATGTACGTGCTCGGACACTTCAGCTTGTCCAGCGACTCGCGGAACGCCTTCGCGCGGTACACGTTGTGCGCGTTCGCCGCCACCACGATCGGCGAGTCCAGCGTGTCCGTCTCCATCAGGTACGCCGCCAGCAGGTGCATCACGGGAATGCTGTCCACGGTGATCTGCGGCATGAAGAAGCCCTGCAGCTGCTCGCGGAACAGGTCGATCGAGATGATGCTGTTCACGCCCGCCGCCTGGAGAAGCTCCGCCACGTCCGCGCCGGTCAGGCAGTTGTGCATCACACCCAGCTCCGTGATGCGACCGTAGCCGTAGTAGGGGATGATGGCGCAGATCGAGCTCGCGGACGCACGGCGGGCCGCGCTGACGAACAGCAACAGCTCCATGAGGTTGTCGTTCACCTAGGAATGACGGGGAGCGACAGGGAGGACAGGCGGACACGTCGACTGGACGATGAAGATCTTTCGGCCGCGCACGTTCTTGTTGATCTGGATGTTGATCTCGTTGTCGTTGAAGCGACCCACCGTGGCCGGCTGCAGCTCCACGCCCAAGTACTGGCAAATCGACTCGGCCAGGGGGCGATTTCCGCTTCCAGAGAAGATGCTACGCGTTACGAGAAAGACCGGCAGGGTACAGGAGCTCCTTGTGGTGATACTGCAGCGATTCTCCGTGGAACACGTAACTCTCCTTGGTCGTCTTCCATTCAGGGTTGTTCTATTCCGTGAGAAGAATCCGCGCAAAACGGGTACGGGATCGCTGTTCAGCGCAAATGCCTTCTTCGTCAGATAGGCGCAGGTCAGACCGAGCGCGCCCGCTCCCAGGAGCACTCCGCTGCTCCAGGCAGTCTGACTGGTCGTGTTCGAGTAGAAGCGTCGCTGGGCGGTTCGCAAAGGGGCATTTCTCTGCGCGAAACGGAACGAACGCTTGCAAGAAGAAGAAAGGAAACGGCTCCACATCCTTGTCGCGTTTTTGCGAACCAGAGAAGGTGACAGAAATCGGAGCGATTTTGTGTGGGGTTTGGATTCGGGGATTGGAAAGAGGGTTATCTCGAGGATTTCTCTTTGGATATGATGGAATGCGAGGGTTTCTCTTTGGAGTTGATGTGTGAAATCACTTCTTTGCAACAAACAGTCTGGAAAGGACGGATTACAGTCCAGGGACATCCGTGATGGCGACCATTCTGCGACTCAGTCGGCCAAAGTCCTTTCCATTGTCGGTCAGGTAATTCATCTTCACCTTCACGTAGTAGTTGCCAGCGGGCTGACGGGGCACAAGCACAATCCAATAGGCGTTGTCCTTGTCCTCCACGTTGTATCCGATCACAACACCCGCGAACGAAAACGAGGATTCGCCATTAACAATAGGTTGAGCGAAGTCGATGGGTCTGAGCGAGAGCGGCGAGCTGTGCTGGAACTGGAACGTGTCCAGCGACATCATCACCACCACGGGGTTGCCATCGCTCACCTGCTCGTACAGCCACTTCATGTTACGATGACCCTCACTAGGCTTCGCCGTTTCAGGCTTGTACTACGCCTCACTCCACTCACACTCACTCACGCGCTGACACTCCTCGCTCCACACTCTAGCACACGCATCACAGCGCAATACGGGCTCATGAGCAGGGAGTCGGAAACAGACAACTAACAAGAACGTATGTGACAGAATAACACTCCACATGCATTTCAGATGAAATGAACCACGAACAAGTGTACCACAACTCCATACTGATTATCACTGCACGTTGTGACCTCCACCATCCTAACTCACACAAAACACAGATCCCAAGCAGAGAACACACTTTCACTTCTCGCAACAAACACCTCCAGAAAGCCCATCTCCTTAGGGTCTCTCACCCACGCCGTTCGCGTAGTCGTACACGATGCGCTCCACCGCCTTCGACACCTGCAGCGCCTCCTCCATCGTCTCCGCCTCAGCATACACACGCACCACATTCTCCGTTCCGGACGGTCTATCCCTCAACCCTCTCTCCATGCGCCACCTCACGAAGCTTCTTCCCTTCGGCACGTGCTTCACCACCTTGTCGATCGCCGGCTGGATGGTGGCGGGAGCGACGCAGCGCGTCTCGTCCTCGTTGCAGTGAATGATGGTGCGGTCCTCCACCTTGATCACCGAGTTCACACTACCCGTCACGCCCCCGCCCAACACTCACCAAGGCAAGTTGATGTACAAGTGGCTGAACTGCTCCATGTCGACGTGCAGCGTGATCATCACCATCTCCAGGAACAGCGCGTCGCTCAGCGCGTCGCCGACAGCCTGGTTCACCAGCACCGACGCCCAGATCAGGCGGTGGCGCGCCTCCTTCTGCTCTGCCTACAGTCACAGCGACGACACACTCCCTACCGTCAGCGCCGAAGTGTCCATCTGACGCAGACGCTCGACGAAGGACGCCTTGAAGAGAACGGTGCCGTGGCCGTTCGCCTCGAAATAGAGACCGACGTCGTACGACGACGCCAGCGGGTGGAGGTGCTTCACCTACGCGTCACGCGCACGCACCACACCCACTCCCGTCTTCGCCAGAACCACCGGGATGCCGTGCTCCTTCGCGTAGAGGTTCGAGGCGCCGTTGGCGTACGCCGTCTTCACCACGCCCATCGTCACGCCCTCCAGACCCAGCAGGTCGATCTGCTTCCTCACCCACAGACTGGCGAGGCTCATCTCCTTGTCGCCGTCCATGATATCCACAGCCATCGTCGCCGGGTCCACGCGCCAGTACAGCAGACGGTCCGCGTCGCCGTCCAGCGAGCAGCAGCGCTTGCCCAGCGCCGTCTCGGGCGTGAAGCCCGTCGGCACCTTCTTGCTGAGGTACAGGTAGTTGGAGCCCGCGCCCTCGTTCAGGTTCTCGCGACCCGTGTTGAACGGCTACACATCATCCCCGCTCCCGATTCCGACGTGGATCTTCAGGTACGCGCCGACGGCTTCCTGAAGACGACCGACGATCAGCTGACCGGCACCGTTGGCGCAGTCCACGTAGAGCGGATCGCGCGCGATGGCTTCCTGCTCGAATCCCTTGATGGTCTCGGCGAAGGCTTCTCCGAGCATGCGGTAGTAGCCGTCCACGCCCTTGTACTGGCTCGCGGGGTCGTTGTACTGACGAACGACGTGGTGCAGGAGAGGCGTGGTCACTTCTTCGAGGTTGATGATGGAGGCGCCCATGATGCGAGCGGACTCGATGGCGAGATCGAGAAGGTGTTTGCCACTCTTGCGGGTGTCGCGACCCGTAATCACAACGGCCTTGAACGAGAGGTCGATCTCCTTCTCCTTGATGAAAGCGTCGATCAACGCCAAGGCCTCGTCAGGGTTCGAGTTGGTAAGGTCGGTCGCGAACTACACGATGAGATGCGGACAGAAAGAGTACCTGCTCCCAGTCGAGAGACATCATGCCGCCGTCGGGGTCGACGATCTTGATACCATTGTCAATTTCCGGGTTGTGGGACGCGGTGACCATGAGACCGATCGCCTACGGAATAACGCTTCAGTGGAGAAAGCGGACCTTCTTGTGGTACATACTCCGAAGAACTCCGATGATTCCGACGCGGATAAAAACAGAAGGCAGCATGTCGTAGTGCATTCTGAATCCGGCAGTGCCGTAAATGAACTTGGCGTCGGGCTTGGGAATGCTTTTCAGATGGTCGTAAATTGCGGGGTATGATTTGTAAAACGCAGTATCCATTGTCGCTATCAAAGAAAGATTGGAAAAGCTACTGACAGCGATATGCGATTCCTCCGGCAGAAGTCGCGGAAAACCGCGGAACAGTTGCTCCGTTCATTTCTCGAACAAACAGGAAGGATACTCAATTACGTCAAAACAAAGATACTCCGCGTGCAAGCCAGACGCTTTACAAACGCAAACCGAGCTGCTCACGAGCAACCTTCTCCAGCTCCTCTCTGTGGTCAGGGTGTGCAATATCGATCATCGCTCTCGCTCTCTCGCGCAGCGACTTGCCGTACAAATCGGCAATACCGTACTCCGTCACAATGTAGCGGACGTGGGCACGAGTGGTCACGACGCCAGCGCCCTGTCTCAGGAAGCCCACGATCTTGCTCTCGCCCTTCTTCGTCGTCGAAGGCATGGCAATAATGGCCTTGCCTCCCTTGCTGCGCGAAGCGCCATAAATGAAATCGACCTGTCCTCCGAAGCCGCTGAAAATCTTCGGTCCGATGGAGTCGCTCACCACCTGTCCCGTGATGTCGATCTCAATGGCAGAGTTGACGGACACCATCTTGGGCATCTGGGCGATGACGAAGGGGTCGTTGGTGAAGCCCACGTCGCGAATCAGCACGGAGGGGTTGTTGTTCACGAACTTGTAGCTAATCATGAATCACTGAACACGCCATCACGTCTTCTCCGTTCCCATGACGAAGCAGGTCGAAGAGCAGCCCGTGTCCATCGGCTTCTATCCGTGACACCCTCCTCGTCACTCCCACGAATTCGTTGGTGATCGCGCCCGACTGAATCAGATCGATCATGCCGTCGCTGAACATCTCGCTGTGCACGCCGAGACCCTTGTGGCCCTTCAGGTTGGCCATGACGGCGTCGGGAATCACGCCAATACCCGCCTGAAGCGTGGAGCCGTCCTCAACGAGGTTGTCCGCGATCAGCTTGCCGATCTTGTACTGCACCTCGTCCTTCTCTATGCGTCAATGCGACAAAAAGCACGAACTGGGGAGAACGTACTTGGGCAGGTCGCGCTCCACGTAGCACACTCTGTCCAGATTGCTAATGTGCACGAGCGTATCTCCGGAGCAGCGAGGCATGCGGGAGTTGATCTCAGCGACGACGATGTCAGCGCACTCGGCAGCGGCACGCGTGGCTTCGACGCTAGCGCCCATGGTGCAGAATCCGTGCTCATCTGTACGTCACAGAGGCGAAGACAAACGCACCGGGAGGAGAAAGGTGGAGCAGGCACACGTTCATGTGATAGTTGCCATTGCGGAGGAGAGCAGGAACCTCGCCAAAGAAAATGGGGACCTATGGCTGAGTAAGTCAGTACGGCGATGTACGTAATCGTTCTGTCCACGGTTCACGGCCTTACGCGTGTTACCGCCAACGAAGAGGTTGCGCGTGTTGAAGATGCCGTCAAACTCTGTGCGTCACATTCAAATAGGGAAAAGACCAGGATTCGTGTAGGGGGCATCTCCCAGAGTCAGTAAATGCGTCATTTCGACGTTCTTCAAACCGCGGGCCTTGGCCGTCTACACTCTAAGGACGGGAGCGGGATTGCCCACCTTGCAGACCGCGTTCAAAAGACCCAAGGGAGAGCAGGGTCCCAGATGAACCCACACCTTGTCTCCGCTCTTGATGCAACCAACCACTTCTTCAGGAGAGCACACCTGGGGCATCTTTCCAGGAACAGTTGCTGACAGCTCGCGGATCTTCGAATACGATCTGGAGAGAACGGTGGTGGAAACGGACTTCGTGGCAAGCTTGGAGAGAGAGAGCATCTTCAGAAAACTAGGACAACAATGGGATGCGGTTTCCACGTTTCCACGAATTGAATCCCACAAACACACTTCACCAAATAGACTACAAAAACGGGTTACGCCAGGAAGATAAGGAAGAAGATGATGAAGAAGATCAGCACGCCGAACAGCTTCATCA
>ERZ780157.1615-NODE-1615-length-24007-cov-10.499081_pt1 | contig 24007 bp, 25 predicted proteins | sample MGYA00511169_ERZ780157 | MGnify/ENA primary metagenome ERZ780157 (study PRJEB29588, sample SAMEA1965149) | human gut metagenome | biome: human gut; feature: human-associated habitat; material: faeces | place: Denmark | collected 2008/2010 ... | reverse complement strand
CAATATGACAAGAAATTTTCCTGCAGTATGGCGAAAAAGGGCTCTCTTAAAACCGGGTTCAACCTCTTCTGCCTCGGCTAAACAAAAAAGGATGAGAAAGCTATATCGTGAAAACACGAGATTTCAAGATACTTTGCGAGAAAATAAAAGAAAATCGGAGGTTCGGTTGAACCTCCGATTTTAGTCTGAGTGACAAAACTTGAACTTGCGGCATCTACCACCCCAAATTAGAAAAAACTGGAAATATTTCCTGTTATCGTGGATTATTTCACGTTATCGTCTGCTATTTTACGTTATTGTGCACTTTTTGAGTGATATCGTCGTGCCTGAAAAATGTACATTTGGTGCATAGTTTTACCATGTATGCATCAAAACTATGTATCAAAAAACTATGTACTTCACGTTTTTGTGAGGCTTCGAATACTTATATTATAGTCTTTTTTCGACGATATGTCAAGAAATATTTTGTGAATAATTCGAATTAATTAGGATGATCAAACTCCCTCATCACATCTTGGATGAAGAAAGAAAAGACCTTGCAATACGCGCAAGCGCAGAGCGGCTTATTTACGACCAAGGAGTGGCTCATAGATTGCCTTGCTCACTACACCAAAGAGAGAAGCACGAGGTATATGGACACTCATTAGAAGCCATCAAACATACAGAAAGGCATCGGTGAAATATCCGATGCTTTTTGCTTTCAAAAAATGTTTAGTATTCCTACTAAAAGTTTGCCAAAACCTCTTGTGTTTTCATCAAAGATATGTTATAATAGTACCACTACTAAATAGAAATGCTACGATGACATATTTCGCATCTGAAGGAGGAACATATTTTGGCAAGAAATCGCAAGCCTACTCCAACGAAAACGGTGATCATTAAGATTGCCTCCGAATTATTTTTTGAGAATGGCTTTACCAAAACAACATCCACGGAGATCTGCAAAAAGGCTGATATCAGCCCCGGCAATCTGACCTTCTATTTTCCCAACAAGGAATCCATTCTCGCCACTCTTGTGCAGATGATGATAGACTTTCAATGGAAGGAGATGGAGGCGCAGACCGACGAGGGCAAAAGCTCGCTTCTCGCATACTGTCTTGAACTCACCACACTTGCCGCCATCGGCGAAGAAATACCGCAGATGCATGAGTTTTTAACGGCGGCTTATTCCCACCCGACAACGCTCGATCTCATTCGTTCCAATGACGTAGAAAAGATCAAGCGAGTGTTTGCGGAATATACCGAGGGCTGGGACGATGAGAAATTTACCGAAACCGAAACGCTCATATCGGGCATTGAATACGCAACCTTGATGCATACCGAGCATACGGCAACCTTGGAGCATAGAATAGAGGGTGCGCTTAACACGATCATGATGATGTTCTGTGTTCCCGAAGAATTGCGCAAAGCCAAAATCAAAAAGGTTCTTGCCATGGACTACCGAGCAATCGGGAGAAAAGTATATGAAGAATTTAAGGAGTACGTGACCGAAAGCAACGAAAACGCGCTCGATGAGGTTCTGAAGCACACGAAGATCAGAACGTATAGATAATCCCACCTATAAAGGAGAAAACACATGAAAAAACTTACAACATTACTCATTATCTGTTGCATGGCTCTTATGCTCACCTTCGGGCTGACAGCCTGCGGCGACAAGACCTGTGAGCATATCTACGATAACGCTTGCGATGCGATATGCAACGAATGCGAAGAAACAAGAACCATCACTCACGATTGGAACGCATCCGATTGCGATACTCCAAAGACTTGTTCGATTTGTGGTGCAACCGAGGGCGAGGCTCTCGGACATACCGCTGAAGCCGACGATGGTAACTGCACCACAGATATCAAGTGCGCAACCTGCGGCACCGTATTGACGAGCGGCAAGACTCAACACGTTGCTCACGCAGATGACGGAGATTGCACAACTCCCGTAACCTGTACCGCTTGCTCTACCGTTGTTACGGAGGCAAAGAGCCACGATTTCAGCGAAGCTTGGACAAATGATGCAAGCGGACATTGGCACGTATGTAAAAATGACGGATGCTCCGTAACCGATACGAAAACAGATCATATTTCCGACGGCTCTGCTACCGAGGAAAAGGCTGAAAAATGTACGGTTTGCGAGTTCGTAATTGCTCCCGAGCTTGAGCATACGCACGAATATAGCATTCCCAACAAGGATGCAACCAACCACTGGAACGAGTGCAGATGCGGAGATAAAAAGGATGTAACTCCTCACAGTGCGAACAACGATAATGATTGCACCACCGCCGACGTTTGTTCTTGCGGACACACCGTAAGAGCGGCGCACGATCACACCCCCGGCAAGGATGACGGCAACTGCACGACCGAAATCAAATGCACCGAATGTGGCAAGACCGCAGTAGCCGGAGCTACCGACCACAACGACACAGACCACGACTATATCTGTGACAACGGCGACTGTCAGATCACTCTTGACGGCGCACCCAAGGACGAGAACGAGGGTATCGACCTTCCGCTCGTTCCCAACAACTAATGAATCTGCTATCCAAGGAGGATATATCTAAATGAAAACAAACACAAAAAGATTTGCAGGATTTCTTTTGACGCTTGTTATGATCGTGGCAATGTTTACGATGATGAGCGTATCCGCAAGTGCGGAGGAAGCAGGTAGTGCAGACATTCTCGGCACGTACGTCAATTTGGGCGGCGATATTGAACTGAACTATGCCGTACAGCTTGACGAGGGCGTAGACATTCAAGACGTCAAGCTGAGAACCGTATTTCTTGGTGTAGAGAAATACTTGACCGCTACCGAATCTGACTTTAACGGCGTTTATTACACCTTCACTCTTGAAGGAATCAATCCTCAGTGCCTCGGTGATGAAATTGATGCCGAGCTTTACATTGGTGACAAAAAAGTTGACGAACTACTTGACTTCAGCGTTGAGGACAATATGCTGTTGCTGAAAAAAGGTTCCGATTTGACCGATGAACAGGATGATCTGATTGATGCACTGCTTGCTTACGGCAAGGCATCCGAAGCATACACGGGACACACCTCCATGACAGGAAGCTACGCGATATCCTCATATGAACCTCTTACTTATGAGGCTAATATCAGTGACTCAAGCTCCGTTGTTTCGGTTCAGAGCGCAAACGTTCGTTTTGGCACAACGACCTATTTGATGTTCACTTTTACCTTTGACAACGATACTACTCCCTTTGATCTTGCAGGAAAGGTTACGATTGATGACAAAATTGCTACCACATATATGGCAGACAACACCTGTGTTGCCATCAGCGCACCGATCTCTCCCGAGAATTTCCATAAGGATGTCGCGGTTAATTATAACGACGAGCTCAACTTCACGTTCAGCGTCAACGATTATTGCTATATCGTTACCAAGGAAGACTCCACCGCGAGCGAGAGCATGAAGACACTCGCAAAAGCTCTCTACAACTACGGTATTTACGCTCACATCGTAAGTGGAGAACACATTGGCGGCGATGGAACAGCAACCTGTGAACACGGCAAGATCTGTTCTGTATGCGGCGAGTATTACGGCGAAACTCTTGAGCATAGCTACACTTACACCGCAAATGACGATGACAACACCATCACCGCAGCTTGCGTAAACGGTTGCAGACATAGCCAAACCATCGAGCTGAAAGCCCCCGAAAATGCAATCTATAACGGCAACAAGATAGAAGCAACCGTTACAGGTGCTGACGGCATTACATACGAATTGACTTACAATGCCGATCCCATCAATGCAGGCACTTACACCGCAACCCTTACCGTTGGCGACAAGTCGGTATCCGTAGACTTCTCAATTGCAAAGGCAACACCCACCTACGAAGTTCCCACCGGATTGACCGCTACCTACGGCGACACCCTTGCGAAAGTTGAACTTCCCACCGGATGGGCTTGGAATGATGCAGAAACCACCTCCGTTGGCAATGCAGGCACAAGAACCTTCAAGGCACTCTATAATCCCGACAGTAACAACTACAACACGGTTGAAGCCGACATTACGGTCGAGGTTGCAAAAGCTCTGATTGATATTTACACCGACAACCTAATTAATCCCGAATTTGCGGATGGTCTGGTTTATGACGGTACTGAAAAGGCACTTGTTACCGCACATGGTTCTGTTGAGGGCGGCACGATTGTTTTCAGCTTGGTACCGAAAGGCGAGTATATCACGACTATCCCTGTTGCAACAGAAGCAGGCGAATATGTAGTATATTACTTAATTCGTGGCGATGAAAACCATCAGGATCTTGGTGCACCCGGCGAAGCTTATTGCACAGTTACTATCGCAGCAAAGCCTGTCACTGATGCGACCGTGACGCTTGGTGAATACGATTCCGTTTATAACGGTACGGCAAAAGAACCCGGCGTTACTTCCGTAGTCACAGACGGCAAAACCTTGATTGAAGGCACAGATTATACCGTTTCCTACAAGAACAACGTCTACGTTGGCACGGCTACTGTGACCATCACCTTCAAGGGTAATTACACGGGTTCGGCTACCGCAACCTTTGAAATTATCCAAGATCCCAAGACCGGAGAATTCGACGGCGAGTGGGTTCAGATGTAAAAACCTATGTCAAGGCAGGATATCCTGTCCTGCCTTGACCTTTCACAAATAGGCATAAATCAAGGTTTGTGCCTATTCGTGAGAGCAACAAGAAAAAGCGAAATGAGGAATACGAAATGCGAAATGAAATGGTTAGGCGAAAACAACACCTTTACATAGAACCCCCAAGCGGTAACGACCGCGCAAATTTTCGAACAAAAGGAGATAAGACTATGACGAAAACGAAATTTAGAATAACAGGAGTATTGCTCACGATTGCAATGTTGCTTGCAACGTTTAGCTCCTTTGCGATACCCACATTTGCGGCGGAGGAAGATGGCAGCACAGATGTGATTGATGCCTCGGCTATGACCGCTGATGAGTTGCAAGCAGCCGTTACGGAACGATTGAACGCAGGTCATACCGCCATCACCGTCAATCTTGCCGAAGATGCCGATGCAACGATGTTCTCTGCCATTACCGCAGCCCTTGCTACCACTGTAGACCCGTCCCTTGATCAGTATGAATTGGTAATGAATTATTCAGGAACCATCGACTTGACTATCAGCGGAGCAAAGACGGTTCCGGAATGTACATTCTATGTTGATGAGTATGTAAACGAAAACTGGCGAGCCGGTGCGGCATTGCGGTCTGTCACCTTGACCGATGCCACAACGATTGGTGAATCCGCATTTTTCAGTTGTGCAATGACCAGCTTTTCTGCACCGAATGTGATTGAAATTGAAGGCTTTGCACTTGAAGGTTGCATGAAGCTTACCGACGTCTATCTCCCTTCTGTTCAAACCCTTGGTGATGCTGTATTTAGTGACTGCTACGCATTGAAAACCATTTCTTTACCGGAATGTATCGATCTGGGAAATGGTGTTTTCAACTCCTGCGAGGCTTTGGAGACTGTCTATGCACCCAAAGCAACAAATCTTGGAGCAATTGAATTCATGATGTGTACATCTTTGATGAAGGTGACATTAGGCTCTGTTGTATCCGTAAATCAGCTTTATGAATCAATTGACAACGGCTTGTTCTGTCTGGCTAATGATACGAAGAATATCGAACTGATCCTCGCCTGCGACCAAAAGGCATTGTCCTTTGACAGCAGCACGAAGTATTGGACTGCCACCGAGGAGGCTTTCGATTTCGGCAATACCAACGACTTTATGGGCTATACCTTCAAGTCCATTACTATGGCACACACTCCCGAAGCCGATGACGGCGACTGCACCACCGCTTTGATTTGTTCCGCCTGCGGAGAAACAGTTGTGGAAGCAAAGGAAAGCCATACCACCGAGTTGGACGAGAACAAGGCCACCTGCCAGCATGGCGATATCTGCGACCTCTGCGGCTCTGAGTACGGAGCAACCGATCCCCACAGCTTTGTGGACGGAAAGTGCGCCTGCGGTATGAAGCAGTTCGACTTCTACGGTCAACAGCTCAACATCGGCGGCGACCTCTCGATGAAATATTACGTTACCGCCTTCGGTGATGGCGTAAGCACCGAAACCTTGAAGATGAAGTTTATCTTCCTCGGCAGAGAAACCGTAGTAAGCGGTATATACAATGCCGAAATGGGAATGTACGTATTCACCCTTGAAGGCATCAATCCTCAGTGCATGGGCGATAAGATCGATGCTTATCTTCTCTTAGGCGATGAGGAAAAAGCAAGCAAGCTTTCTTACACCGTTGAAGAAAACCTCTTGGCGCTTCGTAAGGAATACGAGGACGATGAGGCTCTCGTCACCCTTGTAAACGATATTCTTGCTTACGGTACTGCCGCAAGCGAATATAAAGATCACAATTCTATGACAACGGATTACGTTGGTTCGCAGAGAGAGATTCCCTATACGAACGCCGACCCTTTGGGATGGTTCGAAGGTTACACCGTAGTATTTGGACAGGTGAACTACATCAAGGTCAAAGTGGATCTTATGGATAAATATTCTCTCTATCTTGACGGAGTAGACGTTACCGATAAAGTTGTTGATGGCATCTTCCAAACAAGCGGCATTGCTCCAAGCAACTTTAATAAGACTTTTAGATTTGAAATCAAGTCGGGTAGCGTTACCATGAGCTCCCTGTCAATCAGCGTAAACGATTACATCTATGCGCAGAGAAATAGCGCAACTATGGGTAAGCTTGTGAAAGCTCTGTATAACTACGGTGAGAGCGCGAGATATTATTCTGCTCTCGTTATCGACGGCACTCTTGGTGGTAAGGCAGAAGCGACCGAGGAGGATGTTCGCGCCCTTGTAGATCAGATCAAAGCGTATTTGGATAGTGGAAATACCACGATTATCGTAACGGGTAGCGAACCGGCTATAAAAGATATGGGTTCGTGGACAAATACTGCTATTGGCGAGGCAATTTATCGATTGTCGGGCGATGGTATTCATAGTGCTGACAATCAATATAACGGCAAGATTGATTTGATTCTTCAAGATGTTACGGAAATCGTTGTTCAAGAGTTTTTTGATGCGTATGCCCTTAACAGCATCAACCTTCCCAAAGTAACCACTGTTGGTGACGAAGCTTTTCAAGGTTGTGATTATTTGAAACAGATAACATTTGGCTCGGTAGTTACATCTATTGCACAGGAGAACGGCTTAACCTTTGTAGTTGGAGATAAAGTTGGTGGCTGTGACCTTGTTCTCAACTGCGGACAGATGCAGGTTGAAAATAGATACAGACCTGAGCTTGTAGATAACGTGTGGTTCAAACCGAGCTGGGGTGGCGATGTGACTTGGAAGAGCATCACTCTGACTCACACCGGCGAGTGCGACGAGTGCAAAGCAAATCATTAAGCACCACAGAATAACCAAAGCAACAACTAAATAAAAGAGCCTGCGACGCACAATGTACGCACAGGCTGAACCTCAAAGCGGTGAGCAGAAATGCTTGCCGCTTTCCTATAGTAAGAATTTATTCTTTAACGAAGAAATCAAACATTATTGCTGCTTTTCTGTCTATACTTTCAATCGCGTGAACGTAGATGTTAGTTGTTTCGATGCTCGAATGTCCGAGACGTGCTGAAACGGTTTTGATGTCACAACCACCGGAGAGTAAAAGTGTGGCGGATGTGTGCCTCAAACAGTGAAATTTTAGGTGGCGAATATTGTGCCGCTCAAGAAATTTTGAAAACTGTTTAGTCGGCGTTTGGGGATTCATTACGTTGCCGAACTCATCAGTGAATAGATAATCAAGATTTTTCCAACGCTCACCGAGCGAGAGGGAATTTTCTGCTTGCTTCTTTTTGTAATACTGTAGCGTTTCACATAGACAGTTCGGTATAGAAATCGTGCGAATACTTGAAAGTGTTTTAGGTTCTTTCTCAATCGCATTTTCACCTTTGGGTTTGTAAATGCTTCGTTTGACGGTTAATTGCTGCTTTTCGAAATCTATGTCCGACCATTTGAGACCTACAAGTTCACCGCGTCGCAGAGCTGTAAATAAAGCAAGTTCTATGAGAACACGTATATGAATGGGTTCCATTTTTGTAGCCTCAAGAATTGCTTTTGTTTCCTCAATAGAGAAAATATCTATCTCATGATAAATTTCTTTGGGAAACGTCAGACGGCGAGACAATCCTATGTCGTCATCCATATAATACATTCTATATGCCATGCTTAGCATTGAGCGCAAAACGCTCGTGTATCGTTTAACAGTGGAAGGTGCGATATGTCCTGGTTTGCCGTCACCTCTTGGAAGAGAATTGAGTTTTAAAATAAAACTTTGCACGTGATAGGTTTTGATGTCATGTAAGCGCATACGTCCGAACATAGGAAGAATATGCTGTTCTATAATTTTTTCGTAAAAGAAAAAAGTTCCGGGGGAAAGGGAAGAGCGCTGAATAGAAAGGTACTCTTGGGCGAAGTCGGATACAGTTTTGTTTTCCGGCTTTTTTCTATTCCTCTCGCTTTGTAATTCGTTGGTAAAGCTTTCAATAAAGTCACCAAGCTCTTTTTCGAATCTCTTGGACGAAAGATTGGGTTTTGAGGGCTTAAAGATGCGACCTCGTAAGATCTGTTTGCCGGTCATAATGTCTCGTCCACAGGATATGCGCACGAGATAAGTGCCGTTTGTTTTTTGCATAATGTGTGCCATGTTTGTCTCCTTAAAGGTTATTTGCTTTAATAGCGAATAAATTGTATCATGGCAAATATGAGTAGAGGTCGCAAGTTTAAACCTCTACCACTGCAAAAGGTAGAGGCCAAAGCTGAAAACCCTTGATTTATAAAGCTTTTTGAGTTTTTTCTCGTTGAGTTAGTACATACCTTTCCAAAAACGTGTACATACCTTGGCTGTATGTACTTTGTATGTACTTTCAAACGAATTAAGAACGAAAAACTCAAAAATATGTTGAACATTAACAAAAACAAAAAGAAAAATCCGTAAGAATTTGTACAATTCCTACGGATTTTGGTCTGAGTGACAAGACTTGAACTTGCGGCCTCTACCACCCCAAGCACGGTCCCAAATGCTCATTTTGGACCATTTTTTGCCGTCTTATACCACATAGTGACAAATCGAAAAAAGCACCTAAATACCAATAAAAATCACGTTGTGACAATTCGTACCACAACGTGATTTTTTGTACCAAATCCATTTAGGTAGCAATGCATGTAACACTTGTCACAACCTGTCACTTGGTGTCACAAATGCAATACCCTGAAAAATGGCGATTTATACCCCTCTCTCAAAAAACATTATCTTTTAACAAATTACAAGTTCGTTGAATTTTATTGAGGATTATACTTGTATTTTGTCATAAAAAGTAGTATACTATACTTGTATAAAATACTTGTTTTTTATGAGGTGGAAAATGGCTGCGAGCTATAAGAAGCTGTTTAAGTTGTTGATTGATCGTGAGATGAAAGGCAAAGACCTTGCCGCCAAAGCGGGCATCAGCACGGCAACGCTTGCTAAGATGAAAAAAGATGGAGCAACGGTTTCAAGTGATGTACTTGTAAAGATATGCACCGCACTTGAATGCACCTTGGACGATATTGTTGAAATTATTCCCGTGAATGACTGAATAGGAGGGCATTTATGAGCCGTTGTTTATATAATAGCAGTTTCACAACTTTTCTTAATACGAATGACAATTCAATATTTGGCACATTGTGTGAAAAATACCATGGCGAAGCTCTTACAACAACCAGAGAAGCATGGAAAGGCGAAATCGCTATAATGAAAGATGTTCTTTCCAAACTTTCGGGTAAGGACGGCCAAATCATATTCGAATATGATATTCCTCGTCTTGGAAAGAGAATTGACGTTGTATTGCTTCTTGACGGCATTATTTTCTGTATTGAGTTTAAGGTGGGCGAATCCAAGATCCTTGAAATGGACGTAGATCAGGTTCTTGACTATGCACTTGATCTTAAGAACTTCCATAAATTCAGTCAGGACAATCTTATTGTTCCGATTCTCGTAGCAACCAACTATCGTAGTTCGTCTACTGATATTCAGATGTCTATTTATGATGACAGAGTTGTAAATCCGTTGGTTACCGGTTCTGCGGGAGTAGCTAATTTAATTTGTGAAGTCCTGAAGAGATTCCCAAATGAACAGCCTGTTAACTCTGATTGGATAATCAGCCCTTATGCACCTACACCTACAATTATTGAAGCGGCTAAGGCGTTGTACGAAAATCACACTGTTGAGGATATCACTCGACATGAAGCGGATAAGGTTTCTACTGATAGAACCATCGCATACATTTTAGACGTGATAAAACAAAGTAAGCTCGAGCAGAAAAAGAGTATTTGTTTTGTAACTGGTGTGCCTGGCGCCGGAAAGACGCTTGTTGGTCTTGATGTTGCAATTAAGCAAACATATCAGGGAAGTGATGTGCCTGTCGAGGACGAACAAGCGGTATACTTGTCCGGTAACGGACCTCTTGTTGCTGTGTTGACCGAGGCGCTTGCACAGGATAATGTAAAAAAGAAAAAGGCACAAGGTGAATCCAAAAAGCTAACGGACTCTCGTCGTGAAGTTGGAAAGTCTATACAGATGATCCACAGATATCGTGACAATATGCTCAAGAAGATAAAGAATCCTGTTGAAAACGGAGTTCTTGAAATCGATGAGACTAAGGCGGTTGAAAACGAAAGCGCCGGATTTGGTGAAGTTGAGCACGTTGCTATCTTTGATGAAGCGCAGCGCTCATGGACTCACAAGAGACTTGCCGATTATTTGAAGAGAGGCGGAACGTATGGTAATAAGCTTAAAGTTCCGAATTTCCCCATGTCGGAGGCTGCATTCTTGATTTGGTCACTTGATCAGAGAAAAGACTGGGCAACGATTGTTTGCCTTGTTGGTGGCGGTCAGGAGATCAATACAGGTGAGGCAGGAATATCCGAGTGGATTAAGGCGATAAATGAACATTTCCCTCATTGGAATGTTTACATATCTCCAAAATTGACTGATCCCGAATATGCAGAGGGTAAAGTCAACGAGTTGTTGGAAGACAATAAAAATGTGACTTATTCTGAAAGCTTGCATTTGGGTGTTTCTTTGCGCTCGTACAGAGCAGAGAAGTTATCTGCTTTTGTGCATGCATTGTTGTCTTTCGACGAAAGTGCCTCCAAGTTGTATAACGAGATTAAGGACAAATATCCGATCGTTCTAACTCGAGATATGGAGAAAGCGAAGAGATGGCTCCACGAGCAGGTTAGAGGAACCGAGCGTACAGGTGTTCTCGTAACCAAAGAATCTGCAAGATTTAAGCCGTTGGCAATACACATATTGCCGGCTGGCGATGAAAATGCAGTTCACTGGTTCCTTGATGATAAATCTGATGTTAGATCTTCAAATTATCTCGAAGATGCTGCAACAGAGATTCAGGTACAGGGATTGGAACTTGATTATACCTGTTTGCTTTGGGACGCCGATATGAGATATGATAACGGCAAATGGCGCTTTTATAGATTTAACGGTAGCACGAATTGGACTGAAAAGTTAGGTGATACCGAAAGCAAACGAGAACTGCAAAAATATATGTTGAACGCATATAGAGTTTTGCTTACTCGTGCAAGAGCAGGTATGGTTATTTGTGTTCCCGAAGGCAACCCGAACAAAACTGTTAGTGGTTTCTGGGAGGATGCTACACGTTTACCGGAGTTCTATGACGGCACATATCAATATTTGAAGAGCTTGGGTATTGAGGAATTAGGTGTTGAAAGCAACGTCGTTGTGGAAAAAGAAGAGTTAGAAGTAACTCCTGGTAGCGCAGGGAAAATTGTAGACGATAAAAAGCTTGAACCACAAAAAGAAGTTGAATGTACGATACAACCTTTTGTTCCTACAGTAATGTCCGGAGAAAAAGTTCAAGATTGGATTAAACGGATTTTATTCTACCTGTTCAAAGAGAGAGTTTTAACGGAAGAAGAAATATACCGTCTGCATAATCTTGATTATTCAAAGCGGACTTTTGGTATTTCGTTCCCTTTGTTAGTGGATACTGAACGAGAAAGAAATGTATCAGGTCATAGCCGATATTGGAAGAAGCCAATTTGGAAATATTATGTATGCAGCGAGTGGTGGAAAGATCATGATGCTGAATATACGCAAAATATTAACCGATGGTTGTCAAAGGTTTTGCCTAATTATATAGCACTTGGCTTATCAAGGAAATAAGAATGCTTTTATAAAGAAAAGTTAGGTAACACACATTTGCTCGGTTTTATATCGGCACATATCAATATTTGAAAAGGCAAGGGATTAAAATATGAATATAACCGAAGTGGTTGCCGCACTTATTTGGCAAGGCGATAAATTCATGATTTGTCAACGCCCGGCACATAAAGCAAGGGGTCTCCTTTGGGAGTTCGTTGGCGGCAAGGTCGAGCCAGGCGAAACAAAAGAACAAGCTCTAATCCGCGAGTGCAGAGAAGAGCTTGCTGTAACGCTGTCTGTTGGCGATGCTTTTATGGATGTTCTCCACGAGTATCCGGATTTGACGGTGCATCTGACTTTGTTCAACGCTACGATTGCCGAGGGTGAGCCGCAGAAGTTGGAGCACAACGATATCCAATGGATCACACCAAGTGAAATCCCAAACTACGAGTTCTGTCCTGCGGATGAAGAAATACTAAAGAAAATAGTGGTTTATTTTAATGCTTAAAAATGTCTTGGCCTATGATGAAAAGCAGGACGAATTCTTGTGCGAAGAGGTGACACCATGATTAATCGTGTAAAAATCGAGAATGTTGCAACATATACGAACCCTGTTGATATAACTCTAAAAGATATTAATTTTATATATGGAGGTAATGGTACCGGAAAAACGACCTTTACAAAGATAATTTCGGGTGAACTTATGGCGCCTCTTTGTATCGTTGAGAATCCTACTGCGAACAATGAACGATTATTGGTATATAATAAATCATTTGTTGATGAAAACTTTCGTGAGGTAGGAGATATTTCTGGTATTTTTACATTAGGACGAGATGCAGGAGAGCTCATAGAATATATTAAGCAGAAAGAAGCCGAACATGTCCAATATAATGTGACGGTACAACAGCGAAAGGAGCAAATCAAAAAAATTGAGAACGAATGTCAAGACATTGATTTGACATTTCAAAATAAAATTTGGTCAACACAGCTAAAGTATGGCGCTATTTTTCCTCAGGCAATGACAGGTACACGAGGATCGAAACTAGCGTTTAAAAAGAAGTGCTTAGAAGTATTTGAACATTTTGATCCAGAAACAGTTAAGCCGCAAAAAGAAATAGAGAGTCTATATCGAGCTGCTTTTGCTAAAGAACTACCTACATACACATTATATAATCTGCTTGATATACATGCAGTCACAGCCGTTGATTCACATGAACTGCTGCAGAAGAGGATTACAGGAAAGGCGGATAGTGATATTGGTCGGTTTATTGAATATTTAGGGTCTAGCGATTGGGTGAAAATGAGCTTGCCATTATTGGAAAAAGCGGAGGGAAAGTGTCCTTATTGTGCTCAGCCGCTTCCATCAAATATAAAAGCTGATATTGAAGAATTTTTTGATGAAGCATACCAACGTGATTGCGACGAATTGGAGCGCTTTATTTTAAAATATCATAGATTCCATAGTGAGACAATAGAACAGCTAAAAATCCTGTCGGCTAACCCCTACGAGATATTAAAATACGTAGAACTGGAAGAGGTGATTCAACACTATACTGCATGTGTAGAAAAGAATTATGCTTTTCTAATGCAGAAAAAGAGTGAACCTTCTAAAACGGTAACAATTGACTCTACGATAGAATTTTGGGCCAAGATTAATAAGATATTGTCTGGCTACAACCAAGAAATTGCAAAGCACAACACGTGGATTGAGCATCAAAAGGAAACTAGGGAAAGGTGCTGCGACGATGTTTGGAATCTGATCATAGGTGAATTGAATAGTGAAATAATAGCTTTCAATAAGTTTATGAACGGAAAGAAAAAAGCAATTGAGAAATTTGCTGGAGAGAAAACAGAAGCAGAAAGATTGGCAAACGAACTCGAAGAAGAAATTAAGGAAAAACGGGCGTCTATATCCAGCGTTGAGCATACGGTTCTCTCTATAAATAGAATATTGGCTGGATATGGGTTCACAGGTTTTCAATTAGCCGAGAATAAAGCGGCAAAAGGCACCTATAAAATTGTTAGGCCAGATGGAACAGATGCTAAAGCGTCATTGAGTGAGGGGGAATATAATTTTATCACCTTTCTATATTTCTATCACCTGATTTTTGGTAGTACAAATCCTGACGATATCCAAAAAAACAAGGTAATTGTGATAGATGACCCAATTTCTAGTTTAGATAGTAATGTCTTATTTATTGTTTCATCGCTAGTAAAAAGTATAATTCAATTTTGTCGTAACGGAGAGCAGTCTGTAAAACAAGTGATTGTTAGTACTCACAATATATATTTTCACAAAGAAATAACCTTTGTTGGAGGAAGAGATCACTGGCCGGAAACAAGAACGGGATTTTATATTATCAGAAAGAAAGATAATATCAGTAGTATTACACAGTATTCTGAAAATCAAATCCAATCATCTTATGAAATGCTATGGTCAGATATTCGAAATCCTGCAAATGGTTCGGCAAAGACGGTGTTCAATACGATGCGAAGAATTTTAGAAAATTATTTTAATATTATTGGCGGAATAGACTATGAGGCTTGTGTTAATCAGTTTGAGGGAGAAGACAAAGTAATATGCAAATCTTTAATCTCTTGCATTAATGAACAATCACATACTATTTCGGATGATTACTTTATGTGCGTAGAAGATAGTGAGATTGAGCAATACTTAAGAATTTTTTCTGAAATCTTCGAAAAAATGGGACATATAAGTCATTACAATATGATGATGCGTATATAACAGTCAATTTATTGTACCGAAAAGTATGGGGGGCAGAATGAATCAATACGAAACCGAAGCTCGCTCTCGTTGGGAAAACACCGACGCCTACCACGAGCACGAGCAGAAGACAAAGAATTACACAAAAGAGAAGTGGGCAGAAGCCAACGATGGTTTGATGGCGATTTTTGCCGAGTTTGCCGTGTGCAAGGAAAGTGGCGCGAGTGCCGATTCTGCTGAGGTACAGGCGCTTGTTGCCAAGCTTCAAGCGCACATTACTGCTAACTACTACACCTGCACAGATGAGATTCTTGCAGGGCTTGGCAAGATGTACGTTGCTGACGAGAGATTCAAAAAGAACATTGATAAGTACGGAGAGGGAACTGCCGAGTTTGCCTCGGAGGGGATAGGAATATATGTTGAAAATAAATAAACGTTTTTTGATGGCTCTTCTCACTTTCACGTTGCCGTTGGGATGCATTGGTTGTTCGGATGGTGGTTCTGCAACCTACGAGCAGATCAGCGGAGCGGAAGCAAAGGCATTGATGGATAGCGAGAGCGGATATGTTATCATTGATGCGAGAACTCAGTCTGAATACGACGAGGGGCATATCCCAGGAGCGATACTGATTCCCGAATATGAGATTGCCGACCGCGCTGAAAAAGAGCTTCCCGATAAGGATCAGTTGATTCTCGTCTATTGCCGAAGTGGCAGAAGAAGCAAGATTGCCTCAGAGGAGCTTGTAAAGCTCGGTTATACCAACGTCAAAGAGTTCGGCGGCATCATCGATTGGGAATATGAGATTGTAAAATAAAAAGGTTAATCAACCTTTGACGGCAACTGATTTATGAAAAAACACATCGCAAACATCATCACGGGCTCGCGCATTGTATTGAGTCTGCCGCTCCTGTTTATACCGCTGACATCGGCGTGGTTTTACGCGCTTTATCTGCTTTGCGGACTCAGCGATATGATAGACGGCACTGTGGCAAGAAGGACAAACAGTGCAACTCAATTCGGAGCAAGGCTGGATACGGTTTCGGATTTCGTGTTTATGACCGTGGCTTTGATCAAGTTCGTTCCGTATCTTCATATCCCCGTGTGGTTGTGGATATGGATCGGCATTGTCGCCATGATCAAGCTTGGAAACGCGGTTTGGGGATTCGTTCGCACGAAAAAACTCATATCCCCTCATACAGTTCTGAATAAGGTTACGGGATTGTTGCTGTTCCTTCTGCCCGTGACGATAAGCTTTGTTGATTTGACCCACACCTTGCCCATCGTATGCACCGTTGCAACGGTGGCGGCGATTCACGAGTTATATGATACATATTCGGAGAAAAAACAATGATAGAGGAAAGCCTATGAATAAAGAATTAAAGAAAAGAAATTGCGGTATTGATATCAAATTAACACCAAGTGGTGCAAAGTTTTTGTATTTTGAAATGGACGTTGCAGGAGATAAATTTGATTACTTGCCGGCGTCGACTGTTAGTGTGCAGTTTGGCGCTTTTGTCAGTGCTGTTTATAAATTGTTTATTGAGGATTTTGACGATGAACAGACCGAATGGGGGAAGCACGAATATTTGAGCGATGAAAATCATGTTATCCATACTGTTGTCACAAAAGTATCATGGGACGAAGAAGGAACTGACATCGATATCATTTTTTCGAGAAAAGTGACAGATGGGATCGACTATGAAAATGATATGTTAGACATTGAGATCCGCAGTTACGATGATATACTCAAGAAATACACATTGAAAACAAAAGATTTTTGTTACGCAGTGGCCAAAGCTTGTACTGAAGTTTTGAAAAAGTACGGTTTTTACGGGTACAGATATTCTACAGAATACGATTATTTCATACTTCACCAGCTACTGTATATTAAGTGCTTTGCGCTTGGGAATTTTGAGGCGCGTGAGCTTACTCCGAATAGTGAAAATGCAGGGGCTTTGCAAACCTCTTTTGAAAAGGAAATCGAACTTCTGATGTTTGATATGTAATAGTGAATTAGGAGAAACCTATGATTATAGAAACAGACCGCCTCATTATTCGCCCGTGGTGCGAGGATGACGCGGAGAATTTATATACATATGCAAGTGACCCCGAGGTAGGCCCACCTGCCGGATGGCCGCCCCACACCAGCGTGGAACACAGTCGTGAGATCATTCGAACGGTTCTGTCCGCGCCCGAGACCTATGCCGTGTGTCTAAAAGAGAATGGCAAGCCCATTGGCAGTATTGGCCTTCATCGTAACGACCTTGCCAAGGATGACGACGAATATGAGCTCGGCTACTGGATCGGCAAACCCTTTTGGGGGCAGGGGCTCATTCCCGAAGCCTCGCGCGAGATGCTCCGCCATGCCTTTGAGGATCTAAAAATGAACCGCATCTGGTGTGGCTATTACGACGGAAATGAGAAGTCCCGTCGCGTGCAGGAGAAGCTCGGATTCGTCTATCAGCGAAAGACCGAGGGTATTGAGGTGTCTCTGCTCGGCGAGATTCGCATGGGGCACTCCAATCTCATGACAAAGGATCGCTGGCAGAAGGTTGAACTGTTCCGTCAGCAGAAAAATTTGCTCGATACTTTCCTGCAAAACGGCGCGATCTCTCAGGCGCAGTACAATAAAAGCTTTGGAGACCTGCGTGACTTGATGGGGATGCACGGAGTTGAATAAATACGAAAGTTGAGGGAGAACCCCTATGATTATAGAAACAGAACGACTCATCCTCCGTCCGTTCACCGAGAACGATGTTGCGGATGCATTTGAATATTTGCACGAGCCTATGGTGCATTGCTTCGCTTGCATGAAAACCGAAACGATGGAAGATGCAAGAAAGGCTGTACTTGACAGAGCAAAGGACGGAGAGTATTATTTCGCCATCACCCTCAAGGAAAATGGCAAGGTCATCGGTGAGATCGATGCCATGCCCGAAGCGACTGCTCCAGACGAGGAAAATGCCGCAAGGGATACCTTCAGCCCCTGTTGGATGCTCAATCCCGAATACCACGGCAAGGGCTACGCCTACGAGGCAGCTCACGCCTTCTTTGATTATCTCTTCAACGAGAAGGGCGCATGTCGCATTTACGCCTATACCGAGGACTACAACGTGGCAAGTCAGAAGCTCTGCGAAAAGCTCGGTATGCGCCGCGAGGGGCTGTTTGTGGAGTTCGTGAGCTTTGTAAAGGACGAGGACGGCAATCCCATATATGAAAATACCTATCAGTATGCGATATTGAAAAAGGAATGGGAAGAGAACGATATTTTTCTTAACAGATAATAGAACAAGATGAAAACATTGATTATTATATGGTGCATAACACTTATTATCGACAACATACTTCCGTTGGTGCTTGCACGCTTCTATCCCAATTATAGTCATAGAGAAATGGCGCTTTCCGTCCTTGGCTCACGGCAAAGCCCCGTAAAGTGGATATACAATGTGTGGTGCATACTGTCGGGAATTGTTTTTTTAATTTCTCCGTATGCGCTATATCAAGAAAACAACTGCGGCTTGGCAATCACAATATGGATATTACTTGCTATATACGGAATCGGTTGTGAAATCATATCTGGCTTTTGTCCGCTTAATGAAAATAGACACGATGAAGATGCTATAACAAAAATCCACGGTGGCGCTTCTGTCATCGGATTTATGACATTGCTTGTTGTACCGTTGCTGTTGGCAATAATGCAGTTCCATTCGACAAATATAATTACGGGAACGATATCGCTTGTGTGCTTTATAGTAGCTCTCGTGTTCTTCTGCTTTTTCATTATGGGAGAGAAAGAAAAGTTTGCAAATACGGCTTTGCGATACGGCGGTCTTTGGCAAAGACTTGTATTAGTGAGTTGTTATGTCCCCTTAATTATTTGGTGTGTTATTAAATGACAAATTCCGATTTGATGAGGTCATTATGAAAAAAGCAATGTTTTTTGAAAATGCAAAATTGCTTTACGATAGGTTTGGGATTGTTCCGCTCATGTACGGCTCTTTAGGACTTGAATATATCACAAATGAAAGTCTAAATGCCGATGACATTGATATTCTTATATCGGAGATTTTTATAACTGATAGATGGAATGAGTTCAAGGATTTTTTGATAAGCGAAGGATATGTTTTGCTTGATGAACATGAGCATACATTCGTGCGTGACGGTGTGGCATATTCTTATGCCGATATCGAGGATCTCGAACCTTTTGCAGGAATCAACACAGAAGATATAGAAATGCACGAAGCAGACGGCGTTCGCTTTCTGCTGTTGTCACTCGAGCAGTATCTTTTAGTATATCAAAAATCGAGCAAAGACGGATACCGTGTGAATGTACGGCAGAAAAAGGATGCCGATAAAATCAGATTTATTGAGAGCAAATTGTGATGAAAAAAATTATAGTTATCGGCTGTCCCGGTTCTGGGAAAACGACCTTTGCGGAGAAACTGAAAGATAAAATCGGACTGCCGCTTTATTATCTTGATGCCATTTGGCACAAGCCCGACAGAACCCATATTTCAAGAGAAGAATACGATGCTCGCCTCGCGGAGATACTTGCGCTTGATTCTTGGATCGTAGACGGGAATTATAGTCGAACGATAGAAAGTCGGATTTCTGTGTGCGACACGGTCTTTCTGTTTGATCTACCCGTGGAGGTCTGCCTTGATGGCGCAATCTCCCGTCTTGGTAAGGAACGCTACGATATGCCGTGGATTGATACCGAACTCGATCCTAACTTAAAAAGAGAGATCGAGGAATTTCCAAACAAAAATCTGCCCACGATATATGCGCTAATCGACAAATATAAAGACGGAAAAACGGTTGTTATTTTTAAAAGCAGAGAACAAGCGGATGCGTTCTTAAATGGAGAAAAGCTATGATAAAAGAACTTATGCACGATCCCATTTTCCTTGCAGGGAAGTCGGAGGTCGCAACTAAAGAAGATTTTCAGGTCGCTCGGGACTTGCTTGATACGCTGATGGCGCACAGAGAAAGCTGTGTCGGTATGGCGGCGAATATGATTGGTGTGCGTAAGCGCATCATTGCCTTTCTCGATGAGAGCGGACGAGCTCATGCTCGCGGTTCATCCGCGAGCGTATATACCGTGATGATCAATCCCGAAATCATCAAGAAGGACGGTGCGTACGACACCGAGGAAGGCTGTCTGTCGCTTCTCGGCGGCCCCCGTAAGTGCAAACGCTACAAAACTATAAAGGTTCAGTATCAGACCTTGGAAATGCAAACACGCACGAAAAACTTCACCGGCTGGACAGCGCAGATCATTCAGCACGAGATTGATCATTGTAATGGCGTTTTGATTTAATAAAAAACAATTGTTTGTAAAAAATAGCGGTGATATTTTTCGAGATAATGCTCGGATCTGATCACCGCTTTTTTATAAATAGCAGTTTAATAGTTTAACAAAAAAAGATTAAAAAATATTCCAAAAAGTGCTTGACAAATTTTGCTGCACGTGGTAAAATATTATCGGAAAAGAAAATTGATGCACATAAATGGAGGAGAAATTATGAGCTACACACCATTCGGAGAGATGTTTAGAATATTAAGGATTAAACATCATGAGGTATTGAGTGATGCAAGTAGACTTTTGGGAGTTACGAGTGCATACGTTTCATCCGTTGAATGCGGAAAGAGACCCGTTCCAGAGGAATGGGCGGATAAAATTGTCGTTCACTATAAACTTAAGGACAAGGAAAAGACACAGCTACTTCAAGCAATAGAGGATTCTAAGACAATAATTAAAATTAATCTCAGTGAATCTTCTGCTGCAAGACGTACGGTTGCATTGCAATTCCAGCGGTCCTTTGATGAGATGGACGATGAGACGGCAACAAAAATTCTGAGGATCATCGAGAGGAATACGACTGGTGGATTATAAGACGAGACCTACTTCAAGAGAAGATTTGCGTGCGGTGGCTGTTGCAGTGCGCCGAATTTTCAAATGTAAAAACAAGTACTTTTTTGATGTTATTGATGCATTTGAGAGGGCGCCTAGTATCTTCCCAGAAATCACCACTACCGTTGTAGACGATGATGAACTGGAGCCCAATATTCCCGCACATTGTAATCTCGACTTTAATGGTAATTATGTCATTGAAGTAAAAAATACAGTGTATGAAGGCGCGGTGGAAGGCGTTGGTGGATACAGAGCCCATATATTGCACGAGTTGTGTCACGCGATATTGTGTCTGTTAGGATTTACACCGATACTGGATCGTGCATTTCATAACAATGAGATAAAACCATATGAAAGTATGGAATGGCAGGCCAAGGCACTTTGCGGAGAAATAATGATGCCTTACGAAGAAACCGAAGGGTTAACCGTAAGGCAAATTAAGCACTATTGCAAAGTATCGGACGAAAGTGCACGATTAAGAGTGCGCAACTACAACTATAAAAAATAAAAAAGATTATGAATATACGAGATAATAAAAGAGAAGGACACCATTTTGTCAGGCGTCCCTCGTGTTAACAAAGCACACAAATGTGTACTCTATTCATGTGGTAGTGATATTGTATCATATTTTTTGACAAAGTGCAAGATGTTTTTGAAAAAAACAAATAATTTTTTGTTAGCGGAAAGGGTTGTGAACGAGCTTTTATTATCTTTTATATAAAAATAACATATTATATGAAAGGTATTTATAACATGGAAATGTTTAATAATCTTATTTTTAGTAAAGAGGAAAAAGCTCCTCATAAGCCTCATCCGGATAAGCCGGAGCATCCCGTTCATCCTGAACATCCCGAACGCCCTGAGCATCCTAACAGAATCACTGTTCTTGTTAACGGTGAGGAAAAAATCTTGCTTCCTCACATCAAGCAGCTTTCCTACGAGGAAATCGTTAAATTGGCATATGGAATGCTTCCCACAAATCAGAATACGATTTATACGGTAGCATATTCCAATGGCCCTATCGAGAATCCCAAGGGAACACTAACAAGAGGTCGTTTCGTTGTGATTAAGGAAGGAATGGTGTTCAATGTCAGCAAGAGTGATAAGTCTTAATCCAGACCTAAAAAAGCTTCGCGATGAAGGGTACGAACTCGAAATTAAAGAAGGACACGCTATTATTCATAACGTACCATATTTGAATGTTGACCAAACAATTCAGAGGGGGATTTTTATCTCCCCTCTGAGAATGAATGGTGATTTGGTCAAATATGACGGAAATCACGTTATATTTTTTCAAGGCACACACCCTTATCGTGCTGATGGTCAACCGATGTCTGGTATTGACCATTGCGCTTATAGTGGAAGAATGGTAGCTGGAATTCGAGTAGATTTTTCGTTTTCTAACAAGCCCCAAGGTGGATATCACGACTACTACGAAAAGTTTGCGAGATACATTGAAATTCTACAGGTGGAAGCGCAAGCCATTGACCCAACGGTCACCTCAAAAACATTCAAGCGCATTGCCGAAGACGAAAATAGCATTTTTGTCTATGCTGATACCAATGCCTCTCGCGCAACCATTACCGATATTACTGACAAACTGAGAAATCAAAAAATCGGAATTGTTGGTTTAGGTGGAACGGGATCGTATGTGCTCGACCAAGTAGCTAAAACCCCTGTTTCTGAGATTCATTTGTATGACGGGGATATTTTCTGTCAGCACAATGCTTTTCGTGCACCTGGTGCTCCTTGCAAAGAACTTTTGGAGGAGTCTCGCAGAAAGACAGATTATTTTGCTGAGGTCTATGGGCATATGCACAAGGGTATAGTATCGCACCCTGTGTTTGTTACCGAAGCAAACACTCACGAGCTAACTGCTCTTGATTTTGTCTTCTTGTGTATGGATACAGGGGAGCACAAGCGCGTGATTATTAACACCTTAATGGAGCACAATATTGCATTCGTTGATACGGGTATTGATATTTCGGAGCACAGCCGACAACTTATGGGCACTGCAAGGACTACGGCAGCGTGCTTAGGAGAAACGGTAACCGATATGGATACGCAGATTGTGGAAGATAATATTTCATTCGATCCTGTAACCGATGCCGATTTATATCGAAGCAATATCCAGACAGCAGAGTTGAACGCGTTTTGCGCTTTGATGGCTGTAATCAAATGGAAGAAATATTGTGGCTTCTATCAGGATTTGTGTCCATATCAAAATCGTGTTTATAATACGAACGACGGAGAATTCAAATGAAGATATACCACATGAAGAAGGAATTTGTTCATAGAGTTCCTGCTGAATTAGAGGAAGGCGTTTTGTATGTATGTCTTGATTGTGATGTCGTTATTCACAAATGTGCTTGTGGCTGTGGAGAAAAGGTAGTTTTACCGCTATCTCCTGAACATTGGAAGTTGACTTACGATGGAGAAGTTACCTTATCTCCGTCGATCGGTAATTATCAATACGAGTGTCAATCTCATTACTTTATTCGTAATGGAAATGTCGTATGGGTAGAATCTTTTAAGGAGGAGTTTAAATCTAAGAAAAAGCGAAAAAAGAAGAAAAAATCTTTCTTTAAGCAATTCAAAAGATAACTCGACCCCAGGCGGCAAGGAGATAACTCTTTGCCGCCAATTTTATAAAAATTTTAGAAAGGAAAATAAGTTGATAGCAGAAATTTTGCAAGTGTTCTTTGGAACGATATGGGCAGTCTTTTCAACAATTATAACATGTCTTTGGGAGTTCTTGCCCGAGCTTTTAGAGCTTAAAAGAATTATGAGTGTTTTCACTCCAGCTGGTATGATTGCACTCTATTTGGGTGTCCTGACATTTTTAGTATCCGCTGTTATATTTTTAGTGAAAAGAATTTGCCGTACATAATTTAGGAGGTATATATGAGAAAAAAGAAATATAATAAAGATCTTTACAAAGGTGTAAAAAACACAAATAAATTTATTCGTGATAATTATAGTGAGGATCCGTCAAAAGCTTTTGATGCATTAGGAACTATAGGAAAATTTATAGGTGCACTATTCAAATATTTGATAGCGAAGCCAATTCATTTTTTGGTCTTTGGAGCAACAAGTTTATTTTATAAAAAGGATAGGGATCATCCAGCTAAAGGATCTATTATTTATACAGTAATATTTTTAAT